>ERZ772912.113-NODE-113-length-38777-cov-11.663008_pt1 | contig 38777 bp, 22 predicted proteins | sample MGYA00512119_ERZ772912 | MGnify/ENA primary metagenome ERZ772912 (study PRJEB29015, sample SAMEA2738048) | human oral metagenome | biome: human oral; feature: human-associated habitat; material: saliva | place: China | collected 2230 ...
AACGGGGGTGGTCATGCGAAAACGCCGGAAAAATACCGGAAAATACCGAAAGAGCGGGGGAGAGGAGACTCTTAAGAGTCCTCCACCTGAATACCGTAGAGAGTCTCCAGCGCCTGCACGTAATCCTCCGTGCGGCCCTCCGCCGCAAGCTTCTTGGCGCGCACCGTCGGGGTGTGCAGCAGAGACTTCACCATGCGGCGCATCGCCAGCTCAAACTGCTCCGTCGCCGCACCGCAACCAAACTGGCTACGCACCTTCTCCAGCTCGGAATCCAGCACGTCCATGGTGTGCGAGCGCAACGCAACAATCGCGGAGTCAATCGTGCGGGAACGCTGACGAGACAGGAACGCCGCAAGCTCAGACTCCACGATGCGCGTAGCCGTCGCCACGGACTCCTCGGTTTCCTCGGGGGCGGCAAGGCGCACCGATTCGAGGGTGATCAGCTCAACGTTCGGCAGGTCAGCGACCGAGGGGTCAAAATCACGCGAAAGCGCCAGGTCGAGGATCGTGTGGTGACCGCCCGGAATCTGCTCGGGAAGCAGCGGATCGGAGCCGCCGGAGCAACCAATAATGATGTCGGCAGAAGCCATCGCCTGCTCCATGCCGTCCACCGGCACCGCAGAAACCTCGCGCTTTGCCGCGAACTCGGCGGCACGACCTGAACGGGAATTGACCCAAATATCGGTGCAACCGCGCTCGCGCAGAGCCGCAATGGTCGCGCCCGCGTAAGCACCCGTACCAAAAATCAGGGCGCGGCGGGTTGCCCAATCCTTCTCGGCAACCTCATCCGCAAGATCGAGGGCAACAGACACAATCGAGCGGCCCTGAGCGCCAAGCGCCGTATGCTGACCCACCTGACGAGCGGTATGCGCCGCATGCTCAAATAGCTGAACCAGCTCACCGGGAAGGGGCACGCCGTCCTCTTGAGCCTTCGCCTGCGCGGCAGCCAGGGCGCGGCGCACCTGACCGGCGATTTCGCGCTCGCCAACCACGGCAGATTCCAGGCCGGAGGCGACCGTCAGCAGGTGGCGTGCGGCCTCCTCATCGGCGTACACGTCGAAGCTGGAATTGACCAGTTCCGTATCCAGGCCGGAGGTGCGCGCAATAGAGTCGACAATCAGCTCACGAACCATGGGGACATGCGCGGATACGTGTAGCTGAACATACATTTCAAGACGGTTACAGGTGGCAAGAACGACTGCACCCTTCACACCCAGCTGACGCGCCATATCGCTCGCCAGAACATCGGGTACGCCGGAGGCACCGGCGCTCAACGCAGCGACGGTGGTCAGATCAACGGTGTGGTGCGATGCCACAAATGCATAAGTACTCACTAGAGATTAATCATAACCACGCCGACTAAGCCCCTGTAAAGCTCACGGAACCTAAGTTCACGGCTCCACGTGGCTTAGTTGGTGCCACATAGCGGACAGGAGGCGGGGGTATGCGCCGGGGTGTTGTCGGGGTGCTGTCGGAGTGCTGGCGGCAATTCAAAAGCGCAGGTAGGGGAGAATGCACCGGAATGTGAAGGGGCGTATTCGGTGCTTCACCTGCGTATTCTCCGCGCAAACGGGCGCAAACGGGCGCAAGCAGGCGGCAGACGGGGTTCTTATAGGTGTGAACTAAGGTGTCCCTCACCACTAAGGAAACCACCTTTAGGTAAAAGTCGCCATGACATAGTGTCGCAAAAACGCCCTCATAAACCTGTCACACTAGACACTATGAGCGAAAACCAGCACACCACTCTCGCATCGGATAAAGGCCCCGCATCGGCTGCCGCACAGGCACCCGCCCTGCCCGCACACCCCACCGACGCCCAGCGACCCCTGCTCACCGACGAGCAGCTCGCATACCTACCCGCCAACCACCCCCTGCGCGCAGGCGCCACCGCCGACTCGCCCATGCTCCGCGCCCTCACCGGCCGCCCCTCCAGCCACCGACCCGTCTGGTTCATGCGCCAGGCAGGCCGCTCCCTGCCCGAATACCGTGAAGCACGCGAAGGCATCCCCATGCTGGACGCATGCCTCACCCCCGACCTCGCCGCAGAAATCACCGTGCAGCCCGTCCGCCGCCACAAGGTCGACGCAGGCATCTTCTTCTCCGACATCGTCATCCCCATGAAGCTCGCGGGCGTCAACGTCGACATCGTGCCCGGTAGGGGCCCCGTACTCGACCAGCCCGTCCGCACCCTCGACGAGGTGCGCGCCCTGCCCGAACTCAAAGACAGCGACCTCGACCCCATCCGCGAAGCCGTCGCCGCCACCGTAGAAATGCTCGGCGACACCCCGCTCATCGGCTTCGCCGGAGCCCCCTTCACCGTCGCCGCCTACATGGTCGAAGGCGGCCCCTCCCGCGACCACCTGCGCCCGCGCACCATGATGCACGCAGACCCCGCCGCCTGGCACGAACTCGCCGCCTGGGCATCGCGCACCGCAGGCCAGTTCCTGCGTGCACAGATCGAGGCGGGCGCATCCGCCGTGCAGCTCTTCGACTCCTGGGCAGGCTCCCTCGGCGAAAGCGACTACCGCCGCTACGTGCAGGCACACTCCGCAACCGCCCTCGACATGGTGCGTGAATACGGTGTGCCGCGCATCCACTTCGGCACCGGCACCACCGCCCTGCTGCCCGCCATGCACGAAGCCGGCGCAGACGTCATCGGCGTGGACTACCGTCTGCCGCTGTCCGCAGCGAACACCCTGCTCAACGGCGCCGTACCCCTGCAGGGCAACATCGACCCGGCACTGCTCGCCGCAGGTAGCGAAAACCTCTACGCACACGTGGACGGGGTACTCGCCGAAGGTAGCGCAGCCCCCTCGCACGTGGTCAACCTCGGCCACGGCGTACCCCCGACCACCGACCCGCAGGTGCTCACCGACCTCGTGGCGTACATCCACGAGAAAACGGCACGCTAAGGCACACGCTAAGGCAACAGATCCGCGGGGCTAACCACATATCAGCGCCGCGGGACCCCCCCCCAACCACCGCGCCCGCTGATAAAACCAACACCACAGGGCAGACCCGCTGACAGACCAAAGGAGAACCACCATGGGCCACACCAACCAGGCACCGCACCGGACCGCACAGGCCAGCTCCTTCACCGCGCCCTCCTCCACCGGGCCCCAGGCCGCACGAGCATTCACCCGCAACGAGAAGGTGCCCACCGCCATCGTGATCGGTGGCGGCCCCTCCGGCCTCATCTCGGCACGCCGCCTCGCCGCAGCCGGCATGCGCGTCACCCTGCTCGAGCAGAAGCACCACCTCGGCGGTGCCGTCGGCGCCCACGAAGTTGGCGGCCTGCTCCTAGACTCCGGCGCCGAATCCTTCGCAACCCGTAGCCCCATCGTCAGCGACCTCGTCAAAGAACTCGGCCTGGGCGACCAGATCGTAACCCCCAACTCCTACGGCTCCTGGCTGTACCTGCCGCAAGGCGCCCGCCGCACCCCCAGCACCGGCATCATGGGCATCCCCGGCAACGTCAACGACAAATCCCTCATTCCCGTCATCGGCAAGAACGGTCTGCGCCGCGCCCAGGTGGACAAGTTCCTGCCCGTCTCCGCCGGTGAAAACGCAAAGACCCTCGGCGAGCTCGTGCGCATCCGCATGGGCCAGAAAGTGCTCGACAACCTCGTCGCCCCCGTCGTCTCCGGCGTGTACTCCACCCACCCCGACAAACTCGACGTGGATGCCACCATCCCCGGTCTGCGCGCGGCACTGCGTAAGCACCGCTCCCTCTCCGCAGCAGCGGCAGCCTTCCGCTCCGCAGCACCGGCAGGCTCTCAGGTGGCAGGTATCGTCGGCGGCATGAACCAGCTCTCCGAACGCCTCGTCGAGGAGCTCTACGCCGCCGGTGTACGCATCGTCACCGGATTCGACGTCATCGCCGTAGACCGCGACGAATCCACCGGCCAGTGGTTCATCATCCAGCGCCACACCACCGATGGCGAAAACACCCCCCTCTACGCCGACTACCTGGTAGTCGCCACCGACGGCCCGACCGTAGCCCGACTCATTGGCCCGCACGTCTCCACCGCGCTACCCGCCCTGGAACCCGGCCCCGAAGTCGCTCTCGTCACCCTCGTCGTTGACGCACCCGATTTGAACAAGCACCCGCGCGGCACCGGCCTGCTCGTCTCCGAAGAAGCAACCGCCGTCCGCGCCAAGGCCCTCACCCATGCCACCGCCAAGTGGCAGTGGGTCGCCGACGCAGCAGGACCCGGCCGCCACGTCGTACGCCTCTCCTACGGCCGCGGCGGCGAAGACGCCCGCTTCTCCGAAGTCTCACTCGCCGACGAGCAGCTCATCACCCTCGCCCTGCGCGACGCCACCCGCATGATGGGCGTCGCCCTCACCCACCGCAACCTTATCGACGCGGACGTGGTGCGTTGGCGCGGCGTACTGCCCGCCTCCACCCCCGGCCACCGCAAGCGCGTGCAGGACTTCCGCGACCGCGCCAGCGAACTGGGCACCCTCAGCACCGTCGGCTCCTGGGCGGCAGGCTCCGGCCTAGTCCTCACCGTCAAAGACACCTACGAGCAGATGGACCAGCTAATCTACCACGCCGCGCAGAACTGGGAAGGCGTCACCTCCCCGAAGGTCGCAACCGCGAAGTAGACGGCACCGCAACGGCAGAAGCTCAGCCAACAACTCAGCTCAGCCAACAACAAAAGCCAAAAATTGAGAAAACGCGCAGCTACGGAAGCCGCGCCTCCAGCACAGCGAACCCTCGCTGAAGAAAGGAACACACAATGTCTCACGATCACGCAGCACACGGCCACGGCGGCGCACACGGCGCAGGTCAGGGCGGCTACACCCACGCAGGCCACGGCTACGGCGGCGCGCCCAAGGGCTACGCAGTCCAGCACTCCGCAGCTGACGAAAACCGCCGCGGCCGCGAAGAAGGCGAAACCCTGCACTACGCCCTCTACACCGTGTTCGCACGCTCCGGCGCACGCCCCGCAGAAGCAAACACCGACGAGGCACGCGCCGAGTTCGAGAAGGTCGCAGAACAGCTCGCAGCAGACGGCGTGACCCTGCGCGGCATCTACGACGTCTCCGCAATGCGCGACAACGCAGACGTCATGATCTGGACCCACGGCGAGAGCCCCGAAAAGCTGCAGGCAGCAGTCCGCAAGATCCGCCGCACCGCACTCTTCGCAGGCACCACCATCGTCTGGTCCACCATGGGCGTACACCGCGAAGCAGAATTCACCCGCAACCACGCACCCGCCTACGCACGCGGCAAGGCACCCGAAGCGTGGGTCTGCGTCTACCCCTTCGTACGCTCCTACGACTGGTACTACATGAACCCCGAACGCCGCGCAGAAATGCTCAAGAACCACGGCATGAAGGCAATCGACTTCCCGCAGATTCTGGCGAACACCGTCGCAACCTTCGGCATGAACGACTACGAGTGGGTCCTCGCCCTCGAAGCACCCCAGCTCGTTGACCTCGTCGACATGATGCGCCACTTCCGCAACACCGAAGCACGCCTGCACGTGCGCGAGGAAACCCCCTTCTACACCGGCCGCCGCATCGGCGCAGACGAAGTGGCAGAGGTTCTGGCGTGAGCCATCAGCCGAACGACGGCGTAACCCTCAACGGCACGCTCCTGCCGGACGACGTGGTACCCAACCGCACCGACCCGGCAAACACCGCCTCCAATGGCCCCGCCGCGCTCAACGAGCAGACCCTCGGCGACTACCGAAGCGAACGCAGCATCACCCGTGACCGTGCCGAAGAGGCACGCCCCTACGACCTGGTGATTCTCTCCTCCTTCGGTGGCCCCGAGGGGCAGGAGGACGTCATCCCGTTCCTGCGCAACGTAACCGCTGGCCGCGGCATCCCGGATGAGCGCCTCGAAGAGGTCGCCACCCACTACCGCGCCAACGGCGGTGTCTCGCCCATTAACGAGCAGAACCGTGCCCTGCTTGCCGCACTGCAGCAGGCACTCGCCGAACGCGGCCCGCACATCCCGATCACCTGGGCGAACCGCAACTGGAAGCCCTACGTGAAGGATGTACTCGCCGAAGCCTACGAGAACGGCCACCGCAACGTGCTCGTGCTGGCAACCAGCGCCTACCCCGGCTACTCGAGCTGCCGCCAGTACCGTGAAGACTACGGTGTGGCGATTGAGCAGCTCGGCCTGGAAGGTCGCGTGCACGTGGGTAAGATCCGTCAGTTCTTTGATGTGCCCGGCTTCTCCCGCGCTTTCGCTGACGGGCTGAAGGACGGGCTCGCCACGGTGCGTGAGCAACTCGCCGCACGCGATAGCGGTTCGCCGAACCCGCGCCTGCGGATTATGTTCTGCACCCACTCGGTGCCGACCTCCGCGGCGAACGAGGCAGGCCCGCGCGGCGTGAACTACGAGGGCGGCTCCGCCTACGTGGAGAAGCACCTGCAGGTCGCCCGCGCCGTGCTTTCGCTGGTTCGCGATGAGGCCCCGCAGCTTCTGCAGAACGTCGAGTGGGAGCTGGTGTACCAGTCCCGTTCCGGCCCGCCGTCCATGCCGTGGCTCGAGCCGGACGTCAACGACGCCCTGGAGGCGCTACCCACCCCCGCCAACCCGTCGGAGGACGGCGAAGCCCCCGTGGAAGGCGTCGTGCTGGTGCCCCTCGGCTTCGTCTCCGACCACATGGAAGTCAAGTGGGATTTGGACACCGAGGCGCTGGACACCTGCGAGCGCCTGGGCGTGGTCGCCGTGCGCACCCCCACCCCCGGCACGCATCCGGCGTACGTGGAGTCGCTGCGCCGCCTGATTGAGGAGCGCGTGGAGAACAGTGTTTCAGCCGACCTGCGCCCCGCACGTGAGAGCGTCCTCGCCCCGAGTGCGAGCGGTCAGTACGGCTGGTTCGACGAGTGCGAACCCGACTGCTGCAAGCCCGGCCGTGGCGCGCCGAAGCCGGTGGTCGCAGAATACGCGCCCGCCGTTTCTGAGGACGCCACCTCTGCCGCAACCGCTGCTGAAACCTCTGCCCGCCGCTCCGGTGGATGCGGCTCCGGCGGATGCTGCTCCCACTAACACCACCCCTGTAGCTCCGGCTCGCCCCAACACCCCCTAACCGGGGTGTGCGGGCGGGTCGGAGCACACGTGCCTACGGGCTATCACACACACATCACCGATAAGGAGAGATATGAGCCATCACGAGTACATCTTGGGCACCCGCGGGTCTGCTCTCGCCCTGACCCAAAGCCGTATCGCTGCTGAAACCGTCACCTCCCTCTACACCGAACACCAGGCACACCACGGCGCCGCAGATGCCGAGGTTGTGGACTTCACCCTGCGCACCGTCAAGACCGAAGGTGACGTGCTCACCGGACCCCTGGCGACCCTCGGCGGCACCGGCGTATTCGCGGCGGCACTGCGCCAGCGTCTGCTCGACGGTGAGAACGCCTCCGAAGAAAACCGCGTGGACATGGCAGTACACTCCCTCAAAGACCTGCCCTCCGCGCCCTGCCCCGGCCTGGTCATCGCCGCAACCCTCAAACGTGAAGACCCCCGCGACGCCCTCGTGGCACGCGACGGCCTGACTCTCGACACCCTGCCCACTGGCTCCCGCGTGGGCACCGGCTCACCCCGCCGCGCCGCCCAGCTGCGTGCGCTGCGTCCCGACCTTGAAATCGTGGACATTCGCGGTAACGTGGGCACCCGCATCGGCCGCGTGAAGGGCCTCGAAGAGCACGCCGGCAAGCAGGTCGTGCTCCGCCAGAACACCGAAACTTCTGAACGAGCCGACCACGGTGTAGGCACCGAACGCAGCGGCGACTGCGACGCCGTGGTGCTCGCCGTCTCCGGTTTGAAGCGCCTGGGCAAGGAAGAACTCATCACCGAGTACATGGACCCCACCCGCATGCTGCCCGCCCCCGGTCAGGGTGCGCTCGCCCTGGAAGTGCGCGAAAGCGAGTTCGAGAACCCGGACCCCGCCGCGCTCGCCGACCCCGAGATGGCACGCCCGGTCCGTGCCCTGGGCCGTGCACTGCTCGCCGCAAACCACCACGAAACCCGCCTCGCCGTCAGCGCCGAACGTGCCCTGCTGCGCCGCCTCGAAGCCGGATGCGCCGCCCCCATCGGTGCGTACGCACAGGTGGTTGAGGGCGACCTGGTGCTCAACGTCGTGGTGGCCTCCCCGGACGGCACCGACATGCTGCGCCACACCTCGGCAACCGCCGAACTGGATGTGCCCGGCGCCGAACGCCTGGGCGTGCGCGTGGCGGAAGACCTGCTGCAGATGGGCGCCGCCGCCCTGGCCGGATTGGATTTGAAGTAGGCATCATGTCTGCCTCGTGTTCTGAATCCCCGCAGGTTGATGTCCCGCAGGTTGATGCCCCGCCTTCTGAAACCCCGCGCACGGTTCTGCTGACCCGCTCCGCCGCCCAGGGCGCCGCCTTCGCACGCGCTCTCACCGAAGAATGCGCACAGAACGGGCTGGGGGAGTGCCGGGTACTCTTCGCACCGTTGCAGCAGGCACGCACCGTCGAGCCGGGCGAAGACCACGCCGCCGCGCTGGAGGCGCTCGCCTCCGGTCAGTACGCGTGGGTGAGCTTCACAAGCGCCAACACTGTTCGCGCCTGCGCCGAGCTGTGGGGTGACAAGTTCGCCCGCGCCTGCGCGAGTGGGGGAGTGCGCATCGCCTGCGTGGGTGCGGCAACCGCCCGCGCCGTGCACACCCAGCTGGGGTTGGGCACGGATTTTCAGCCGCAGGTGCAAAGTGCCGTCGGTATGCTCGCGGAGTTCGAAAAGCCTGCAGCTGCCGCCGCCGTGCTGGTTCTGGAAGGCTCCAACGCCCGCCCGACCCTGCGTGAAGGCCTCAAAAACCTGGGCTGGGAGAGCCGCCGCTGCGTGCTCTACGACATGGTGCCCGCCGAGCAGGTGGCGCCCGGCGAGCTGAGCCTCAGCACCGCCCGCGCGCTCGTGCAGGGGAACACAGCTCAGGCGAGCGCCCCGGAAACCCCCGTGCCGGATGTGCTGGTGGTGACCGCCCCCTCCCGCCTGCACGCCCTGCTGGACGGCGCACCCGCGCTAGCGCCAGAATCGGTGCTGCCTGAATCCGTGTCGCCTGAGTCCGTGCCGCCGGTGGTGGCGATTGGGGCGAGTACCGCATCCGCCTGCCACGCCCTGAACTTGCGTTATGTGCAGGCCGATTCGCCGTCACCGCAGGATTTGGCGCGCGCCACCGCATCCCTCATGTAGGCGCATCCCTCATCTAGGCCTCATTAAGACGCCTCTAAGACCACATATTTTTATCGAGTTTTCAGGAGAGATCATGAACCTCACCCGCCGCCCGCGCCGCCTGCGTACCACCGCAGCCATGCGCTCCCTCGTCGCTGAGACCACTCTGCGCCCCGCGCAGCTGATTCAGGTGTTCTTCGTTCGCGACGGCATTGACGAGCCGCAGCCGATTCGTTCTATGCCCGGCCAGTACCAGCACACCCTGGAGAGCATCATCCCCGCCGTGCGTGAGGCGTACGAGGCGGGCATCCGCTGCATCGACCTGTTCGGCATTCCCCGCGATGAGGATAAGGACGAGGTCGGCTCGACTGCCTGGGATCCGCAGGGCATCCTGAACCGTGCGATTGCCGTGTGCCGTGAGGAGTTCGGCGATGACCTGGTGGTTATGGCTGATACCTGCCTGGATGAGTTCACTAGCCACGGCCACTGCGGCGTGCTGGTTGATAACGGCCACGGCACGCCCGTGGTGGATAACGACCAGACGGTGGAGCTGTACTGCAAGATGGCGGTTTCGCAGGCGCGTGCGGGTGCGCACACCGTTTCGCCCTCGGGTATGATGGACGGCCAGATTGCGGCGATGCGTGCCGCCCTGGACGAGGCTGGCTTCGAGGACGTGTCGATTCTGGCGTATTCGGCGAAGTACGCTTCGGCGTTCTTTGGCCCGTTCCGTGACGCGGTAGAGTCGACGTTCAAGGGCGACCGCAAGACCTACCAGCAGGATCCGGCGAACCGCCGCGAGTCGCTGCTGGAGGTGCGCGCTGACCTGGAGGAGGGCGCGGATATGGTCATGGTGAAGCCTGCTGGTAGCTACCTGGATATTGTGCGTGAGGTGGCGGATTTTTCGCCGGTGCCGGTGGCGGCGTATCAGGTGTCGGGTGAGTACGCGATGATTGAGGCTGCTGCGGCGAATGGCTGGATTGACCGTAAGGCTGTGGTGTTGGAGTCGCTGCGTTCGATTCACCGCGCCGGTGCTGACGTCATCCTGACTTATTACGGTACGGAGGCGGCACGCTGGCTCCGCGAGCAGGACGCCTAACCCCCTCCTTCTAGGCACTGAGAAGCCACATGTGTTTCGAAAAGCCGCGTCTTTGGTGGCTTCTCGAAACACATGTGGCTTTTCGCCGTTTATGCTTGTTCTTTGCTGACTGGCTTGTACCCGAGGGAGGTGCACACAATGTTGCCGTTGGTGAAGTATTCCGCGAGCTTCTCACGGTCAGCGGGGGAGCGCAGGTCCGCCCAGCGTTCCTGTTCCAGGTAGAACGCAACCTGGGAGGTCAGGCAGACGACGCGTTCATCGTGCACCGCCACAATATGCCTGCGCAGCCACGGTATGTGCTGAGCGAGGTTCGGCGGAATCCTGGACGGCACCTTGATTTCTATCTGCCATTGCGACGGCTCGTAGAAGGTCGACTTGATCTGTTCGGGGTTCTTCGGGAAGACGCAGAACTCCTCAATGTCGGGGTAACTGTACTTCTTCGCGGGCAGGAAGAGCCGCCCGACGTAGAACGAATCGGGGTTGAACAGCAGGTAGCGCCTCATATGAACCCACCGAGTTACTGCAGTTACGGTGGTAACAATTGCCAGCGTTATGGAAGCTCCTCCAATGGGCATTGGCTGGATACCTAGAACTGTCCAACCGACAAGCGAATAGAAGAAGACGATGAGAGCCAAAACCAGCACAAAGTGGGTTTCAACGTAGAAATCATTCTTTGCCCGAACCGGTTTAGCTTGGGGATGAGCTTCCTGGGGTGCCGCAAAAACGTTGAGACGCATCAACGCTGCGCTATAGATTTGAGGCAACCCGGCTGTAATGTCATCCGTATCGATGCTGCGGGCTTTACGCCAGGTGCGGCGACCTGAACGTGCACCCACGAACACCATGTAGAACGGCAATATCAGAGCCGGTAGCAGAATGCCATTATGGGCAATATCTGTGTACAGACGAAAGATGGACCGTGCGACAAGGCATGCCCACACATACATGAGCACGTGGAACCAAGCCTCAATCGAGGAGATACCGTATACGCTATCGATTTCTTTGCGGGCACGGGTGAGGTTAGAGCGCAGTTTATGTTTTGGTAGCGGATTACCCTCCAGGGAACGACGTTCGGCATACCTCATTGCATTGTTGACGGGGGAGCCGTAACGGGCGATGTAGAGCTCCTTCGCCTTTTCCGTGCTGATTGTTGCGGGGTGGGTGATAGCGGGTACTACGCATAACCCTATGTAAACGATAAAGGCGAAGAGCCATATGTAGCGTACCGGCTCTAGGGGTATCCCCAAAGCGTTTAGCTCCATGAGTCGTCCTCTCTACGGTGTCGGTGATGATGTGTCTATGTAGCTTCGCGCCGGCCGCTAATCCACTGCACGGAAGGAGGCGATACGCGCCGCCTTCTTCGTCAGCTCATTCGCCGGCTTGTAACCCAGCGTGAGGCAAATAGCGCGCCCCTCCACAAAATACAGGGGCAGTTTCTCGCGGTCCACCGGGGAATCCACATCCGCCCAGCGTTCCTGCTCCAAATTGAACGCAATATGCGCCACCAAACAATCGATACGGTAATCCCCGAAGTCAAAAGTCTCTAGGGAACCGTTAGAGAAAGTGACGGCAAGACGCCAATCACTGGGCATCTGCTCATCAGGGTCTATATCCTCGGGATCGCCCGTGTACCAGGGGTAAACCTTGAACCGGTCAATATCGGAGTACTGGTAGACCTTGGGCGAACGGAAAATACGCCCACGCTTCACCACGGTCGGCGTGAACTGGTAGTACGAACGCACCGTACACCACAGGTACGGAATGGCTAGTGCATAGACAACAAGAAACGCTATTGACGTCTTACCGATGTATGTGGGCTCATAACCGAGCAGCTCGGTGTTCGCGAGCGAATGAAGATAGCAGAGCAGAAAGAAACCACCCACAGGAACAGCCACGAAGAGGAAGATTCCTTGCCCCTTCCAATCAACATGAATGGGCTCACTACTGGGCATAGCGGTTGTGGTGCGGAACGGGGCACTGAGCCGACCCAGCGTCCTGGCGTAGATAGCGGGCATGCCCAGGTGACGTTCATTAGGGCTGAAACCGCGTGCGACGCGCCAGCCGCGGCGACCCCAACGCGCCGCCCAATATACCATGAGGAACGGCAGAAGCAGCCCCGGAATCAGGATTCCGTCGTACGCCATATCCCAGTACAGAACGAACGTCGAATAGACGATGACACACGCCCAGCCGTACACGAGGATATGCCCGAAATCCATAATGGCGTTCGAACCCTTGATGCTTTCCAGCTGGGCTTCAGCCCTGCGGAATGCCGCTTCTTCTTGCTCGGAGGTGAGGTAAGTGCCAGCATCCGCGAGCTCTGTAATTGCCTCTTTCACATCCTCGACGGGAGAACCCATCACCGAGGTGTAGACCTCGCGCGCTCGCGAGGCGCCAATAAGCGTAGGGTATGCGACCTCCACCAGCAGGCAGCACGCCAGGTAGATGAAGAACGCCACCAGCCACACGTTGCGCACCTGCTCCATGGGCAGGCCCAGGGCTGCAAGGTCCATGAATTGTCCTCTCTACGGTGTCTCTCTACGGGGTATCGGTGATGGTGTGTCTATGGTGCTCAGAAGCCACATGTGTTTCGAAAAGCCACGTCTTATGTGGCTTCTCGAAACACATGTGGCTTCTCGCGGTATAAGAGCGGGATAAATGCCGCTTACTTGTACTGCGCCTTCTGGAAGGATGCGCGGCGTGCCGCCTCCTCCGCATGCTTACCGGCAGGCTTGTACCCCATGGTCGTGCAGATGACGCGGCCGTCCACGAAGTACTTCGCCAACATTTCACGGTCCGCCGGCGAATCCAGCTGCGCCCAGCGTTCCTGCTCAATCTTGAACGCAATCTGCGCCACCAAACAATCAATCTGGTGATCATTGAGCGCATAGTTGTGCTTGCGGCCGCCGGGAAGCAGAATCTCCAGCCGCCACTGGCTCGCGTCCTTCGGGTTCAGCTTGATAGCGTCCGGGTTCTTCGGGTACACACGGAACGCGCGAATCTCAGAGTAGGGGCGGGCTTTCGCCGGAAGGAGCAGACGCCCAGCCTGGAACGAATCCGGGTTGTACAGCACGTAATCGCGGTTGTACATCAGCAGCATGATGATTAGCGGAATGTACGCCGCCGCCAAGAACCAGGAAGCGTGACCGATATAGATCGCTTCCCAATCCTCGTCGATGCTCCAACCCGCCAGCGACGTCAAAAAGACCGCGGCGAGCAGGAACGCAATACCGTTGAGCCCCCAGTAGACGGTGCGGTCCTCACGAATCGGCTCCACACCCGGCACGGTGCCGCGCACACGGAACGGTGCGCTCAGCTTACCCAGCGTCGCCGAGTAGATGCGCGGCATGCCCAGCACACGGTCGTCCTTACTGTATCCGCGAACTGCACGCCACTGACGGCGGCCAATACGCGCACCCAGGTACACCATGAGGAACGGCAGAAGCAGCGCCGGCAGCACAACGCCGTCATACACGATATCCCAGTACAGGGTGAAGATAGAGACCGCCACAATCCAGCCCCACAGGTACATGACCGTGTGGAACCAGCCGCTAAACACGCCGGCGCCCTCAATAGAATCCAGCTTCTTCTTCGCCTTCTTCGTGGCGCTACCCTTACGGGAAGAGCTCAGCGGCGCACCCATCGCGGTACGTTCCGCGGTGGCGCGGCGCGCCTCATCAACGGGCGAGCCGGACACCTCAAGGTACAGTTCGGCTGCCTTCTCCTTCTTGATGGGCACCGGGTAGGCGATATCCACCAGCAGGCACAAGCCCAGGTACACCATGAAGGCGATCAGCCACACGTCGCGTAGCTGCTCCATGGGCAGTCCCAGAGCGCTCAGATCCATGAGCGGCTCACCTCCTTACGTCTCTCGAACCCTTACGCGGATGCGGCAGCAGCTGCGGCAGCCGGAAGAGCCGAGATGATACGGTCCATCGCCTCATCGTCGTGGGCGGCAGAAACGAACCACGCCTCGAATGCGCTCGGCGGCAGGTACACGCCGGATTCGAGCATGGAGTGGAAGAACGCGTTGTAGCGGCTGGTTGCCGAGGCCTTGATGTCGGCATAGTTGTGCACGCCCGCCTCGGAGGTACCAAACGCCACCGAGAAGAGGTTACCGGCGCTCTGGATGGAGTGGTCCACACCGGCGGCGTTGAACGCCTCGGTCAGAGCCTGCTGCAGCTGGGCGCTACGCGAATCCAGGTGCGCGTAGACGGCGGCATCAGCCAGGGTCAGGGTCGTAATACCCGCCGCGACGGACAGCGGGTTACCGGAGAGGGTACCCGCCTGGTAGACGGGGCCGACCGGCGCCAGGTGCTCCATGACCTCACGCTTACCGGCCAGCGCCGCGATGGGCATACCGCCACCAATGACCTTGCCGAACGTGAAAATATCGGGAACCCAGCCGCCATCCTCGGGAGCAGTGTAACCCCAGTAACCAGCCGAAGACACACGGAAACCGGTCAGCACCTCATCAAAAATGACGAGCGCACCGTTCGCGTGAGCAATCTCGTGCAGGCCACGGTTGAAACCGGGCTCGGGGGTCACCACACCCATGTTGCAGGGCGCCGCCTCAGTAATAATTGCGGCAATCTGACCCTCATGGTTCGCGAACGCCTCACGCACAGCGTCCAGGTCGTTATAGGGCAGAACGATGGTCTCAGCGGCGGTTGCGGCAGTCACGCCAGCAGAACCCGGCAGCGCCAGGGTCGCCACACCCGAACCCGCCTCGGAAAGCAGCGCATCCACGTGACCGTGGTAGCAGCCCGCGAACTTAATAATCTTGTCGCGACCGGTCACACCACGCGCCAGACGGATAGCAGTCATGGTCGCCTCAGTACCGGTGGACACCATACGCACCTGATCAATCGCACCGGGAATCGCCGCGTTAATACGGTTGACCACCAGCTCAGCCAGCTCAGCCTCCGGCGCGCTCGCCGCACCAAAAGACAGGCCGCGCTCAGCCGCCTGCTGAACCGCCTCAACCACCTGCGGATGCGCGTGACCCAGAATCGACGGGCCCCACGAGCAGACCAGGTCAACGTACTCGTTGCCGTCCGCGTCGTACAGGTACGCGCCCTTAGCCTTCGCCGCAAACGCAGGGGTGCCGCCCACAGAATTGAAAGCACGCACCGGGGAATTCACACCGCCGGGAATCACCGCGCGAGAACGCTCAAACAGCTTCTCGCTGGCTTCGTGGTGCAGCGGGTGGGTAGAGGAAGGAGTCATCGTATCGGTGCCTTTCAACAGAGACGGCGAACTAAAGAATTACAGGGGACGATGCGCACCAGGCAACGGAGCCTGCACGCTATGAGCGTCCCGTACCTAACCATCATAGGCGCTATAGATGAACCGCAGGTGACAAGCACCTGAACGTACCGAAAGGTGACGATAAAACACAACAGACAAGTTAGGTAACAGAAAGGAGAATAGGGCGGCTACCGCAGGTGCCGGTCGGTATCCAGACGGTTCAACACCTGAGTGTCCTGATCAAACAGCCAGTTCTTATCAAAGAGCAGACGCACAAACGCCAAGCCCATACCCAACGCCATGAAAATCAGTAGGGACTGCACAAAACCGGTCGCCGCCGAATACATGTCACCGCTCGCAAAATGCGACATGGAACGGTAGAACAGCACACCCGGAACCATCGTCACCACCGCCGGAACCGACAGGGAAATACGCGTGTACTTACGCTGATGCAGCGGCGCCACAATCTCAGCCAAAATACCCACACCAAACACGGCAATCGTCGCCGCCATATGCGCGGGCATACCCGCCTCCACCATGTGAATACGGGCGGGGTTCGCCACCGCAGCAATCACGCCACCCCACACGCACGCCACCGGGGAGGCGGCAAAAAGCATCGCGAAGCCAGCCGCCGCAACACCCGAAGAAAGCACCTGCAGAAGCAAATCCAGGGTCGGATCCAGAGTAAGAGGCGCCGGAGTAGCCAACGGCAAATGGAACAGCGAACCCAACAGCCACACCGCAAACGACGCACTAATCAGCAGCAAACCCACATAGGTCAGACGTGAAATACCCGCCAAAAAGTCCATACGAGAAATGTCGAGCATGCCCGTCACCATCGGGAAACCCGGCACCAAGAACAGCACCGACGAAATAAAACCAATCATATGGTTCGGGCTAACCCAACCCGCCGCAACCAGCACATTAACAACCGCAATGTACAGGCCCGCCGCCAGGAAACCACACGCCATCCACGTCGCCATGTGGCTCACGCCGCGCTTGAGCAGAGTCGAACGCAAATACTGGCCGGCACCCGCCGCCAAGAACACGACCGAGCACTCCACCAGACCGCCACGGTTCAGAAACGCGAACCCGGCACACGCAACAGCCGACGCCAACGCCAGCATCCACGGGGTGTACAGCGGCTTCGCCGAATCGATACGGTCCAGCTCGGCGTTCGCCTCCGCCGGGGTAATCTTCTCGGGAAGCTCAGAAATGAACTTACCCAACTGATCCAGCTTATGAGCGTTAATGCCCATCGTGCGCTGCTCCGCCACCTCGGTACGGAAATTACCGTCCGTGTACGAAGACGTCGAAATCTCGGTGAAGGTCACCTGCGCGTGATGCTCCTTCAACCCCACAGCCTTCGCCAAACGCGCCATCGACGCCTTAATACGGTAGGCGCTCGCACCCGACTTCATCAGGATGCGGCCCAGGCGGAGCACCACCTGAGACTGCGCCACCAAATGCTCATGCGCCAGGCGGGTAGAACCCAAATAAATACTGCGCGTATTAGTGTCAGGGTACGGCTCGGTAGTGCGGGGCTGATCATCCATGAGAGGCCTTCCGGGTCGTGCTATTCACGTGCTATTCGTTGCAGGTGCGGTCACCTTCTAGCATAGGGGAGAAGCCCCGGAGGGGATAGTGTCAGCCCGTCAGCAAAGGCGAGATATGTTGGGCGGCTGGGGGGCGGGAGGGGAGGAACGAGAGCGAGTTTAGCGGCGCAGTTTTAGCGGCGTACCGGCCAGCGGCCGTCAATGACCTCAGATTCCTTACCCGGCTGCGTACGCAACCACGCCTGGAAGCTTGCCGCCTGCTCCGCCGCCCACTGAATCTGCTGCTCGTGCAGCTGGCGCGCATCCACGTTGAGAACCTCGGGGAACTGCTCGGTCAGCTTCACCAGCAGACGCTCCGCCGCCAGCGCATCATCAGCGGACGTGTGCGCGTTTTCCAGGGAGACACCGTACTCGGCGGCGAGAACCTCCAGGGTGCGCTTGCCGCGCTTACGCGGAATCACGTGCTTATGCAGAACGTACGGGTCGAGCACCACACCCGGCGGCAGCTCACCGTTGGCAATATTGTGGCGCAGCATCTCGTGGTGCAGCACCGAAAAATCGTAGGCGGCATTGAACGCAATAATCGGCACGCCGTCAAGATTCAGCGCACCAATCGCGCCGGCAAGCTCCCATACGACCTCGCGGGCGGGGCGGCCATGCTCACGCGCGTACTCGGTCGTAATACCGTGCACGGCGGCGGCACCGGCAGGGATCTCAACGCCGGGGTCAGCCAGCCACTCGCCACGGCGCACCACATTACCCTGAGGGTCCAGCAGAATCAGGGAAGCAGTCACGATGCGGGCGGTGGTGACGTCCACACCGGTGGTTTCAAGGTCAAAAGTGGCGCGCAGGCCGTTCATCCAGGTCATGCTATAAGACTAACCCAGCGGGGGTGCAGGCGCGCGCCCGGTGGTCACGCAGCTGTGGATAAGCCCTACGGCAGGGCAGCATATTAAGCCCCGGGCACGGCATATTAAGTCACCTGGGTGGCGCATAAGCCACCGATGAGCCCGTATGACAACCGACAAGGTACAACCGCGCTACAGCCGATAGACTGAAACCATGACAACCCAACTTCTCACCGGCATCCCCGGAACCGGTAAAACCCACCACCTCACCGAATGCGCCCTGCGCTACCTCGCCGACGGCAACGACCCCGCCCGCCTGCTCATCCTCGCACCCACCCGCACCGCCGCGACCCGCATGCGAGACACCATCGCCGCCTCCAGCGACCGAAGCCTCTCCGTAGCACCCACCCGCGCCTGGGCCGCATACGCCTTCGACCTGCTCAAACGAGCCCAAACCCGCGGGCTGCTCAGCGGCGTAGAAGGCAACCTCAAACTCCTCTCCGGCCCCGAACAAGACGTCATCATCGGCGAACTGCTCGCCAACCACGCCCAAGGCATCGCACCCGGCCCCATCTGGCCCGACGTGCTCCGCGACGCCCTACCCACCCGCGGATTCCGCCACGAAATCCGCGACTTCTTCGACCGCATGGCAGAATACGACCTCACCGCCGAAGACGTACACGCCCTCGCCACCGAACACAACCAGCCCGCCTGGCACGCCCTCGCCCAACTGCACACCGAATACCGTGCCGTGCGAGCCCTCCGCGCCAAAAACGCCTACGACCCGGCAGTACTCATCAACGACGCCTGCCGGCTGCTGCTGCGCGCCCCCGAATTCCTCGCCGAAGAACGCCGCCGCTACGACCTGATCCTCATCGACGACGTGCAGGAACTCAGCCCCTCCATCTACCGGCTGCTGCGCCTCATCGCCGCAGAAGTCGCCCCCGCAGATGCTGCGCACCTGACCGAAACCCACCCCGACCTCTTCGCTGAAGGCCCCCAGGTTGTCATGACCTACAGCGATGAAGCCGTCGTCCAGGGCTTCCGAGGCGCCCGCCCCGACCTCGTCACCACCCTGCAGGCAAGCTTCCCCAGCATGCGCACCCGCACGCTCACCACCTCGTACCGCCTGCCCGCACTCATGATGCCGCTTGTGGCGGACATTCGCCGCCGCCTGCCGCGCTACACCCGGTTCGTGCCGCTCACCGCTGAACAGGAGGGGACAAAGAACGGCGCGCAGGAGGGGGTAAAGAACGGCGCACCTGCAACCTTTGGACGCATCAACACCACCCCCGCCGACGAAGCCCTCACCTGGGGCGCCGCCGACGAACCGCTGCTGCACCTGGGTGCCGACGGCAAAATCCTCGACCCCGCCCACTACCGCACCGCACCCGCCGGCGTGTATAAGTATGCGCTCTCCAGCTCGCAGGACGAGGCGAACCTCATCGCCCAAATGCTGCTCGAAGAACGCATCTACGGCAACCACCCCTACCGCGAGTCCGCCATCATCGTGCGTAGCAGCGCGGACGTGGCGCGCATCCGCCGTGTGCTCTCCTCGAACGGTATTCCCTCGCGTACCTCCGCGGCGCTCGTGCCGGTGCGCGACGAGCCCGCCGTGCGCCCCTTCCTGGACGCGCTCAGCCTGCTCGTCTACGCCCGCAAGCGCGGCGAGAAGGCGCTCAACCCCGCCGTGCACATGCCCGCCGCAGAAGGTGCGGAGGCGGGGGAGCGGGGCGGCTACGAGGCCCTCAGCGCAACCGAAGCTGAAGAGCTCATGCGCCGAAGCCTTGACGACGTCATCGCCGAAGAAAGCCGTGCCAACCCCCTCGGCGGCGCGCAGAGCGCCATCACCCTGCTCACCTCTCGGCTCGGTGGCGCATCCAGCATGGACGTGCGACGACTCCGCCAGCAGCTACGATCCATCGAACTGCAAAGCGGCGGCCACCGTCCCAGCGACGACCTGCTCCTCGGCGCCCTGCTGCACCCCGAAACCCTCCCCGAAGAGGGTGTAGGACGCGCCGTGCACCGCATCGCAGCTGTGCTCTCCGCCGGACGTAAAGCACTCGCGCGCCCCGAATCCACCAGCACCGAAGTGCTCTGGGCGCTCTGGGAAGCCAGCGGCCTCGAAAAGACCTGGGTCGCCCAGTCGCGCGGCGCAGGCCCCGACGCCGATGCCGCCCACCGCAACCTCGACGCCATGATCGGCCTCTTCGAAGCCGCCGACCGCTTTGATGAGCAGATGCGCGGCGCCGGTGCCGAGCAGTTCCTCGACTTTATCGACGCGCAAGACCTGCCCATGGACACCCTCGCCGCCCGTGGCGTCCGCCAAGACGCGGTCGAGATTCTCACCCCCGCACTCGCCGCCGGTCAGTCCTGGCGCACCGTATATGTATGCGGTCTGCAGGAAGGCACCTGGCCCAACACCACCGTGCGCGGCTCCCTGCTGAGCACCGGCGACCTCGTGGATCTGTGCGATGCGCGCCTCCGCCAGCGTGCACAGCAGGCAGAACAGCAGGCGGGGGAGGGCGAGCAGCCTGTGCCGCCCGCCCGCATCCGCAGTTACCCCGAACGCGTGCGCGACACCCGCCACGATGAGCTACGCATGTTCGCCGTCGCCGCCACCCGAGCCAGCGCCCGCCTCGTGCTCACCGCCGTACGCAACGACGACCAGGCACCCGGCGAGTTCTTCGACTTCGTGCTGCCCACCGACGCGGTCGGCGACTCCACGGAGGTGCCCATCACCCGCGTGCGCCGCCCCGCCACCCTGCGTTCCCTCGTGGCGGAGCTTCGCCGCACCCTCGTTGAGGAATCGCTGAACGCCATGCGTGCCGAAGACGCTCAGCGCGACGCGCAGATGCACAACGCACCGGAGGAGGACGCGCTCACCCCGGAGGCTTCCGCGTACCGACTCGATGCCGCCTCCCGCACTCTGGCGCGCCTGGCGAATGCGCAGGCACCCGGTGCCGCTCCCGACGAGTGGTGGGGTCTTCTGCCGCTTTCTAGCACGGAGCTGCTCTTTGCACACAGCCCGGCAGACCACGCTGAACTGGACGAAAACTACGGTGAAGACGGCGAAAGCCACGGTGAAGAGCCTGCCGAAAACCCCGGCCGCCGCACCATTGCGCTCTCACCCTCACGCCTGGAAACCATTCACAGCTCTCCGCTGGACTGGCTGGTTTCCGCCGCCCGCGCGGAAGCCCAAACCGACCTGTCCCGCTCCCTCGGCACGCTCATTCACGCCATCGCCGAAGAGTACCCGACCGGCACCCTCGAAGAGCTCCAAACCGCCCTCGACGAGCGCATTAGCTCCCTCGGCGTGCCCGCCCGCAAGGACGACGAAACCGACGAAGAGTACCGCGAGCGCGTGCCCTGGGAATCCTACGCCTTCTACGAGCGCGCCAAGCGCATGATTTTGCGCCTGAGCTACTACTACCGTCAGCACATGGGTGATGCCGGCTGGCAGAACCTCGGCGTTGAAGGCTCCTTCGCGGTGCGTGTTCCCGTGCCCTTTGACCCCGCCGGTGAAGTCGGCGAGCTGGATGCGCTACTCACCGGCCGCGTGGACCGCCTCGAAGGTACCGCCCCGGCGGAGGACGGCACCCGCCGATACGCCATCGTTGACCTGAAAACCGGCAAGTCTAAGCCGACCGGTGCGGAGATGGAGACACATCCGCAGCTTGCCGCCTACCAGATTGCGGTGGAAGCTGGCGCGGGTGAGCAGCTGGAGGAGCGTTACCGCGCCGAAGCCGCCGCCCTGGAAGCGGGCGAACCGCTACCGGATGCCCGCCCCCAGGAGCTGGAGTACACCGGCTATACGGGTCGTTCCGGAGGCGCGGCGCTCGTGCAGCTGGGCGCCTCGGGCGTGAACGATGAGAGCAAGACTCGCCTGCAGGTTCAGCCCGCCCTGACGGAGCACGATTCGTGGGCGGCTGAGCTGGTGCAGCACGCCGCGGAGCTGATTGCTGGCTCGCAGGTGCAGGCTCGTCACCGTGAGGGCGGCTACGGGTGCCGCCTGCCGGAGATTTGCCCGATTTGTACGCGCGGCCGCCAGGTGACACAGCCCTAGTAGTCGCGTACCCCGTTTACTTTCGATATCACTCACCCTGAACCTCCCATGAGAATGATCCATGAGGAAGAGGAATCATGACTGACTCTGGCGCATACGGCGCTACTAAACCCGGCGCTCGCTCCGGTACTAACCCCGGTTCTGGTGCCGGCATGCTCACCCCCGCCCAGTGGTGCGAGCACAATAGCTGGCAGCTGCCTAACGGCGTGCTCTTCTCTGCAGAAGCCGCCTCGAACGACCCCGCGCTGAAGCCTGCCGACTACCGCAGCGCCCTTGACATTGCCGAGATGCTCAACGGCGCTGACGGTAAGAAGCCGACCCCCGAGCAGGTCCGCATGATTGAGGCGGGCCCCGCCCCGACCCTCGTCATTGCCGGTGCGGGTTCGGGTAAGACCGCGACCATGGTTGACCGTGTGATTTGGCTGGTCGATAACGGTTTTGTGCGCCCTGAAGAGGTGCTCGGCGTGACCTTCACCCGCAAGGCGGCAACCGAGTTGCGTAGCCGTATGCGTGCCGGTCTGAACACGCTGCGCCGTAGCCGCCGCGTCGCCCCGACCGATGAGGAGCTGCGCGAGGGCATCGCTGACCCGACCGTGCTCACCTACCACTCCTACGCGAATAACCTCGTCAAGGAGTACGGTCTGCGCCTGGGCGTGGAGCAGGACGCGCAGATGCTCGGCGATGCGCAGAAGTGGCAGCTTGCCGCGCAGATTGTGCAGTACTGGGAGGGGGAGCTTCCCCTCGATAAGGACGGCGTGCCGGTGTCTGCGGCGACCATGATTAACCAGATGCTGCAGCTTTCTGACGAGTGCGCGGAGCACCTGGTGGAGCCGCAGGAGGTCATTGACTTCTGCACCGAGCAGCTGGCGGCGTACGCGGCGGTGCCTGATCCGCGCCGTGAGACGAAGACTGAGAAGGACATTCTGAAGGTTCAGCGTCTGCTGCGGAACCGTCGAGTGTACGCGCGTATGGCGATGAGCTACGCCCGCGTGAAGGCGCGCATGCAGGTGCTGGATTTCGGTGACCTGATGCGTTTTGCCGCCCGCATTGCGGAGGCTGACCCGGCGATCCGTGAGGGTGAGCGTGCCCGCTTCAAGGTGGTTCTGCTGGACGAGTTCCAGGACACTTCGCACGCGCAGATGCGCTTGTTCTCCTCGATTTACGGTGCCGATGAGGCTGCGGGTATCCCGGCGCATCCGGTGATGGCTGTGGGCGACCCGAAGCAGTCGATTTACGGTTTCCGTGGTGCTTCGGACGGTCAGATGTTCAGCTTCTACCGTCATTTCCCGACTAAGCATGTGCAACCGCTGTTCCTGTCCATTGCGTGGCGTAACGACATTTCGGTGCTGAACGCGGCGAACCACGTGGCGGAGAAGCTGAAGGAGGTTCCCGAGTGGGTGCGCGCCGCCGACGGCGATATTACCGCCGCTCAGGTTCCTGACCTGCGCCCACGCTGCGCCCTGGTGGGGGAGCCCGGTTCGCCCGCTTTTGAGCAGGCTGCCGCGGGCATGGTGGGGCGCGTTGATTTGACGTACCACGACTCTGACCGCGAGGAGGCTGTGGCTATTGCCGAGCGTATTGCGGCGATGCGTGCGCAGGCGGTGCGCGAGTATGAGCGCGCCTACGCGGCGCATCGTTCCGGTGATGGTTCGGTGCGTCCGCGCCTGAAGATGTCTGAGATTGCGGTGTTGGCGCGTGTGCACGGTCAGCTGGACCCGATTCGTGTGGAGTGTGAGCGTCTGGGTATTCCGGTGCAGCAGGTGGGTTTGGGCGGTTTGCTCTCCCAGCCGGAGGTTGTGGATTTGGTGTCGGCGTTGCGTGTGCTGGCTGATCCGAACCGTTCGGACGCCCTGGCGCGCCTGCTGACGGGTGCGCGTTGGCGTTTAGGTGCGGCGGATATGTTGGCGCTGGGTGATTGGGCGCAGTCGCTGGTGCGTGAGCGTGAGCGTGCCCTGCGCGAGCAGATGGCGTTGCGTATGCTCGCCGAGGCTGAAGACGCCGACGACGCAGCGGCTATCAGCCTGCAGGCAGAGCACCTGCGTGCCGCCCAGGAACGCCTGGACGAAACCCTCAAGGGTGCGGTGGAGGATCCCTCCGGCTACGCCTCCCTGATTGAGGCGGTGGAGAACCTACCGCAGGACGGCGCGGACGGCGAACCCCTCTACGGTGAGCAGTACCGCGGCCGCCGCTTCTCCCCGGCGGCGCTGGAGCGTCTGCGTGCTTTTGCTGAGCAGATGCGCGTGCTGCGTGCCGGTTTGAGCGAGGACTTGGGCACGCTACTGTACGAGATTGAGCGGACCATGCTGCTCGATATTGAGTTGGCGGTCCGCCCGGGTACCGACCCGCTGGGTTCGCGCGCGAACCTGGACGCTTTCCACGAGGTTGCCGCCGCCTACGGCATGTCGGCGCCGCGTATTAACGCGATGATTTACGCCGGTTCTGACGGCGTAAGCGCGGAGGAAGGTGACCCGGGTGCGCGCCGCTTCCTGCTGTCTTCGGGCGGTGTGAGCTACGTGATGGGCTTCCTCGCCTGGCTTGAGCGTGCCGATGATGAGGAGAAGGGTCTGGCGCTGGGCACGGTGGAACCTGACCCGAACGCGGTGCAGCTGATGACCATGCACGCCGCGAAGGGCCTGGAGTGGGATCATGTGCTTCTGCCGGGTCTGTGCGGTAGCGCGACCGGCGGGCAGACCCCGAACCTGTGGCAGATGTCGGCTAATGCGGCTCTGCCCTGGCCGCTGCGTGGCGACCGCGAGTACCTCCCGTCGATCCTTGAGACTGCGGAGGAGATTACCGCCTTCGAGAAGGCAAAGGACCTGGAAGACTACCTGGGCGAGCATAAAGATGATGCCGCCGAGCACGCCGGTTTGGAGGACCGCCGCCTCATGTACGTGGCGATGACCCGTGCCCGTAACCTGCTGGCGATGAGCGCCTACCGCTGGAAGAGTGCTTCTGTGGCGCCTCAGCCGGTGCAGCCCTTCTGGGAGGAGCTGATGGAGATGCTTTTCAAGTCCCTCTTCGGCATGGGCACGCCCACGGTAGATGCGCCCTCCGTGCGCTTCCAGGAGACGATGGACACCCCCTGGGCGGCGCCGCAGCTGGTCGGCATGGGCCTGTCGTACACGATGCCGAACCCCGCCGATAAGCGCAAAAAGGTGCACCTGAACCATGTGCGCCGTTGGGTGGAGCAGCTGGCCGAGTCGAAGTACCGCCTGACCGAACCGGTGACCCTGGTGCACGGTACGGTCGTGGACCCCTCGAACCTGCCGCCCACCCCCGATGAGACGGCTCTACTGGAGGACCTCGAACTCTACGTAGATGCTGACGAGCTCACCCCCGAGCAGGCGGAGGCGCGCGCGAACGCCCGGGCAACCTACGCCGAGCAGGTGCAACGCTACGCCTGGGCGCTGGTTGAGGTCATGGCTCCCGCCCTCGCGCAGGATTGGCAGCTGGCGGCTCCTTCCGTACGAGCACGCACGGTGGCGGAGAACTGCACCCGCCTGAACCTGCCGGTGCCCGAATGGATCATCGAAGCCACCGAACGGGAGAAATGGCGTGAGACGCAACCGCCTCAGCCCGGTTTCTCGCCCACGGTCGCGGCGGCGCTGCCGATTGAGGTGCGCGGCCAATTCGCCCAGAAGAACTACGAGGACAGGAACCCGAACCTGGGTGCGGTGCTGACCGCCATGTGGCCTTTTGACCCGCTGGAGCGCCCCGTAATTTGGCGTTGGGCGTCTGATGACGCTCTCACGCAGGGTACGAAGGCGGTGCTTCGCCGCGGCCAGCATGAGCACCTCGAACGTGAGATTGCAATTAACTCCTCGAGCCGTCGCGAGGCGGTCGAGCGTGCCGCCCTGGCGGTGGAACTCGCCGTCGGCGCGGATGAGGATGACCTGCACCAGAGCGCGGAGGGTGTAGCGGGGGAGAGCGCAAGCCATCCTGCAACCGCCGCACCTGCTGCAGCCGCGGCACAGGGGGAGTCCGCCATTCCCGAATCCCTGCGCCAGCAGGCGGTGGACTGGGAACGCGAAGCCGACCTGCTTCTGCTCATGATGGGTCAGACCGACCCGGTGCCCAGCAACCAGCTGCCGGGGCATCTGTCCGCATCCACATTCATTCGCCTGAGCGAGGACCCGCAGGGCACGGTGCATCAGCTGATGCGCCCGGTGCCTCAGCGTCCCTCGCGTGCGGCAACGATTGGTACGGCGGTGCACGCGCTGATTGAGGAGCACTTCGGGGTGGCGCCGAGCGCCGACCCGCTGGAAGCACCCGATGCAGAGGACACGGTGGGCGTTGACCTGCCTGGTTCCGCTGCCGCCTCAGCTGCCTCCACCTCCGCCGCGTCCGCTGAGCCTGCAGATTCCTCTGATTCTGCAGATCCGGCTGACCAGCAGGAACAGGACGAGTTCACCTTCGAGGACGACTTCGAGGAGTCCGAGAGCGAACTGGAGGCCTCTGTGCAGCGCCTCTGGGAGCGCTTCGCCACCAGCGAGTGGGGTAGCGACGAGTGGAAGGACCGCATCTGGGCGGTCGAGTACCCGGTCGAAACCCATATCGAGGGCGTAAGCCTGCGCGGCCGTATCGATGCGGTGTTCCGCACCGAGGACGAGGACGGCGAACGCTGGGTCCTGGTGGACTGGAAGAGCGGTTCTCGCCCGAAGATGTCAACCATGCAGTCTCGACGCTTCCAGCTGGGCCTGTACCGTATCGCGTTCTCCCGCATTATGGGCGTGGACCCGGAGCATATCAGCACCGTGTTCGTGTACCTGGGCGGCAAGGGTGTAGCGGAGGTGTGGGATCACCAGATCCGCGGCGGCCTGCCCACGGAGGCGCAGCTGGCGAAGGTGATCCGTGAGGCGCGCAAAGGCTAGCCAGCAAAACTAAGCGGCGGAGGCATGCGCTCGCGCGTTAGCTTGAGCCAATAACTGAATACAGAAAAGCAGCTCACGGAGGCTTTGCGCCTCGTGAGCTGCTTTTCTGTGTGGACTTCTGCGGTTAATGGCAGAGGACGCCTCTTCACCCCACTGCATTAGGGTGATGAGGCGTCCTCAGCCGCTGAAGAACTATAGAGGTACTTCGTGCCCTCGCACGCTCCGGGAAAGAATCGCGCCGAACGACTGCCGCTCTCGCGGCCTCACTCGCGCCGCCGGCGCCCCGTGGGGTTTGCGTGCGTCTTTACTCTCAAACACAACCTCGAAAGTAACTCTATAGATTTCTGCCATCGGTGATTGGTTGCGCGGTGCATGAATCCGGCTCGGGTCTGACATGACCGGTCAGGGTCCCGTCCAATCTGTCTCCCCAATTTATCGCTGCCACGATATCAGCGCTGGTCAGTGCGCTATGGGGAGTGTGTCCGCTGGTTTTCTCGCGGCACAGCAAAAGTATTCCAGGAGTTTTTGAAAAAATCTACAGGGTAAGTTTTTACCCTAAAATGCACTATTTTGAGCATAGTTCAAGGTGAAGTTGAGGCTCTGTGGACTCCCGAGGTCAAAAGTTGGTTTATGTGGGTTTGTGGCATATTAGTGCCCGGGAAATATTGTGAATGGCACCTTTAGCGCACCTTCAAGTCTCAGCCTTAATCTGAGTCATTCATGCACAAAAATGCAAAACTGGTGCTCAAAAGGTGAGGGGAAACACTTAAAGAAATTTTGGTAAAAAGCCCACTAAAGCCCCTCCACTAGCCCTTATAGGCATCATCCCGTCGGTTTGGCAGACAGTCAGTGACAGACAGTCAGGAGAGTTGGTTTCACCGGGCGCGAGTCAGTGGAGATGCAACCCCAGTAGATACAGTTCAGCCCCGCAGTGCAGTACTGCGGGGCTGAATCAAAAACCTATGCGGCAGGCGACACCCTAGCTGGCAACAACCTGGCGGCTATTTACCCTATGAGCTACTCGGCGGGACCGACCAATATCTATTCGGCGGGGCCGACCAGCGGGCCGACCTCCTCCTGTCCGAGCAGTTCGCCGGAGGCACGTAGGTCGTCCTGAATGTCCAGGAGCATGGACACTGCGTGGGTTGCGCCGTCGCGGTCGCCAACCTCCACGGTGTGGGTGAGCCACTGGGCGATCGCGAACTCCGCGTAGAAGTTTGCGCGCTGTGCCAGGTAGGCGTCGGGTAGCTGAGGCATCTGCTGGCGGTACACCTCGATGGCCTCGTCGGTGAAGTCGATGTCCTGGCAGGAGTAGAGCCAGGCGAAGTCCTGCGCGGGGTCGCCCACGTGCACATCGGACCAGCCGGTGACCTCCACGATGCGCGCCGTCGAGGGCGTTACGTGCAGTACGAGGTTCTCGGCGCCCATGTCACCGTGGACCACGCGCGGGCGGAACTGCCACATGGGTCCGGGGGAGAGCACGGTACGCCAGTGCGCGAGCAGGTCGGCGGGCACCTTGCCGGTTGCGGCGGCACGCTCGAGCTCGGCGTTCTTGCGCAGACGAATCTGCTCCGAAGAGTAGGAGGGCAGGTCGGCTTCGTAAATGATGTCTTCGGGCATCACGTGCAGGGTTGCGATGTCCTTGGCGATGATGGATGCCAGGGAGGGGCGGTTCGCCGCAACTTCGCGGCGGCTCAGCTCGGCGAGCTGGTCTACGTCGTAGATGGTGCCGGGGATGTGCGTGTACACGAACACGTTGCCACCCGCGTAGGGTACTGTGCCGGCAACGGTGGGTACGGCGAAGGGCAGTCGGGCGCGCAGACCGGGGCTGAACGACTGCAGGATGAGGTGTTCAGCTTCCAGGCGCATGCTGGCGTCGGGGCGGCGCGGGGCGCGCACTCGCCAGCGGCGACCGGTGGAGTCGGCGATGATTGCCGAGTCGAAGTCGTCGCTGTCTTCGCGGACCGGTTCGGCGCCGACGGGGTAAATCCCGGGCACTCCGGCGGAGACAATGGCTGCTAGCTGAAGGGGAGATAAAGTCACGGGTTAAGGTTACCAAACCAATGTGTGCCGTTTAGTAGTTTTTGGGATCTTTATGCCAAGTGGTGAAGATACTTGTGGACAAGCCTAAACGTGCTCGCTTGCGCTGCCCGTTGAGCTTCTACTTGCCCACTCCACAAGAGGCGGGTTCCTCACGCCCTGAACGAAAGCAACAGCTAAGAAGCCGCGGCAGGTCTGGAGAACACAGCCTGGGAGAATACAATGGAAGACCGGCTACCACCGCCTCGCATACTTACACGCACGCATGCCCGTATGCCCGCGCGAGCGCATGCCGCCTGCCCGTACCGCCCGCCTTACTGATGGAGCATTATGACCGCCACACCTCAGCAGCCTCAGCATATGATCTCCGCAGACGATATCCTTGCCGGGCTTGACCCGGATCAGCGTGCGGTTGCCACCGAGCTGGACGGCCCCATGCGCGTGCTGGCGGGTGCCGGTACCGGTAAGACTCGCGCGATTACGCACCGCATCGCCTACGGTATTGCGATTGGTCGCTACCAGGGCCCGCGCGTGCTCGCCCTGACCTTCACCCTGCGCGCGGCGGAGGAGATGCGTACCCGCCTGCACCAGCTGGGTGCGCACGGCGTGCAGGCGCGTACCTTCCACTCGGCGGCGTTGCGTCAGCTGGCGTATTTCTGGCCGCAGGTGGTGGGCGGTACGTTCCCGTCCATCGTGCAGAATAAGGCAGCGCTCATTACGGAGGCGGCGAACCGTCTGCGCATCAGTACGGATCGTTCCCTGCTGCGTGATTTGGCGTCGCTGATTGAGTGGGCGAAGGTTCAGCTGCTCACCCCGGACACCATCATGCAGCGTCTGAGTGAGAAGCAGCTGCCCTCGGCTGTTACCCCGCAGAATATGCAGCGTATTTTCCAGGCGTATGAGGATTTGAAGGATGAGCGTAACCTCATCGATTTTGAGGACGTGCTGCTGCTGACCATCGCCATGCTGGAGGAGGACGAGAAGCTCGCTGCGACCGTCCGCAACCAGTACCGCCATTTTGTGGTGGACGAGTACCAGGACGTGTCCCCGCTGCAGCAGCGTCTGTTGGATGTGTGGCTGGGCGGCCGCGACGATATTTGCGTGGTGGGTGATGCCTCCCAGACGATTTACTCTTTTACCGGCGCGACGAGCCGTTACCTGCTGGATTTTCCGCGCCGGTACCGTGGCGCGCATACGGTGAAGTTGACCCGCGACTACCGCTCGCACTCGCAGGTGGTGGAGTTGGCGAACCGTCTGTTGGCGGCGCGTCGTCCGCATCCGGATTCGAGCCCTCATTCGTGGCCGCCGCCGCTGGAGCTGATGTCTCAGCGTGGCCCCGGCGTGGATGTGGAGTGGTTCGGCTACGCGGACGATGAGCAGGAGGCCGCCGGCATTGCCGAGGACATCCGCGACCTGATTGAGAAGGACGGCGTGCCGCCTTCGGAGATTGCGGTGCTGTTCCGCACGAACGCGCAGTCGGCGGCGATTGAATCTGCGCTGGCTGCCGCCCACATTCCGTACCAGCTACGCGGCGCGGAGCGGTTCTTTGAACGCCCCGAGGTCAAGCAGGCGATGCTTGCCCTGCGCGGTTCGGCGAAGTCCACGGACGGTACCGAGGACGTCACCCGCTACACCCGCGATGTGCTCGGCGGCCTCGGCTATAAGGAGGAAGGCCCCCTTTCGGGAGGCGCCACCCGCCAGAAATGGGAGTCCCTCGCCGCCCTGGTGCACATGGTGGACATGATGGCTCAGAATCGTGAAGAGCAGCTTCAGGCGCACCGCGCGAACCCGCGCCCGGGCGTGCCCGAGCCACTACCGTTGACCATGCACGAGGTCGTGGCGACCCTGAACCACCGCAGCGAATTCAACGACGCCCCGCAGGTCAACGGCGTAACCCTCGCCTCCCTGCACGCGGCTAAGGGCCTGGAATGGGATGCCGTGTTCCTGTGTGGTCTGAACGAGGGCCTCATGCCGATTACTTTTGCGACCACCCCGGATGAGGTGGATGAGGAGCGCCGCCTGCTGTACGTGGGCATTACGCGCGCCCGCAAGTACCTGTGGCTGACCTGGACGATGACCCGCACCGTGGGTGGTCGCGGTCAGCGGAAGCGTTCGCGTTTCTTGGACGATATTGATCCGGCGAAGCGCCGCCGCAGGGCTGAGAGCGCCGGCTCGTCGTATAGCCAGGCTCGCTTGACTCAGTCCCGTGCCACGCAGCCCCGCCGTTCGTCGAAGGGAAGAGGAGACTATGGCTCAGCGTTTTAAGCGTGAAATTCTGCCCGCCACCGAGGATCGCCCGCAGATTGAGCTGGTCCGCTCGGCGCGCCGCACCCGCACCATCAGCATGCAGCGCGACGGCGAGGATGCGCACGGCAACCCCGCCTACCGCCTGCTCATTCCCGCCGCAAGCACGAGCGAAGAGATTGACGAGCATATTGCCCGCCTGCTGCCGCGCATTCAGCGTCGTGCCGCCCGCCGTGAACGCGCCACGCAGCTGACGGTCACGGACGAGTACCTGCGCTCCCGCGCCCTGCACCTGGCGCAGAAGCATCTGCCGGAGCTGGTTGCCTCGGGCAGGGTGGAGAAGCTGTCGATTCGCTGGGTGAGCAATCAGCGTCAGCGCTGGGGCTCGGCAACCTACGCGAACACGCAGATCCGCATCTCCTCGGAGTTGCAGGGCGTACCCGAGTATGTGCTGGATTCGGTGATTCACCACGAGCTCTGTCACCTGCTGCAGCCGAATCATTCGGCGGCGTTCCGTACCCTGGAGGCGCGCTACCCGCAGCTGCTGCGGGCGCAGGCCTACCTGGAGGGGTACGCGCTGGGGCGCTCGCGTGCTGAGGGCGAACGTGCTGAGGGCGAGAGCGGCGAGGGTGAGTGCGGCGAAAACAGCGCCGACTAAAGCATCGCTGAAAACCTACCAACCAACCAAAACACTCCAACAAAAACACTTGAGCGGGGGTGGCTTGTAGAATCACAAGCCACCCCCGCTCAAATATCAGCTATTTACTGGTGCCAGCTATTTACTTGTCGCCGCGCTACTTTTCTTCGGGCGCATCGCCGAAGCCGCCGTCCAGCAGCTTCTGCAGCTCCGAGTCGAAGTCCACGTCGTCCAGGCTGATTTCGTTCATGCGCGCATCGTATGCGGTGAAGTCTTCCAGCTCGGCGGGGGTGGGCAGGGTCTCCGGGGTGTCCCAGAGGCCGTCGCGCGCCTCAATGCCGTGGGCGTTTTCGTACCAGCGCCAGAACTGCTGTGCCTCACGCACCAGGCGCGGGCGCAGTTCCAGACCGACCAGGTTCTCGAAGACCTGCTCACTGGGGCCGCCGTCGATGCGGCGGCGCGCCATGATTTCGGTCAGCTGCGGTGCCTTGGGCAGGTTGCGGGTCGCGTCCTCGGTGACGACGGATACCCAACCTTCGATGAGCGCGAGCAGACCCTCCAGACGCTGCACCGCCAGTTCCTGGTCTTCGGTGCGCTGGGGGCTGAACATGCCGCCTTCGAAGGCTTCCTGTACGGCGTCGGGGTTGCTCATGTCCACCTGGGATGCGGCGTCCTGCATGCGGTTCATATCCACGCGAATGCCGCGGGCGTAGCGCGCCACGAGCTGAACCAGGTCTTCACGCAACCAGGGGTTTGCCTTGTGCAGGCGAATCAGCGCGGATTCACGCACGGCAAGGTAGAGCAGAACCTCCTGCGGGGGCACCTCGATGCTCTCGGCGAGCTGCTGGTAGCCGTTGGGCAGCAGCGCGGAGGAACCGGGTGCGAGGGGGAAGCCCACGTCGGTAGAGGAGTAGACCTCACCGGCGAGCTGTGCGAGCGCCTGCGCCATCTGCGCACCAAAAATCACGGAACCAATGTTGTTCAAGAAGCCGCTGTTGAGGATCTGAGAGATCTCTTCGGGCACGTCTTCGGGTGCGCCGGGCATGACCATGGACTGGGTGACTTCGGCTGCGACCGGCTCGACCATTTCGCGCCAGGAGTCGAAGGAATGCTCAACCCATTCCGCCTTGGACCACGCCTGCACCGGGTGGTTGTGGCGCTCAATGGTGGTCACTGCGTCCAGCCAGAGGTCGGCGAGGTTCGCCGCGTCTTCTACGGCACGCTTGAGGTTTTCGGGTACGGAGGGGTCTTCACCCATGGAGGCGAGCATCTGGCGGGTCTGGTTCTTTACGTTATCCCAGTTCACGCCGCTGGGGCTGTCGGATGCGCCCGCACCGGAGAACATTGCCTGCACCTGCGCGAACATGCTCTGCATCATGGCGGGATCGAAGCCCATGCCCATGTTCTTCAGGTCTTCGGGGTCGATGCTGATGCCGAAGGGGTTCTGACCGCCTTCGCCGAAGAGTGCGCTGAAGGGGTTCTGTGCGCCGAAGGGGTTCTGTGCGTTGGAGGAGCCGCCCTTGCCGCCCTGGCCGGTTGCCCCTGCGGAGGGGTCGAAGCCCTGTTCCTGCATCTTCTTAATGAATTCTTCGAGGGGGTCGCGCTCGTTGGAGGCGCCGCCGGTGGGGTTCTCAGACATGTAGAAGCCTTTCGTAATCCGGGGGTGGGCGCAGCTGGCCCGCTCGCTGTCCAGCCTACCGATTTTTGCTGAGAATTTCCCGTGCCATTGCTGTGGAGGCGGGTTAATCAGCTGAGGGCACACAAGCTTGTCTTCGGGGTCGGGGTTTGGGAGCTTTTTCGTGCCGCCGTCACCGCCAGGTGCTGACACAGCGCGGCGCGGGTCAGGTACGGGTCAGAGCGTGAACGCCTCCTGGGGCTCTATTTTTAGCGGGGTCGCGGTGCCCGCCGGCGTGTTGTCACAGTGCCCGCCCGCGTGTTGAAAAACAGGTTTATCCGGTACTGTAGAAACCATGACTAAGTCCACCCCCGATGCTGAGCAGCAGCCGAACGCCGCCTCCGCGAGCGTGAAGAGTAATGAGAAGGCGACCAAGCGCCGTCCGCGTTTTGCGCCGCGCCGCGTGAACCTGCGTTCGGTTAGCGCTGTGGCGACGTGCGCCCTGCTGGCTGGTGCTTTTGTTCTGCCCAGTTCCTATGTGAAGGAGGGCCCCGGCCCGCTCTTTGACGTGCTCGGAACCTACCAGGAGAAGGACGTCATTGAGATTTCTGGTGCGCCCAGCTATAAGACGTTCGGCAAGATGAACATGACCACGGTGTCGGTTTCGGGCGGCCCGTACACGGAGCTGTCCGGCGCGGAGGCGTTCTACGGCTGGTTGGCGTTTGACGGTAACCGCAGCCTCGTGGTGCCGACCGATGCCCTGTACCCGCACGTGAGCCATGAGCAGGCGACGGCGGCGACCGGTGCGCAGATGGCTGACTCGCAGACTCAGGCGAAGGTCGCGGCGATGCGCCAGCTGAAGATGGCGGTGACCGAGAAGGTTCAGGTGCTTTCCACAGTGGAGGGTTCCCCCGCGGCGAGCGCGCTGAAGGCTAATGACCGCATTGTGAAGGTGGGGGAGAAGCAGATTGAGACTCTCACCGATGTTCCGAAGGCAGTGAACGCCTCGAACGGTTCGCCGATTGACGTGACCGTGGAACGTGACGGCAAGCAGCAGACCTTTAAGCTGACCCCGGTTCGTTCCAGCGACAATAGCCGCTGGATTCTGGGCGCGGGTTTGAAACAGAGCTATGACCTGCCGGCACACGTGCAGTACAACCTGGACGGTGTGGGCGGCCCGAGCGCCGGTCTGATGCTGGCGCTGGGCACAGTCGATAAGCTGAGCGAGGGTACCCTGCTCGCCGATGAAGATGCTGGAGGCGACCCGTACCGCAGCTACATTTCGGGTACCGGCACGATTGATGCTGACGGTAAGGTCGGCGCAATTGGCGGTATCAAGTACAAGATCTTGGCGACGGGCCGTTACGGTGCTCGCTACTTCTTGGCGCCGAAGGAGAACTGCGAGTCGATTGTGAAGATGCAGGCGCAGGACCCCGACCTGTTCAACTACTATCACGCCGGTCAGGTGCGCGGCACGATGGTGGTTGTGCCGGTGTCGACCCTGGATGAGGCGGTGAAGACGGTGGAGGCGATTAAGTCCGGCACCCCGGATGATTCCCTGCCCCGCTGCGGTTCCTAACATGGCGTTTCTCGCCGCGAGGTTCTACCCCGTATAACGTAGAAGTCAGCCCCGGTACTTTAGGGTACCGGGGCTGTTCTGCATCCTCTTCTCTGCCCTCGCCCCTGAGCGCATCTGTGCCCGCGCCTCAGCATTTCGCGCCTCAAAACCTCTCAACCCGGTCATATTTCGCCCCGAGCTTCTACGAGGTTCTGCCCTTCTGCTTGACCTCTGAGATACTTAAAGACAGTTATTTTCTCTGAACGTATGATGAGCGAGGAATTGTGTCTGAGTCGACCAATAGCACTGCGCATCCCAAGCCGAAGAAGTCAACGCCCAAGCGCCGTAGCCCCCTGAGGGTAACGATTGCTGTGGTGGCGGTGCTCATTGCTGCTTTTGTGGGTGCGTCCCAGGTGTACACGGACTGGCTGTGGTTTGATCAGCTGGGTTATAGCACCGTGTTCACTACCCAGATTTTGTTGAAGGCGGCCGTGTTTGTGGTGGCTGCCGTGGTGATTGCTGTGCCGCTGTGGGCTTCGATGTCCTACGCGGTCCGTCATGCTGATGTGGCGCCGGCGTCCGAGAAGAAGCCGCAGGAGGCGCCGAAGCCGGACCAGAGCGTGCCGACGAGCGGCACGGATGCTGCCGAGCAGATGCTGCGTGACGTGTTTGGTCAGCAGCGTGCTGAGGAGAGCATGCGCCGCTACCACGAGAGCGTGGATAAGGCGCGTAAGGTTCTGCTGGTTGCGGTTCCGCTGCTGTTGGGCCTGTTTATTGCTTCGGCGACGATGACTCAGTGGAGCACCGTCGCGCTGTTCTTCAATCAGCAGTCCTTCGGTAAGACTGACCCGGAGTTCGGCCTGGATTACGGGTTCTTCCTGTTTGCGTTGCCGTTCTTCCGCATGGTGGTGACTCTGCTGACCTCCGCTGTGGTGCTGTCGGCACTCGCGGGCGTGTTCATGCACTACTTCTACGGCGGTATTAAGGTGCAGCCTGGCGGTGTGAGCACTACCGTGGCGTTCCGTCGTCACGCTGCGATTGTGGCGGCTGCGTTCTTGCTGACTCGTGCGGTGAGCTTCTGGCTGGATCGTTATTCGTCGACTCAGCAGCAGGTGGGTCGCTGGGCTGGCGCAATGTACACGGACGTGAACTCGTCGATTCCGGTGAACGCTATTTTGGCGATTTCTGCGCTGCTGGTGGCTGTTATGTTCGTGGTGGCGGCTTCGATGAATCGTTGGCGTCTGCCGCTGATTAGCACCGCGATGCTGGTGGTTGTTGCTCTGGTTGCTGGCGGCCTGTACCCGTGGATTGTTCAGCGTTTCCAGGTGGTTCCGAATGAGCAGGGTGCTCAGGCAAAGTTCATTCAGCGCAATATTGATGCGACCCGTTACGCGTACGGTTTGGACAAGATTGAGACCACCCCGTATGATGCGACGATTGATACTCGTGCCGGTGCGTTGAGCTCTTCGAGCGCGACCATTGCGAATATTCGTCTGTTGGATCCGAATGTTGTGTCCTCGGCGTTTGCGCAGATGCAGCAGTTCCGTCCGTACTATCGTTTTGATTCGCAGCTGGCGGTGGACCGCTATGCGGTGGGTAACACCACGCAGGATACTGTGTTGGCGGCTCGTGAGCTGAACCCGGCGCAGACGAGCGGCGATTCTTGGTATAACCGCCACGTGGTGTACACCCACGGTTACGGTGTGATTGCCGCGTACGGTAACCAGGTGGATTCTGCGGGTAACCCGAAGTTCTTGCAGTCCGGCATTAAGGCGACCGGTACCCTGAGCGAGGATTATGAGCCGCGTATTTACTTTGGCATGAGCTCGCCGGAGTATTCGATTGTGGGCGGTAAGGGCGACACCCTGGAGCTGGACCGTCCGCTCTCTGCTGAGGAAACCAACGCATCCGATGCGAAGTACACTTTCGCCGGTTACGGTGGTCCTCGCGTTGATTCGCTGCTGGCTCGTCTGTCCTACGCGATTAAGTTCCAGTCCTCTGACATTCTGCTTTCGGACGCGGTGCGTGAGGGTTCGCAGATTCTGTACGAACGCAACCCGCTCGATCGTGTGCGTAAGGTGGCGCCGTACCTGAGCGTGGATTCTAAGCCGTACCCGGCGATTGTGAATAACCGCGTGCAGTGGATTGTGGATGCTTACACTACGAGCGATCAGTTCCCCTACGCGCAGGGTAGCTCCCAGGATGCGGCAACCGCTGCGGGTGCTCAGCGTTCTAACTCGGTGAACTACATCCGTAACTCGGTGAAGGCTACTGTGGATGCGTATGACGGTTCGGTGACCCTGTACGCGTGGGATGAGGAAGATCCGGTGCTGAAGGCGTGGCAGGGCGTTTTCCCTGGCACGGTGAAGAGCTACCGTGAGATGAACGCTTCGCTGATGAGCCACGTGCGTTACCCGACTGACATGTTCAATATTCAGCGCACCATGCTGAACAAGTACCACGTGACGAACGCGAATAGCTTCTACGCCGGTGACGATGTTTGGTCGATTCCGAACGACCCGACCAATGATCGTAACCAGCCGATTTCGCCCTACTACCTGTCCCTGCAGATGCCCGGGGATTCTCGTGCGCACTTCTCGTTGACGACTACGTTCATTCCTCAGCAGAGCGATTCGAACTCTCGTAACGTGATGTATGGCTTCCTTGCGGCTAATGGTGATGCCGGTACCGGTAAGGACGGCGAGCGTAGCCCCGATTACGGCAAGTTGCGTCTGCTGGAGTTGCCGCGTTCTTCGGTGGTTCCTGGTCCGGGTCAGGCTCAGAACATTTTCAACTCTGATGCTGAGGTGTCGAACCAGCTGAACCTGCTGCGCCGCGGTTCGTCTGAGGTTATTAACGGCAATATGCTGACTCTGCCGGTGGGCGGCGGCATGCTGTACGTTCAGCCGGTGTACGTGCAGTCGAGCGGTGACGCTAAGTACCCGCGTCTGCAGCGTGTGCTGGTGAGCTTCGGCGATAAGGTCGGTTTCGCTCCGACTCTGGAGGAGGCGCTGAACCAGGTGTTCGGTGGCTCTTCGGGTGCGAAGCTGGACGGTTCGGCGTCGGCCAGCCCCTCGGCTTCTGGTTCTTCGGGCGCTTCGACCGGAGGTTCGACCGGCGGTTCGTCGGCTTCGCAGTCTTCGGAGCTGAAGCAGGCTCTGACGGATGCCTCGAAGGCGATGACCGATGCTGATGCGGCAATGAAGAAGGGTGACTGGGCCGCCTACGGTGAGGCTCAGAAGCGTCTGGAAGCAGCCGTGAAGAAGGCTCTGGAGGCTGAGGAGGCGCAGAACGCGGCGTCCGCGAAGGCTTCTGCATCGGCAGCGCCCAGCGCCTCGGCGGCTCCGAGCGCCGCGGCAAGCTCTTCTGCGAGCGCCCCCGCAAGCGCCCCCGCAAGCGCGAAGCCTAGCGCCAGCGCCTCGGCTTCTCGCTAAGGCTAAGAGGCTAAGCCTAAGAGACAGCGGGGGAGTAGCCCATACCGGATGCTCACGGGTCTAGCGTCCTCGCTCTAGACCCGGAGCCTGCGCTGGGTATGGCTCCTACCGGCTAGCTCTAGCGGTCTCTGCGGGAACGTCTCTGCGGGAATGTCTCTAAGGGGAACGTCTCTGCGGGAACGGGGTGGAAGTGATTCACTTCCACCCCGTTCCTGTATGTTCTACCCCTGGCACTGCCCCGTAGCCCCTATTCCTACCCAACTGCTTTCTACCCAACAGCCCCTATTTTTGTGTGCTTGGTTACAAATCGCGTTTTTGGCTTGCATGCCCGGTTTGGGGTCTGTATAGTTGTATGAGTCGCCGCGGGGTGGAGCAGTTCGGTAGCTCGCCGGGCTC
>ERZ772912.115-NODE-115-length-38214-cov-6.106240_pt1 | contig 38214 bp, 33 predicted proteins | sample MGYA00512119_ERZ772912 | MGnify/ENA primary metagenome ERZ772912 (study PRJEB29015, sample SAMEA2738048) | human oral metagenome | biome: human oral; feature: human-associated habitat; material: saliva | place: China | collected 2230 ...
AAATATGGTGGAAGTAATAAATAATACTTTACACAGGGGCTCAACAGTAATGGATGTAGAAGGTGGATATTCACATAAGAAAAAACGTATGATAATACTAGTTATTCAACAAAATGAAATGTACTTATTGAAAAAACTAGTTGCTAAAAATTGTCCAGAGGCATTTATTACAGTAACTGCAGTAAACACAATTGTAGGTAATTTCAAAGAACATTCATATAGATTATAAAGAATAAAAAAAAGCATTAGGTAGCATAAAGTTACTTAATGCTTTTTTATGATGAAAAAATAATGAAAATTTATGAAAGTAGAAATTTTAATTTTCTTTAAAGTTAAATTTTTTATAGTTTTTATGATTAGAAACAAATAAAAATAAAAAAAAGTTGCAAAATATATTATATTAACAATGTTTCATAATATTATGTAAATTGAAAATAAAAATGTGAACAAAGAAAAGCGGATACAATGTTTGGATTAGGAGGGAATCAAACAATTTACAAACTTATGTTTAAATGATATAATCTTACAGTATGCTAGCGTATACACGTCATATAAAAATATTTTAAAAATAAGGAGGTATTAAGATGGTAGGAATTATCATCGCAAGTCACGGTGAATTTGCTGCTGGTATTAAACAATCTGGTGCTATGATTTTCGGTGAACAGGAAAAAGTAGAATCAGTAGTATTTATGCCTAGTGAAGGTCCAGATGACTTGCAAAGAAAACTTCAAGAAGCTATAGCTAAAGTAGACTCTGAAGAAATTCTTTTCCTTGTCGATCTTTGGGGTGGAAGTCCATTTAACCAAGCTAACAAATTATTTGAAGAAGCTCCTGAAAAAAGAGCTATCGTAGCTGGACTTAACTTACCAATGTTAATCGAAGCATATGCTAGTCGATTCACAATGACTACAGCACATGAAATTGCAAAAGCAATTACTCCAACTGCTATAGATGGATGTAAAGTTCGTCCTGAAGAACTACAACCAAAAGCAGAAGTAGCAGAAACAGCTGCAAATGCGGCTCCTCAAGGCGAAATCCCTGAAGGTACTGTGATTGGAGACGGAAAAATTAAATTTGTTTTAGCACGTTTAGATTCACGTCTATTACATGGTCAAGTTGCGACTAACTGGACAAAAGCAACTCAACCAAACAGAATTATCGTAGTTTCAGATAATGTAGCAAAAGATGAACTACGTAAAAAACTTATTGAGCAAGCTGCTCCACCAGGAGTTCGTGCTCATGTAATTCCACTTGATAAACTTGTTCAAGTGTATAATGATCCACGTTTTGGTGATACAAAAGCATTATTATTATTTGAAACACCTCAAGAGGTACTTTCAGTTATTGAAAAAGGTGTAGAAATTCCAGAACTTAATGTAGGTTCTATGGCGCACTCTGCAGGTAAAGTTCAAATAAACAATGTATTATCTGTAGATCAAAACGATGTTGATACTTTCAAAAAGCTTAAAGAATTAGGTGTTAAATTTGATGTTCGTAAAGTATCTAATGATTCACGTTCAGACTTATTTAAACTTATTGAAGCAAAAGCTAGTGAAGGTTTAAAATTATAATTAAATAGTATTTATATTAGGAGGACACTATGGAATTTAGTATTCTAGCAATTATTTTAGTCCTTGTTGTTGCATTTTTAGCAGGTATGGAAAGTATTTTGGACCAATTCCAATTTCACCAACCAATTATTGCTTGTTCATTAATCGGTTTAGCAACAGGACATTTATCAGAAGGTATTATTTTAGGTGGTGCCCTACAATTATTAGCACTTGGATGGGCTAATATTGGGGCTGCAGTTGCTCCTGACGCAGCATTAGCATCAGTAGCATCAGCTATTATTTTCATTAAAGCGGGTGACTTCTCTGACAACGGTCGTAACATTGCGATTGCAACAGCTGTTACACTAGGGACAGTTGGATTAGTATTAACTATGTTCGTTCGTACTTTATCAGTTGTTATCGTACACAGAGCAGACCACGCAGCTGAAAATGGAAACTTCCGTGGAGTAGAATTTTGGCACTATGTAGCACTTGCATGTCAAGGATTACGTGTAGCTATTCCAGCAGGATTACTTATGTTCATCCCATCTTCATCTGTTCAAAAAGCTCTTGAGTCATTACCAGCTTGGTTTACAGAAGGTATGACAATTGGTGGGGGAATGGTAGTGGCTGTTGGGTTTGCAATGGTTATTAACCTAATGGCAACTAAAGAAGTATGGCCATTCTTCTTCTTAGGATTTGCATTAGCACCTATCAGCCAATTAACACTTATCGCAATTGGTATTATCGGATTATGTATCGCTATAGTTTACCTAAACCTTTCTAAAAACAAAGGTGGAGGTAATGGTGGTGGAGGAAACTCTTCATCAGGTGATCCATTAGGTGATATCTTAAATGACTATTAATAAGGAGGAACTAAAAATGACAGAGAAAAGAATTACGTTAAGTAAAAAAGATCGTCGTAGTGTAATGCTACGTTCTCAGTTCCTTCAAGGTTCATGGAACTATGAGCGTATGCAAAATGGTGGTTGGGCATTCTCATTAATCCCAGCACTTAGAAAATTATATCCAAATAAAGAAGATGCTTCAGCAGCGTTAAAACGTCACTTAGAGTTCTTTAACACTCACCCATATATTGCAGCACCTATCTTAGGGGTAACACTTGCTCTTGAAGAAGATAAAGCAAATGGAGCTGAAATCGAAGATTCAGCAATTCAAGGTGTTAAAGTAGGTATGATGGGACCATTAGCAGGTATCGGGGATCCAGTATTCTGGTTTACTGTACGTCCTATCCTTGGAGCTATTGCAGCATCACTTGCAACAGGTGGTTCAATTATCGCCCCATTATTCTTCTTTATCGCATGGAACGCAATCCGTATAGGATTCTTATGGTATACTCAAGAACTTGGGTACAAAAAAGGTTCAGAAATTACAAGCGACCTTTCAGGTGGTGTTTTACAAACAATTACAAAAGGTGCTTCAATCCTAGGTATGTTTGTAATGGGGGTATTAGTAATGCGTTGGACTAATATCAAATTCCCATTAGTAGTTTCTAAAGTTCAATTAGCTGAAAAAGCTTATATTCACTTCCCAGGAGAAAAAGAACACGTAACAGGTGGAGTGTTACAAGATATCGTAACTAAAGCAACAAGTGGAGACTTTTCATTAACTCCGGAAAAAGTTACTACGTTACAAGATAACTTAAATCAACTTGTTCCTGGTTTAGCAGCGTTATTATTAACATTCGCATGTATGTGGTTATTAAAACGTAAAGTAAGCCCAGTAGCTATTATCTTTGGATTATTTGCATTAGGTATTTTAGCTCACTTAGCAAAATTAATGTAAAATTTATTAAAAGGGTTGGAACAATTAAGTTTCAACCCTTTTTTTCTTTATTATAATATAGTATAATTATTTTGAGATAAACAAGATAATATTAATGTAAATAAAGAATAATTGGAGGTATTGTAATGGTAGTATCGATGAGCAAGAAAGTCATTTATACGACTAAGGCAAACTGTTTAACTGGTTCTCTTGGTAATAAACACGGTGATGTATTAGTAGGAGATAAATCTTTTGAATTTTATAATCAAAGAAATCCAGAAGATTATATCCAAATACCATGGGGAGAAATAGAGCGAGTTCGTGCTCAAATGTTTTTCCGTGATAAATATATTAGAGGATTTTTTATTGATACAAAAACTGCAGGTAGTTTTAACTTTGTAGTAAAAAATGCAGGTAAGTGTCTAAAAGAAATGAGAGAGTTTCTTGGGAATGAAAGAATTGTAAGGAATAAACCTCTATTTTCATTTAAAAAATTATTTAAAAAATAAAATAAATACGAGTATAAAATATCTAATCAATATAAATGATTTGAATTTTAACTCGTATTTTTTATTATTCTTCAATTTTTGAATATAATAGTGCCTCATTATAGTTTAGATCACGTAAAATCTTATCAGCTTCACTATGTTCAATTTTATGATCTAGTTTTAATGCTTTAAATCTATCCTTTTGCATTTGAATTGCTTCAGTTTCAAATTCTCTTGATTCTTCGATGTAACTATCTGAAGGAACATTATAAAGAGTATAATCAAAATTATCATAAATATTTTTAAGAAAATCAACTACAAGAGTATTTTCTTTTGTTCGTTGTTCTTCTAATATATCCATTGCGTTATAAGTAAGAGTATCTATTATTTCTTCCATATCTTTACTAAATGATTGAATTTGAACTCTAATTTGTTCATTTTCTTTTAATCTTTTTTGAAGTCTTTTTCCATATAAGTTTGAATTTTTATCAGACTCAGCTTCTCTAATTAAATTAAGAACAACTAATAGTCTCTTAAATGTTCTTTCTAGAGAGCTTAGTCGTAAGGTTATAATTAATTGTTTGTAGACTGAGTAAGTAACTAGTTTTCTTATACGCCAATCCCTTACTTCAAACACTCTTTTTAAAAATCTATTATTATCATATTTAGCTAGGAGTTCATTAACTTTTCCTTGTTCAGCATTTCTAACTAGTTTAGAAAGCTCTTTAACATATTTAATTAATTCTTTTCTATTGTTACAAAAGTATATTTGTTGTTCTTGTAATTTTTTTATAGCTATCGCATAACCCATTCTTTCAGAATTGGTATTAAGTTTATTGTAGTATTTTTCTTGTAATTCATTAATTACCTCACTTAATACTATACTGCGCTCATAATTCTTATGCTCTATTTCTTCATCTTCTGTTTTGATAATAAGTGGTAGGAATATAGTTCCTATTATCATACTTAGCAAGACAACTCCGCTCCCTATAAATAATATAGCATTACGAAGAGGGAAGGGCTCGCCTGTAGTTCCAATAGTTAATGGAATCATAAGGGCAGTTGCTAAAGTTACTGTTCCGTGAATACCACATAATGAAGTAATTAACGAATATTCAAATCTACTATAGTTACCGACGTCAAGTTGTTTAGTTTTTAAAAATTCAACAATATTATGTGAAGTTTTAAAAGTATGCTGTTGAAATGATACATAAAAAATATAAACAAAAGTAAATCTAGTTACAATTAGTGCAATAGTTATCAGAATAACGTAGAACATAGCAGTTTGAACATCAAGGTCTGGATAAGTAATCATGTTTTTAAATATACCAGGTAATAAGTATCCTAATAATACAAACACAAAACCATTAAGTACATAAGAAATTGTATCCTGGTTATAGCTGATTGATACTACTACTTGGTTGTCTAATGAATCACCTTGTCTAAGATATCTTTCAAAGTTAAGTAAAATTCCAGCGAAAACTACGGCTATAATTCCTGAAAGATGAAATTCTTCTGCGATAAAGTAAGTTGCTATTGGTAATATTACTTGAATAATTACCAGTATATTAGGCTCAGTATTTAAGAATTTTCTATTAATAAATTTTATAGAAACAATTATTAAACCAATTAAAATTCCTAAAACCATTCCTCCAATCGCAGTAATAAAAAATTCTCTAGAAGATTTAGAAAGTGAGAATGTTCCAGTAATAATAGCTGCCAAAGCTATTTTAAAAGATACGATACCTGCCGCATCATTAAGAAGTGATTCTCCTTCTAAAATGGACATTAAACCTTTTGGTAACTTCATACCTTTTGTAATAGATTTTACCGCTACTGCATCGGTAGGTGATAGGATGGCAGCTAAAGCAAATGCAGCTCCCAAAGGAATAGAAGGAATAATATAATTAATAAAATATCCAACTAGAACTACCGTTGTAATTACTAAACCTACAGCCATGTAAACAATAGGCTTTTTATAAAGCCAAAGCTCACTACGTGATGCTTTGTACGCATCTGTAAATAATAGTGGTGCGATAATTAAAGCCATAAACGCTTCTGATTCAAATTTAAAATGAAGCGGAATAGCTAAATAAGATACTAAGAATCCTAATATAATTTGGAAAAGTGCTGCTGGAATTCTAGGTATATATTTGTTTAAAAAAGAACCTATTATAACTAGTGTAATAAAAACAGATATTGTAATAAGTATTTCCATCAAAAACCTCCTTGTTAAAATTTTATTATAAAACGAAGAATAGACAATTTTCTCGTATATACAAACCTAATTTTACACAATGTTTTTCTGAAAATCAATATATTAAATTAAACATAAAAAAAGTAGCTTATACGTATGTATAAACTACTTTTAAAAGTTTAATATTATTTGTTAGCTTTTCTTCTAGAAATAACTAGAGATGTTGCAGCTAATAGTCCTAGACCAACCATTGAAGCATCTGTAGTAGTACCTGTATTTGGTAATGTTTTAACATTTCCTTTAATAGCACTAGCTGTTCTGAAGTGTTTAACTTCTTTATTAGCATTAGCTACTTGTAATTCAGGAAGAGCATCTTGAACAGCTGCTTGACCTGTTTGGTGACTAACACCATTGTTATCAGTAATTACCTTACCATCATTAACTGGTTTAGCCGGATTTGTTTCTGGAACAAATGGTTTAATACCAGGAATAATACGAGAGTATGGGAATGGATCTTGGTAAGCAAGGAATTGCTCAGGAGATAGTTGTTTAATATAGTTAACAACAACATCATCCATTGTAGCACCACCTTCGTTACGAGCTCCACCTAACATTGTATAACCGTCACCACCAACAGCTAAGAAGTCATTTGTTGCAACATAGTATGTTCTATTAGAATCAAGAGGCTCAAATTCACCAGTTTTTTTGTTTAAAACATGAATAGAAAGAACTCTGTCTCCAGCTTTTCTATGTGGGTCAAAAACAACTTTAATTGAACTAGATGATTGTAAGAATCCACCGTTGCTTCCTAGTTGTGGTTTTCCTTGAGCGTCAAGTTCTTCTTTACCATCTTTTTCATTTATAAGAGCTCTTAATGAGTGTTCGTACATTTTCTTAACATCAGAACCTTTAACTTGGATTTGAGTAAGTTGGTTACCGAATGGCATAACTTTGATAATGTCTCCTACAGTAACAGGTAAGTCTTTGTTAAGAGTTGTACGAATACCACCACCGTTTGTAACAGCGAAGTCACTTTCGTGATCGAACTTAGTTGAGTTGTAAAGTGCATCAGCGATTAAGTTACCTAGGTTAGTTTCTTTAGTACGAACATTTTCACTAGTTCCTTCTAAAGTATAAGGAGATTTGTCAATTACAACAACACTTCCTTTAGTAGCAAATTCATCTTGTGCAGCTTTAACGATTTTTTCAACATTAGCATCTGGAGTTAAATCTTTAGCATTGTCTTTTGCAGATAACATTACAGATTTAAAGTTCTCGATTTTTTTAGTATCTTTATTATAATCGAAAGTCATTTTTCCAACGTATTCTAAGTATGATTTAGCTTGCACGTGGTGTACAGGAGAGCTTGCCTCATCTTGAATAAGTTGGTGTGAGTGTCCATCAATTACAAAAATAGAAGTTCCAGCAAATAAAGGATTTGCTTTTAAAGCAGCTGCTAGTGCAGAACCTTTTTCATCTTCTAATGTAGTAGTATCATCTCCTAAGTGGGCAAGAACAGCTATGAAATCAACTTTATCTTTAATTTTAGTGATTTCATTTGTAACCTCTGGAATAGGTTTTTTAAATGTTACACCTTTAATTCCAGTTGGGTTAGTTTTTGTTGCTGTTTCAGGAGTAGTAACTCCGACAATACCAATTTTAACACCATTTTCGTTTATAATAGTAGAAGGTTCAAAAAGACGTTTTCCATCTTTATAAACGTTTGTAGAAAGAATAGGGAAGTTTAACCACCCACCATTTTGAGGGTTTTTTTTGTATTTTTCTACAGTATCTAATCCAAAATCGAACTCATGGTTACCAGCAGCCATAGCTTTATAACCAATTTCATTCATAGCTTTTGCCATGTCTTGACCTTTAGATTGGTTAGAAACTGGTAAACCTTGGAATGCATCTCCAGCATCTAAGGCGATAACAGTTCTATTTGGATTTTCTTTCTTCTCTTTATCGATAAGTGCCTTTTCGCGGGCAGAACCGAAAGAAGACGGTTTTCCTTTATATTCTTCATAACCAAGACGACCATGCATGTCGTTAGTATGGAAAATAGTAAAAGGAACTTTATTATCAGCAAGTGCAAATGAAGAAGTAAACACTTGTGATAATAGAATAAAGAACGTAAGTAGAAATACTACTACTTTTGATGATCTTATTCTCATTATAATATCCTCCGAAATTTATATATTCGCATTAAAAAAAACGCATACTCCAATTATATCACAAATAATAAAAATATATAGTATAAATTTAAGAAAATTGAGAGAAACTATAAAATGAAAATACAAATGAAAATTATTGAAAAACCATTTGCATTTACATATGTTATATATTTCCATATTACTAGGTAGCACATTATATATTATCTTCGTATTCACATTCCCATAAACAAGACCGAAGAGAAAATAGAATAAAAAAATAGAAACATATACAAAAAATAAAGATAGTGTATTAATTAATTTAATATTGAGAGAAAAAGATGCATAAACGCTTAATGCATCTTTTTTTATGTATCTAAAAATGGTATAATAATAGGGATAATTAGTAAAAAAATATATAGGAGACTGAAATGGTTAGTAATGTAAGAGGAAATAATGAAGCATTGCAGCGTGCTGAATTACATAGGAAGATTTGGGCAATAGCGGATGATGTCAGAGGTGCTGTTGACGGTTGGGATTTTAAACAATATATTTTAGGGATATTATTCTACAGATTCATTTCTGAAAATATGAGAGATTATTTTAATAAAGCAGAGCATGAAGCAGGTGACTTAGAATTTAATTATGCGGATATTAGTGATGATGAAGCATTAAAATATTTTAAAGCAGGAACTGTTGAAGAAAAAGGTTTCTTTATTTTACCAAGCCAACTGTTTGAGAATATAGTAAAAAATGCAGCTAAAGAAGATAATTTAAACGTTAAACTAGATACAATTTTTAAAGAAATAGAAGCAAGTGCGGTTGGGAGTAAGTCCGAAGAAGATTTCAAAGGACTTTTCCGTGATGTTGACTTAACTAGTGATAGATTAGGAGAGAGTGTAGCTGAAAAAAATACAAAGTTAACTAATATTTTAGTAGGAATAAGCGAACTGAATTTTGGTAATTTTGAAGACAATCATATAGATGCATTTGGTGATGCTTATGAATATTTAATCTCTAATTATGCATCTAATGCAGGTAAGTCTGGTGGAGAGTTTTTTACACCACAAACAGTATCAAGATTATTAGCGAGAATAGTAGTTGATGGGAAAGATAAGATTAATAAAGTTTATGACCCAACATGTGGAAGTGGTTCACTATTATTACAAATGCAAAAATTTGATGGCATAGAAATAGAAGATGGTTATTATGGTCAAGAAATAAATATGACTAACTATAACCTAGCACGTATGAATATGTTCTTGCATAATGTTAACTATAATAATTTCTCTATTAAACGAGGAGATACATTATTAAATCCACAACATGGAGATGAAAAACCATTTGACGCAATAGTATCTAACCCACCGTATTCTATTAAATGGATAGGAGATGCAGATCCAACATTAATTAATGATGAACGTTTTGCTCCAGCAGGGAAACTAGCACCAAAATCTTATGCGGATTTTGCTTTTATTATGCATTCACTGAGTTATTTATCAAGTAAAGGACGAGCAGCAATAGTTTGCTTTCCAGGTATTTTCTATAGAAAAGGTGCCGAGAGAATAATTAGAAAATATTTAGTAGACAATAACTTTGTTGACTGTGTTATTCAACTACCAGATAATTTATTCTTTGGAACATCAATTGCTACATGCGTATTAGTACTAGCGAAAAATAAAACAGAAAATAAGACTTTGTTTATAGATGCTTCTAAGGAGTTTAAAAAAGAAACTAACAATAATATACTAGAAGAAAAAAATATAGAAAATATTATTAAAGAATATAGAAATAGAGAAGATATAGAGTACTTCTCTCGTTATGTAGATAATAGTGAGATAGAAGAAAATGACTATAATCTATCAGTTTCAACATATGTTGAAAAAGAAGATACAAGAGAAAAAATAGATATAAAAGTACTAAATAAAGAAATTACTGAAACTGTAAAAAAAATAGATGAACTTCGTGCATCTATAGATGAGATAGTTAGGGAGCTTGAAAGTGATGAGTAATCAAATAATAATTTATAATACGGAAGATGGTAAGTCAAAGATTAATCTTAAACTAGAAGATGGGACAGTCTGGCTTAATCAGCTTCAAATAGCAGAGCTTTTTCAAACAACAAAACAGAATGTAAGTAAGCATATAAAAGCTATATTAGAAGATGAAGAGTTAGATGAAAAAGTGGTTGTAAACTATCAGTTGACAACCACTAAGCATGGCGCTATTAAAGGAAAAGTTCAAAGTAGGGAAGTAGCCTACTATAACCTTGATATGATTCTTGCTATTGGATATCGTGTTCGTTCTCCACGAGGGGTACAATTTAGAAAATATGCATCTACAGTTTTAAAAGAATATCTAATTAAAGGTTTCGCTATGGATGATGATCGTCTTAAAAACTTTGGTGGGGGTAATTACTTCAAAGAACTATTAGAGCGTATTCGCGATATTCGTTCTAGTGAAAAAGTATTTTATCGTCAAGTATTAGACTTATTCTCAACATCAATAGATTATGATAGAAATAGTGGTGAAGCAAAGAAATTCTTTGCTACTGTACAAAATAAAATGCATTATGCAATACATCATAAAACAGCCAGTGAGTTAATATTTGATAGAGTAGATAGTGATAAAGAATTTATGGGACTTACTACTTTTAAAGGAGTATTACCAACATTATCAGAAGCTAAGACTGCTAAAAATTATCTAAATGAAAAAGAACTTCGAGGACTTAATCAACTTGTATCTGGATATTTAGACTTTGCAGAAAGACAAGCAGAGCGTGAAATAGCTATGAAAATGACAGATTGGATAAAACATGTAGATAATATATTACAAGCAACAGGTGAAGATGTATTAGAAAATGCAGGAAAAATATCACGTAAGCAAATGGAGGAAAAAGTTGTAGCAGAATACAAAAAGTATTCAGAACACACTTTAACACAAGTGGAAAAAGATTACTTAGAAGAAATAAAAAGTATAGAAAAAATAGCAAAGAAAGGAGGGAAATAAATGATGAATATACTAGAATTACTAAAGAATGAAAAAGTAGAGTGGAAGAAATTGGGGGAGATAAAAGAAATAACAGTTGTTACTCCCAAAACAAAACTGAAGAAGAAAGATTATAAACCTGAAGGGAAGTATCCCATAATTGATCAAGGACAGGAGTTTATTGTTGGTTATACAAATGAAGAATCTGTATTATTTGATTTAAACGAATATGTTATATTTGGAGATCATACGGAAAGTGTAAAATATGTTGATTTTAGATTCGCTCAAGGAGCGGATGGTATTAAAGTACTAAGAACAGATAATAAATATATAAAGTCAAGATATTTATATCATGCTATTTTAAGCTTTTATGAACAGAAAAAAGGATATATGAGACATTTTTCCTTATTAAAGCAGACTGAAATCCCAATTCCCTCACCAGAAATACAAGAAAAAGTAGTGGAAATACTTGACAAATTTACAGGTTATGTTACAGAACTTCAATCAGAACTTCAATCAGAACTTCAATCACGTACTAAGCAATATACTTATTATAGAGATATGTTATTAAGTGAAGAATACTTAAACAAGATTACTAAAGAAATGGAAGAAGATAGAAGATTAATATATACTTCACTAGGTGAAATTGGAAAATTTACTAGAGGAAATGGATTACAAAAAAAAGATTTCCTAGAAGAAGGGAAGCCAGTTATTCATTATGGACAAATCTATACTAAGTATGGTTTCTTAGCGGATAAGGTTTTAACATATGTTAATGATGAAATTTTTTCTAAGTTGAGAAAGGCGCAAAAGAATGATATTTTAATTGCTACTACTTCTGAAAATGTAGAAGATGTAGGAAAGAGTGTTGTTTGGGCTGGAGAAGATGAAATTGGTTTTTCAGGGGATATGTATAGTTATCGAACGGAACAGAATTCTAAGTACATAGCTTATTACTTCCAAACAAATGAGTTTCAAAAACAGAAAGAACGAAAAGTGACTGGAACAAAAATGATTAGAATTCATGCTGATGATATGGAAAAATTTGAAATTCTACTGCCACCACTTTCGCTCCAAAATAAAATAGTAAAAGTATTAGATAAATTTCAACTATTGTTAGAGGATACAAAAGGTCTTTTACCTGAAGAAATAGAGCAAAGACAAAAACAATATGAATATTACCGTGAAAAACTATTGACATTTGATATAGATTCTGATAGCACGCACGCACGCACGCACGCACGCACGCACGCACGCACAATAATATCTAATTTATACTATGATATTTTATATAAAGTTGCTGAATTAGTAGGTGTGGATATTAAAGATAAAGTAGAATTAATAAAGTTAAGTGAAGTAGCTAGAGAAAAATTATCATATGGATCAGGAGCAAAAGCAGTTAATTATAATTATGAAGTTAGATATATTAGAATAACTGATATTAATGAGAATGGACAATTAAAGAGTGAAAAAGTTTCTCCTGAAAATATAGAGGATAAATATATTTTAAAAAAAGGAGATATATTATTTGCTAGAAGTGGTGCCACAGTTGGTAAAAATTATTATTACAATCTTAATGAGAAGGCTATTTATGCGGGATATTTAATAAAATTTACACCTGATTATAATAAAGTAAATAGTAAGTATGTATATTATTGTGTTAATAATTCAGCTTATGAAAAATTTATATTAGATTCAAAGAGTAATGCTTCTCAACCAAATATTAATGCACAGCAGTATTCTAACTTTGAAATCCAAGTTCCCCCTCTACATGTCCAACAACATATAGTAGCTATATTGGATAAGTTTGATACACTAGTAAATGATATTAAAGAGGGACTACCAAAAGAAATTGAACAACGTCAAAAGCAGTATGAATATTGGAGAGAACAGTTATTAAGTTTTAGTTTAGAGTAAGGGAGAGAAAACATTATGAGTAAAAATACTTTTGAAACTATAGAAGAATTAGCTGAAAGTATAAAAAATAATGATAAAAAAATATGTTTATATTATGCTTTCAATGGTGTTGGAAAAACAAGATTGTCTATGGGATTAAGAAAATTAGTAGAAGAAGAAAATGATATAGAAGTAGCACCTAGGGTATTATATTATAATTCTTTTATAGAGGATTTATTCATTTGGGATAATAGAGAAATAGATAGTAGTACTTTAAAGATTGACATGGGCTCAGAATTTTTTCAATTATTAATTGATTCAGGTAAAGAAGCTGAAATAATTAGTAAATTTCAAGAATTTACTTTGTCTAAACTAGAACCTGTATTTAATTTAGAAACTGGTGAAATTACTTTTAGAATTCCAAGGGGAAATGAGGTTATAGAAAATATAAAGATATCTAGAGGAGAAGAGAGTATATTTATTTGGTCTATATTTATAGTATTATTGGGTACAGCATTGGCGGAATTAAGTATGCCTATAGAAGATAGATCGACAGAAAGATATAATAATTTGGAATATATATTTATCGATGATCCAATGTCATCCTTAGATGATAATAATATTATTGAAGTAGCAATATCTTTAGAAAGCTTAATAAGTGAATCAACCGTAGATAATATAAAATACATAATTACAACACATCATGCATTATTTTATAATGTGTTATACCATGAAATAGAAAATGATAAGAAGAAAAAAAATGATAAGAAGAAAAAAAATGATAAGAAGAAAAAATTTGAGAATTGTATCATTAAAAATAATGGGAAAAAGTATGAAAAAGTAGGTAATAATGATACTATTTTTGGATACCACCATTTTATAAAAAATGAATTAAAAAATGCTATTTCAAATAATAAAATAGAAAGATATCATTTTACTTTATTTAGGAACCTATTAGAAAAAACGGCAACATATTTAGGTTATAAGTCATGGGGTGATTTGATTACATATGATGGGGTAACTAAAGAAAAGAGGGATGAATATATAAGAAAAATAAATCTATACTCTCATAATAAAAATTCAGACTTAGAGAGTGCAGAGTTGAAAGAGAAAGAAAAAGAAATGTTAAAGAAATTATTTAATAATTTTATTAAAGAATATAGATGGAAGGAATAAAATTATGTCAGAAAGCAAGTTAAAGTATGATGTTTCTCCAATCGCAGAGATGACTGGAGGAATAATACTGGCTAATTTCAAGAAGCCTGAGAGAACAGTAGAAGAATATCAAACTGAAGCTCAGTTAGAAGAAAATATGATAAATGACTTAGTTGCACAAGGCTACGAAAAAATCGATGTAACTAGCATGGATGATTTATATAAAAATCTAAGAGTTCAAATAGAAAAACTTAATGACGTTGAGTTTACTGACAGTGAATGGAAAAGATTTTTACTCGAGTATTTAGATTCTCCAAATGATGGAATAGTAGAAAAAACTCGTAAAATTCAGGAAAATCATATTTATGATTTTATCTTTGATGATGGTCGATTAAGAAATATTAAAATACTAGATAAAAAAAATATTCACAATAATTTTCTTCAAGTAGTAAATCAGATAGCTGTAGCCAAAAATAGATACGATGTAACTATTTTAGTTAATGGATTACCTCTTGTTCATGTTGAACTTAAAAAGAGAGGGGAAAATATTAGGGAAGCATTTGGTCAAATACAAAGATATGAAGAAGAGAGTTTCAATCTTGATAGTTCTTTATATAAATTCGTTCAAATATTTGTAATATCAAATGGGACATTTACTAGATATTTCGCAAATACTACAGAACGTGAAAAAAGCAACTATGAGTTCACTTGTGAGTGGGCAGATGCAAAAAATAAAATTATCGCAGACTTGTCAGATTTTACGGCGACATTTTTTGAAAAAAGAACATTACTAGAAATACTAACTAAATACTGTATTTTTAATGCTAAAAATGTACTACTTATTATGCGTCCTTATCAAATAGCTGCTACTGAGAGAATATTATGGCGAATTAACTCAAGCTTTGAAAATAAAAAAGCGGGAAGTACGGAAGCTGGAGGTTTTATATGGCATACCACAGGTTCAGGTAAAACTCTAACATCATTCAAATCAGCAAGACTAGCAACAGAATTAGATTATATAGATAAAGTATTTTTTGTTGTGGATAGAAAAGACTTAGACTATCAAACTATGCGTGAGTATCAGAAGTTCCAAAAAGATAGTGTAAATGGTAGTAAAGATACAAAAGAATTAAAAATAAGTATAGAAAAACAAGATAATAAAATAGTAGTTACAACTATTCAAAAATTAAATGAGTTTGTTAAAAATAATAAAGATCATGATATTTATAATAAGCACTGCGTGTTTATTTATGATGAGTGTCATAGATCTCAGTTTGGACTAGCTCAAAAGAATATAAAAAAAGCATTTAAAAACTACTATCAATTTGGTTTTACAGGGACACCGATTAAAAAAGAAAACTCAATAGATGGAGAAACAACAACTGCTAGCATCTTTGGTACAGAATTACATACTTATATTATCACGGATGCTATTAGAGATGGGAAAGTTCTTAAGTTTAAGATTGACTATAATAGTATCAATCCAAAATTCAAGAGTTCTGAGGAAGAAACAGACGAAAGCAAATTAAAAGCTCTTGAAAATAAGATGTTATTACACCCAGAGCGTATTTCAGAAATAACTTCATATATACTTGAAAAATTTGATACAAAAACATATCGTAATACACAATACACTATTAAAGATAAACGACTTAATGGTTTTAATGCAATGTTTGCAGTACAAAGTGTAGATGCAGCAAAAATGTATTATGAAGAGTTCCAAAGACAACAACAAAACCTACCAGAAAATAAAAAATTAAAAGTAGCTACAATCTTTAGTTATGCTCCAAATGAAGAACAGAAAGCTAAAGGAGAAATAGAGGAAGAAAGCTTTACGCCATCAGCTATGTCAACTACAGCTAAGCAGTTTTTAAATAAAGTAGTAGATGATTATAATAACTACTTCCAAACTAATTTTACTATTGATGGAAGTGGATTTGAAAACTATTATAAAGATTTATCTAGTAGAGTACGTAATAAAGAAGTAGATTTACTAATAGTAGTGGGTATGTTTTTAACAGGGTTTGATGCTCCAACTATGAATACTTTATTTGTTGATAAAAACTTAAGATATCATGGATTAATCCAAGCTTTTTCACGAACTAATAGAATATTAAATAAGGTAAAAGTATTTGGGAATATAGTTTGTTTTAGAAATCTAGAACAAGCTACTAGAGATGCAATTAAATTATTTGGTGATGAGAATAGTATTAATATTATTATTGAACGTAGTTATGAAGATTATATTAATGGATATACTGATGAAGAAAAAGGTATAGCAATAAAAGGTTATAAACAACTATGTAAGGAAATGTTAGAAAGATTCCCAGAACCAACCGAAATAGTATCAGAAAAAGAACAAAAAGAATTTGTTAAGTTATTTGGGGAAATATTGAAGAAAGAAAATATCTTAAGAAACTATGACGAATTTAGTAGTTTTGAAAAAATAATATCTGACAGATTGAAACAAGATATGACGAGTGTTTATCTTAAGATGAAAGATACAATAAGACTACAACCATCAGGACCTAATGGTGTAAAAGGAGAATTAGTAGATTTTTCTGATGTTGAATTCCACATAGATCTTCTTAAAACTGAAGAAGTAAATCTAGATTATATTTTAGCTTTAATCTTAGAAAAATCCAGAGAACAAGGTGCTAATGATGAAAGTATCAAAGAGGATATCAGAAGATTAATTAGGTCTTCTGTAGGTACAAGAGCGAAAGAAGAGTTGATTATTGAGTTTATCAATCAAACAGATTTATCAAAATTAGAAAGAAATGAAGATATCATAGAAGCATTTTATACATATGCAAAAATTGAGAAGGAAAAAGAAATAGATAAACTTATCGAAGAAGAAAATCTAAAAGAAAAATCTAAGAAATTTATTGAGAAATCTATAAATAAAGGACATGTTGTTCAAGGAGGTACAGAATTAGATGAAGTACTACCTTCTGTTTCTCGTCGTGGTGGTGCTAGAGAGGCTAAGAAACAATCTGTTCTAAATAAGCTAAAAGAAATAGTTAAAGTATTCGTAGGAATCTAATAGTAAAATAGCGTAGCAGCAATAAGGCTGTTACGCTATTTTCTAGTTCTATTCCATCTGTTCACTAATACTACTAACTTTATCTAGTATTTCATCAAGACTAAAGTATCCGCTTTTTTGAATAGAAAGTTTTCCCTCAATGTATACTTCTACAGTTGGTGCTGAAAGAATGCCTCGTTGAGCAGCGATTTCCATATTTTCTTCTAATGAGATATAGTAAGCTGCTACATCTTTATAATTTTCTTGCCACGTAGTTATTTTATTTTTTATAGAGTGGCATGGCATACATGTTGCAGTACCGTATTGAATAATTGTAATAGTATTTTCGTTAATAATTTTATTTAAGTCGTCTTTTTTTGAAAAGTCAATCATATTTTATCTTCCTTATGATTTAAGTGATTAGTTCTTATTTTCTTATTATTAATATATTATCTTCTTTTTAGTTGATAGTCAACTGTTCTAAATAATACACTAGTATTCTAAACTAGTAGATTCTTTTTTAAATGGAGTACACTAGAGTATATGTGTTATAATCAACTAAGAAGAATATTATAGTGAATTTGAGAGGGGAAACTTGTGATTAGGAAATTACATAAAGATGATATAGATAGTGTTGCTAATATATGGTTAAATACTAATTTACAGGCACATTGGTTTATAGATGAACAATATTGGAAGAAAAATTATGAGTTAGTAAAAGGACTGTTACTGGAATCAGAAGTATATGTTTATGATAAAAATAAAGACGTTTATGGTTTTATAGGTATTAATGGGGAACATATTGAAGGTATATTTATTAATAGTGAGGTTCAATCATGAGGTATAGGAAAATCATTGCTAGATTTCATAAAGGATAAAAAAGAAAGATTACATTTAAATGTATATCAAAAAAAATACTAGAGCTATAAATTTTTATAAAAAAGAAGGATTTAAAATTGAAAGTAATAGTATTGATGAAATAACTAAGGAAAAAGAGTATTTTATGGTATGGGAGAAAATATAGGCTAAACAAGCTATAAAAATATTATCAATAATTTTTAAAGCTAAACAAATAGCTCTTTTTTTCTTAATTCAGATAAATTTTCAGAAAACTCTTGACATTAATTTTCATGTGTGATATGATTTTCATAACATAAATAGATAAGTATTATAAAAAGAGGCCGCGATGACTAATTTAAAAGGTAGCATCGCCGAAGTGACATTATGTCACTGGGGTTATGTCGAATAGGCATAGCACTGTCATTAGAAAATGCCCATTTTCTTCATGGTGAGCTTTTTATAATAAGGGCAAGAGGATGAGTATAGAATTATAAACTAGACTGCAAGAACCTTTTGTTCTTGTGGTCTATTTTTTATATAAAACACAGGAGATAATCAAATGAAACTTTTTAATGGGATGACAGTAGAAAATAATGAACTTGTAATATCGGGTGTCACGGTAAGTGAACTGAGGCGAAAGTATGGGACACCACTTTATGTTTATGATGAAAATATGTTAGAAAATCAATGTGATACATTTATCTCTAATTTCAAAAGTGAAAAGTTTAAAACGGAAGTTCTATACGCATCAAAAGCATTTAGCTGTTTAGAAGTCTTAAGAATAGCTAATCGTGCAGGATTAGGAGTAGATGTTGTATCTTTAGGTGAGATACATACAGCTTATAAAGCAGGATATGATATGTCAAAAGCATATTTTCATGGAAACAATAAAACTTGTGAAGAGTTAAAATATGCCATTGAAGTTGGTGTAGGAACTATTGTAATTGACAATGACTACGAATATGAAATGATAAATGATTTAGTTAAAGACAACAAAAAGACAGTTGATGTATTATTAAGAATCAATACAGGTATAGATGCACATACACATGAGTATATTAAAACAGCTAAAGATGATTCTAAATTCGGATATTCAGTTTATGATGAAACTATCTTTGATTTAATAGCTGATATTAATGGACAAAGTAATCTAAACTTTTTAGGTTTCCACTCTCATATCGGATCTCAAATATTTGAGAAATCTTCATTTTATGAAGCTGCAAAGGTAGTAATGGAGTTTAGTAGAAGAGTAGAAGAAGAGTTAAAACTTACTATTAAGGTATTAAACCTTGGTGGTGGTTTTGGGGTTTACTATACTGAAGAGGATAAACCATTTGAACTTGGAGAATTTTTACAAGAATATATTAAAGTCATAGAAACTGAAAGTGAAAATTTTGGTTTAGAATTAGAAAAAGTAGTTATTGAACCAGGTCGAAGCTTAACATGTAATGCTGGTAGTACATTATATACAGTTGGAGGGGTTAAGAAAACTTTCGCTGGACGTGAGTATATCTTTGTAGATGGAGGTATGGCAGATAACCCAAGATATGCATTATATAAAGCAAAATACGAAGCAGCACTTGCTAATAAGATGAATGCCGATGCAAATACTGTTTATACAGTTGCTGGGAAATGTTGTGAATCAGGAGATATGCTAGTAATGGATACTAAATTACCAAAAGCAGAACAAGATGATTTATTAATAGTACCATCTACAGGTGCATATAACTACAGTATGAGTAGTAATTATAATAGATTACCAAAATTACCAGTAGTTTTTGTTAAAGATGGAACTAGTAGACTGGTAATTAAAGGCGAAACTTTAGAAGATTTAATTAGACAAGACATTTAATAAAAAAAACAAATAACAAGGAGACAAGATTATGACAATTTATACAGGAAGCGGAGTAGCAATAGTAACACCATTTTTTGAAGATGGAAGTGTAGATTATAATACGTTTGGAGAACTAATAGAATTTCAAATTGCTGAAGGAACTGATGCGATTATCGTAGCGGGTACGACTGGAGAAAGCTCAACTATGCCAGATGATGAACAAGTAGCAGTTATTGATTTCGCTATTAAAAAAGTAGCAGGACGTATACCAGTAATCGCTGGTAGTGGGGTTAACGATACAGTACACTCAATAAGATTAAGTAAAGAAATAGAAAAATTAGGACCAGATGCACTATTAGTAGTAACACCTTACTATATTAAAACTAGTCAACAAGGTTTAATTGAACACTTTGAAGCAATAGCTAATAGTGTCGACTTACCGATTGTATTATATAATGTACCAGGAAGAACTGGTCAAGTAATGGCACCAGAGACAATCTTACATTTATCTCAACATAAAAATATCGTAGCTTATAAAGATGCAGTGGGAGACATCGCTCATACTTTAGCTGTTAGGAATATAGTAGGAGATAAAATAGATATCTACTCTGGTAATGATGATATTAATGTACCTATTATTCTGGCTGGAGGTAAAGGAACCATTTCAGTTTTAGCGAATATTTATCCAAAAGCAACACATGAAATGTGTAAATATGCTTTAGAAAGACAAGTAGATAAAGCATTTGCTTTACAACTAAAATATTTAGACTTTATTCACATGTTATTTGCTGAACCTAATCCAATGCCAGTTAAAAAATGTGTAGAGTTAATTGGTAAATCAGCTTGTCACTATCGTCTACCAATGACACATGTAGCCCCAACGTTAGCTACAAAACTTGAACAAGAGATTGCAAGACTTAATTCATTACAAGGAGAATAAATATGCGCGTAATATTAAGTGGATACAATGGAACAATGGGCCAAGTATTAAAAAATTATATCCAAGAAAGTACTGATATAGAAATAGTTGCAGGTGTCGGACAACATGCTTTAGAAGAAGCTTTTCCAACTTATACAAGTTATTCAGATTTAGAAAAAGTTGCTGATGTGATTATAGACTTTTCACATCATGCAGGAACTGCTGATTTAGTAGAGTATGCTTCTAGAACACTAACAAAAGTAGTAGTAGCTACAACTGGACATACACCAGAAGAATTAGCTTTAATAGACGAGCTAGCAACTAAAGTAGGAGTAGTATATGCTGGTAACTATAGCTTAGGTGTTAATGTCTTAGTAGAATTAGTTAAAAAAGCTAGTGAGTTACTATTAGGTTATGATATAGAAGTGATTGAAAAACATCATAATAAAAAGGTAGATGCACCAAGTGGAACAGCTAAAATGTTAGTAAATGCTGTTAAAGATGCCGATGAATACAATAAAGTATATGGACGTCACGGGGATATGAAACGTGGTGAAAAAGAAATAGGTATTCATGCAGTTCGTGGTGGAACAATAGTAGGTGAACATGAAGTTATATTTGCAGGTGAAGATGAAGTTATAGAAATCAAACACACTGCACTAAGTAAAAAAATGTTTGCTAAAGGTTCAGTAACTGCAGCTAATTGGTTAAATAATACTGATGAACCAAAACTTTATTCTATGAAAGATGTACTAGGTATAGAATAAAAAAAGATAGAATAATAAAATATAAATATAAATAGGAGATAGTAATGAAATCAACTGAAGAAATAATTAAATTTATAGCAACATCAAAAAAGAAAACACCCGTTAAAGTATATGTGAACTTTAATACAGCTGTGGAGTTTCCAGAAACTTTAGAAGTTTTTGGAGAAGGTAATTCAAAAGTTATTTTTGCTGATTTAGAAGATTGGACAGCATTTTTAGAAAATAATAAAGAAGTAGTAAAAAATTATCGTTTAGAAAATGATCGTCGTAACAGTGGTGTACCAATGATAGATTTAACTCAGTTTAATGCTCGTATAGAGCCAGGATGTTCAATTCGTGAACACGTAAGTATTGGTGATAATGCGGTTATTATGATGGGGGCTGTTATTAATATAGGAGCCAAAATCGGTAAAAATACAATGATCGACATGAATGCTATTTTAGGTGGACGTGCAGAAGTTGGAGAAAACTCACATATCGGTGCAGGATCAGTCTTATCTGGAGTTATTGAACCAGCTAATGCAACTCCAGTAAGAGTAGGAAATAATGTTCTTATTGGGGCAAATGCAGTAATCTTAGAAGGTGTTCAAATAGGTGATAATGCAGTAGTAGCCGCAGGTAGTGTAGTTACAAAAGATGTTGAACCTGGAACAGTAGTTGCAGGGGTACCAGCTAAAGTAATTAAAACTCGTGATGAAGTAGCAGGGGAAAAAGTTGATATTATAGCTGAACTTAGAAACTTATAGTTAAAAGTAGGATGAGAGAATGAAAATAATAACAGAAGAAAACTTAAAAACTTGGCGTAGACATTTACATCAAAATCCAGAATTATCTTTAAAAGAATACAAAACAAAAGAATTTCTAATTTCTATTTTAGATGAGTATGGAATAGATTATAAAGAAACATTAGAAACAGGATTAGTAATTATATTAAATGCTAATAATGAGACTAAAGATACAGTTCTTTATAGAGCAGATATAGATGCACTACCTATTCAAGAGGAGAATAATATTGATTTTAAATCACAAACAGATGGTGTAATGCATGCATGTGGTCATGATGGACATACAACAATGTTATTAGGAAGTGTTATAGAAGCAGCAGATTATTATAAAAACAATAATACATATGTTAATAGTATCTTTGTCTTTCAACCAGCTGAAGAAACATTTGGTGGTGGTAATTTATTAATCGATGATTTTGATTTTACGCCATTCAATATATTAGCAAGTTATGCGTTGCACATGAATCCAGATTATCCTGAAAATAATATTGTTTCTAAACCAAATGAAATAATGGCTAGTGCAAATGAGTATAGAATATACATAAAAGGTAAAGCAGCTCATGTAGGGCTTAAAAATACTGGTATAGATGCGCTAAATGTTGCGACAATGTTTTTCCAAGAAATGTTAAAACTAAATGCATTACATACAAAAGCTCGTAACACTAATATTATTCATATCGGAAAAATGTATGGTGGAGATGCTATGAATGTAGTTGCAGAAAATGCTTATATGGAAGGAACTATTCGTACTTATAGTATGCATGATTTAGCAATTATAAAAAAAGCTATTCTAGATACTAAAAAAGGTTTAGAGTATCTTACTGGTGCAGAAATAAGGGTAGAGTTTGCTGAAGGATACCCGGCTGTTATTAATGATTCAAACCCATATGAAGTAATGCGTGAAGTAGTTAGTAATAAAGAGATTTCTTATATTGAATTAGAAGAGGCATACTTATATGGAGAGGATTTCTCATTCTTCAGTAGATTATCACCAATAAATTATAGTTTTCTAGGACTAAGAAATGAAGAAAAAGATTTTATTTCTGGACTGCATACACCTACTTTTAATTTTGATGAAAAAATATTAGCAACAGGTGTGAAATATTACCTAGGATTAATAGAGTATTATAATAAAAAATAATAATATTGTAGAGTGGTGGAAAGCCAATTTATTATATAGTTAGGAGAGCTATGGCAACAATAGAGATAAATTATCATAATATTAAACAAAACGCTATAAACTTAAAAAAAGAAGCCCAAGATATTATTGCTGTTGTAAAAAATAATGCTTATAATTTGAACTTAAAAGAATGTGTCAAAATTTTTTTCGAAGCTGGAATAAATTACTTTGCTACTACAAAAGAAGAAGAGTGTAAAATTATTAGAGAAACATTAGGAGAGGAAGTTAGTATTTTCTTATTAAATCCAACTAGAGATTTTGAATTGGTAAGAAAATATGATATAGAAGTTAATATAGCTAATTTAGATTATTTAAAAGAAAATATAGATGAATTACGAGATTTAACATTACAATTAGAATTTGCTGGTAGTATGAGAAGAGCTGGGGCCAAAACACTAGATGAAGTATTAGAAATAATTAATTTTTGTAAAGAAAACAATTTAAATCTAAAAGGATTTTGGTCACACTTTTCGTTTGCAGATGAATTCGATGGGTTTTATGAAAGAGAAAAAGAGCTTGTATTAAAAGTATTAGAAGAAGCTTTGAAAATTCATGATTTTGAAGTAGTCCATTTACAAAATAGTGCATCTTTCTTAAGAGATGGTGCATTTGAAAAAACAACACATCAAAGGCTAGGAATAATTTTATATGGGGCATTACCTTATGATGTTAAACAATATTCAGTTGCGTTACCAAATCTAGTAATAAAAAATCCAATTACTGTTTATGGAGAGATAGTCAATATAGTAGATTTAAAAGAAGGGGAATGTATTGGTTATTCTAATGCTTATATAGCGGAAAAGGATAAAAAAGTAGGGGTAGTAAATATTGGCTATGGTGATGGTATTTTAAGAGATAGACTTAGAGGGAATACATGCATTATAAATAATAAAGAAAAAGATATCTATGCAACAATGATGAGTCACTTAGTTGTTGAGATTTCTGAAAAGGAAAAAATAGGGGATAAAGTATTTCTGTATGATGATATACAACAGTTACATAATTATGTTAAATACTTTGGACCTAATTCAGTTCAGCTTGCAGCATTAAACTATAATAGTTTAAATGTAAAAAAAATATATTAAAAAGAGAATCCTTAGTAAAATTATACTAAGGATTCTTTTAAATATTTTAGTCTAGATTATTCTTGATCTTCTTGGAATTTTTTAGCGATTGTAGCTTCAAAATCTTTAGGGATAGAGCGTTGTTTAATGATGATAACATCACATTTAGCATAACGTACAATACCCTCAGAAACAGATCCCATAAGCATACGTTTGAATCCAGTTAATCCAGAAGAACCACAAACTACTAAGTCGATACCTTTTTCATCAACGATATCTTCACTTAGAACGATTTTAGGAATACCTTGTTCTACGATTCCGAAAACTTTAGTAAGTCCATCTTTTTCTGCAGCTTCTACATAGCTATCAACTAATTCTTTAGTACGTTTGTAGAATGAGTTAAAGATATAAGGATCTGATAGTCCAGATGTAGCGATTGTTGCATCGATAACAGAAGCGATGTATAATTCAGCATCTTCATTTCTTCTTGCGATAGCAACTGCATTTTTGAAAGCCCATTCAGCTTGTTTTGAACCATCGACAGCGACTAGTATTTTAGAGTATTTATTTTCCATAATTAAAACCTCCACCCTATTTTTATTTACTTATATTATAACACATTTTGTTTAAAAGTAAAACGTTATTTTCAAGAATAATATAAACAATATTTTTTAAAATAAGATAAATACGAAAAAAATAAGGTTGACATATAAGTTTTTTAAACATATGAGTTATATGAGATAGAGTAGGATAAAGTGTAATAAGATATTTTTTATTTATTTAGAAAATAAAAATATTAAGGAGAACTTAGAGTTTTTATCTAAGCTCTCCTATATAGTATTATTCAGTAACTGTAATTGTTCTAGTTCTTTTGTGCTCTTTTCCGTCTATTTCCACTTTATAAATAGCTTCATAAGTTCCTGGAGTATTTTTATCGAAATTGCTTTCTATAACAAGATTTTCCAAATAAGATTGCCCTGCTTTTCTAGCGATAACTCCTTCTTTACTAATATCAACATCTTCACCGACTTTAACAGTAACATTTTCTGGAATGATAAAATAGAAAGTACGTTGTAGGCGACGTTCAAGACGTTTTCTATATTTTTCTTCATCTTCAGCACTCATACGATCACGAAGTTTTTCATCAACTAGAGGCATTAATTCTACTTCAGTATCTGCGATACAAATTCTACTATTTACTAAAGTAAAAGTTTGTGTTCTTCCAGGTCCACAGTATGATTGGCATCCTATAATAAATTCCGCATTAGGTGCTTTTTTCTTAAGTTTAGGTATTAAAGTTTTTAAGTTTACTCCTAAACAATCGTCACATAGTCTAAATGTTACTTTGTCTTCTGTAATAACATTTTTATCTTTATTTTCTGCCATTGTATTTCCTTTCTTAATGTTTTCTTCCTTTATGATAAAATCAATTATATCATATTATAGACACAAATTAAATTTTTAAAACTACTATTTTGTTAGTTTTTTTCTTATAACAATATTACTAGTAAATAATAAGATAAATAGTATTAATATGTAAATTATTATTTTTGTAATAAGACTTATAAAAAATTCTTCTGGTACCATTTTTATTAAATTAGACTCATTTGGGCTTAATAACCATAATTCATTTGAAAAAAGAGTAGTATGAAACTTAATCCAAAAAGAATTAAAATTATAAGCTATAACTGCAGAAAGCCCACCAACTAGGACTATAAATAGCAGCAAGACTTTATTAAAGATTTTAGTAATATATAGTAAAGATTTTCCTCGTAAAATTAAAATAATTATTATAGTAGATAGAATAAATGTGATAAAACAGTAAATCATAATGTTATGGCTAAAAGTATATAAATTTTGAACATCTACCATATGTAAAATATCTTTCTCGGAAAACCAGTCTGTATTTAGTTGTTCTTTTTTATTTAAGTAATTTAACAGGTTTTGTGTATTATTTATTAAGTTATCACTTGAAGTACCTATAGAAGAGGATAAGTTTTCCTTCTGGTAGAAATCTTTATAAAAGTTTAAATCAAAACAAACATAAAAAATCACAGCTAAAATAGAGCTGATAAATAATGAAAAGCATTGAATTATTATTAAAAATGTTGTAAAAAATTTTTTCATAGAGTAACCTCCAATGCATATTATACCATAAATATGCATAATTAGTATTAGAAAAAGAATAGAAGAGATAAGACGTTTAAGGATTTTGGTTTACATATTTACATTTTTTAACAAATTATTTCCTAAAAATAAAGAATTTGAGTAAAAAGTAGTTGTAATTACAGTAATTTGTGTTAAAATAATGGTATAATCAACTATTTGGGGGGAATCATGAATAAGTTTTTTAAGATCTATTTAGAGTTAAAAGAAAAAATTGAAAACAAACAATATAGATCTAATAGTTTGCTACCTAGTGAAAATGATTTAGCCAGAGAGTATGGTGTATCTAGGGAAACTATTAGAAAGGCTTTATTACTATTACTAGAGAATGGTTATATTCATAAAATTCAAGGCAAGGGTTCAATCGTCCTAGATGTTCACAGATATAGAATGCCTGTAACTGGTATTTTGAGCTTCAAAGAACGACATGAATTTTTAAATAATGAAATAGAAACTAGGGTAATAGAAAATAAAGAAATTGACGCACCTGAATTTTTAATCAAACAAGGTTTGTTAAAAAGAGGTGAGAAGGTTATTTATTTGGTACGCCAAAGAATAATTGATGGCGAAGCAGTAATCTTAGATAAAGATTATATTAAAAAGAATATAATAGAAGAACTTCCTACAGAAAAAGTAAAAGAATCGTTATATAATTATTTAGAGAACGATTTAGGGATTAAAATTTCTTATGGAAACAAAGATTTTAAAATAGAGCCTGTAAATGATGAGGATGTTAAATATATCGATTTAAATGGACATAATCATATTGCTGTTTTAAGAAGTGATATTTATACAGAAGGAACAGATTTCCTTCATTATAATGAAAGTCGCCATAGAGTTGATAAATTTTATTTTTCAGAGTTTGCAAGAAGAACAAATGACAAATCAAATAACTAATAATTAATAAAGGTATAAGAGTGTACAAAATTTATACATTCTTATACCTTTATTTTACTCCAAAAAATAATTTTCAAAATTTATTTATATTTTAAAATAAAAAAACAATAGAATTCGCTACTATAAAGGTTAAAAAAGGTAAGAACTTTTTACAAATATTTTGATTAGAAAAAAGTCGATGTTTCCTGTTGAAAAAATATATATTTAAGTGTATAATAATTACTAAGTTAGAAATTTCCGGGAAATAATCCGGAAATATTTTTTGTGGGAGAGTGAGGAAAAGTGAAAGTAATAGTATTTTCATTAACAGGAAATTGTAAAAGGTTCATAGACATGTGTAAGATACCAGAAGAAGATGTTATAGATTTATGGGAAATAGATTACGATGTTGATTTTGATTATATACTAATTACACCTACTATTGGTTTTGGAAAAGTTCCAGAGGATGTCGAAAGATTTTTAGAGAAAAATAATAAACATTTAAAAGGTGTAGTAGGTAGTGGAAATAAAAATTGGGGTAATAGATTTGCAAAGGCTGCTGATACTATTAGTGAGCAGTATGAAGTTCCACTTCTTATGAAAATTGAATTACATGGAAATACAAAAGACTTAATAAAATTTAAGAAAATTTATTTGGAGAGTGTGAAAAATGGAAAAATTTAACCATATAGAATTAAATAATGAAGTTACAAAGCGTGGAGATAATGGATTTTTCAGATTAGAAAAAGATCAAGAAGCTATTGCTGAGTTTCTTCGTGAAGTAGACTATAAAACAGTAAAGTTTAGTTCTGAAATTAAGAGATTAAGATACTTAGTAGAAGAAAACTACTATTATAATATTTTTGATAAATATATTGAAGATGAGATTGTTGAATGTTTAGAACTTGCAGCTAATTATAAATTTGAGTTCAAAAGTTATATGGCAGCAAGTAAGTTCTATAAAGACTATGCATTAAAAACAAATGATAAAAAACAATATTTAGAAAACTATAATCAACACGTATTTATAGTAGCTATGTATTTAGCAGATGGAAATGTTTCTTTAGCTAAAGAACTTATGATTTCTATGTTAGAGCAACGTGTTCAACCAGCGACTCCAACTTTCCTAAACTCTGGAAGAAGTCGTCGTGGAGAATTAGTATCTTGTTTCTTATTAGAAGTAGGAGATTCACTAAATTCTATAAACTACATTGATTCTACAGCAAAACAACTTTCTAAAATTGGTGGAGGGGTAGCGATAAACTTATCTAAACTTCGTGCACGTGGAGAAAGTATTAAAGGAATTAAAGGTGTAGCTAAAGGGGTTATTCCTGTAGCTAAATCTTTAGAACAAGGTTTTGCATATGCAGATCAACTTGGACAACGTCCTGGGGCTGGAGCTGTGTACTTAAACATCTTCCACTATGATGTATTAGAATTTTTAGATACTAAAAAAGTTAACGCCGATGAAGAATTACGTTTACCAACTATTTCTACTGGTATTATCGTTCCATCATTATTCTTTGATTTAGCACGTGAGAATAAAGATTTCTATATGTTTGGACCTCATTCAATCTATGAAGAGTACGGTCTAGTATTAGATGATATAGATTTAGCGAAATATTATGACGAATTTGTTGCTAATGAGAACATTATGAAACGTAAATATAATTCTCGTGATATGCTGAACTTAATAGCACAAACACAATTACAATCAGGATACCCATACTTAATGTTTAAAGATAATGCTAATAAAAACCATGCACTTCGTGAAATTGGTCAAGTTAAGATGAGTAACTTATGTACAGAGATTTTTCAATTACAAGAAACGTCTGTAATTAAAGATTACGGTGAAGGAGATATTATTAAACGTGATATTTCTTGTAACTTAGCATCATTAAACATTGTTAATGTAATGGAAAGTAAAAAAGTTAAAGAATCTATTTACTCAGGTATGGATGCCTTAACATTTGTAAGTGATTCTACAAAAATTAAAAATGCACCTGGTGTAGTAAAAGCTAACGAAGAGTTCCACTCAGTTGGTCTTGGGGCGATGAACCTTAATGGATATTTAGCTAAAAACTGTATAGCATATGATAGTGAAGAAGCGAAAGATTTTGCTAATGTCTTCTTTATGATGATGAACTACTATACTTTAGAACGTTCAATGCAAATAGCAAAACAAAGAGGACAAAGCTTTAAAGACTTTGAAAAATCTGATTACTATAACGGAAGTTATTTTGCCAAATATATCGAAAAAGATTACTTACCAAAATCAGATAAAGTAAAAGAATTATTCGAAGGGATTTATATTCCAACTAAAGAAGATTGGCACAGTTTAAAAAATAGAATTAAAGAGAACGGATTATACCATGCGTACAGAATGGCTATAGCTCCAACTCAAAGTATTTCTTATGTTCAAAACTCAACATCAAGTGTGTTACCGATTGTTGATAAAATCGAACGTAGAACTTACGGAAATGCTGAAACATTCTATCCAATGCCATACTTAAGTCCAAAAACACAATGGTACTACAAATCAGCATTCACAATGGATCAAATGAAACTTATTGACTTAATGTCAGTAATCCAAGAACACGTAGACCAAGGTATTTCTGTAATATTATATGTTAATTCAGATATTACTACTAGAGAACTTGCTAGATATTATATCTATGCACACCACAAAGGATTAAAATCACTGTATTACACTAGAAACAAACTTCTTTCAGTAGAAGAATGTACTTCATGTGCTATATAGAAAAGAGAGGAAATTTTATAAAAAATGAAAGCAGTAAACTGGAATAAACAAGATGACTTAACATTTATGTATTGGCGTCAAAACATTGCTCAGTTTTGGGTAGATACAGAATTTAAAGTTTCTAAAGATATTAAAAGCTGGAATGAAGATTTAAATGATAAAGAGCGTGATGCTTATAAAAAAGTATTAGCAGGGTTAACAGGTCTTGATACTCAACAAGGTGATAAAGGTATGCCATTAGTATCTCTTCACACAGAAGATATGAGAAAACAGGCTGTATATAGCTTTATGGGTATGATGGAACAAATGCATGCTAAGAGTTATTCAACAATTTTCACATCATTAATTCCAAGTAAAGAAACAGACTATTTACTAGATGAATGGGTTCCGAATAATGCGGAACTACAATACAAAGCAAATCTTATCGAAAGTTACTATATGAAATTATTTAAGCCAGAAGTAAAAACTTATGATTTATATATGGCTAGAGTAGCATCAGTATTCTTAGAAAGTTATATTTTCTATAGTGGATTCTTCTACCCATTATACTTAGCTGGACAAGGTAAAGTAACAACTTCAGGTGAGATTATCCGTAAAATCTTACTTGACGAAACTATCCACGGAAGTTTCACAGGTTTTGATGCACAAGAAATCTTCAAAACATTAACTAAAGAAGAACAAGAAAAAGCTAAAAAAGAAATGTATAAATTATTATTAGATTTATATGAAAATGAGCTTAAATATACTCAAGATATTTATGGAGAAATCGGATTATACGATGAAGTTAAAGATTATGTTGAATACAATGCAAACCGTGCATTAGCTAACTTAGGTTACCCAGGATACTTTGAAGATAAAGATATTAACCCAATTATTGAAAATGCGATGAATACATCTACTAAAAACCATGACTTCTTTAGTGTTAAAGGTGATGGATATGTAGTAAGTATGAACGTTGAATCAATTGAGGATGAAGATTTTATCTTCGAATAGGAAGAAATATATTATGAAAATATTATTAGTAAGACATGGTGAAACAGATTTTAATAAAAATAAGAGAATACAAGGACATACTGATATTCCGTTAAATGAAACAGGAGAAAATCAAGCGATAAATGCAGGATCAAAGATATCTAAGTATGATGTGGATGCTGCATTTAGCAGTCCTTTAAAAAGAGCAAAACAAACTGCTAGATTAATGCTAGATAACTCTAAAAATAGCAGCAATAAAGAATTAGAAATTATTACTGATGATAGATTAATAGAGAAATATTTTGGAGATTTTGAAGGGAGTACTTTTGAAGAATATTTTTCGGCATTAGAATCAGGAGAAGGATTAGAAACTGTTGAACTTGAGGAGAGGGTATATAAAAGAGCGTCTGAGTTTTTTATTAATCAATATGATGAATACAAAGGAAGAACAATTTTTGTGGTTTGTCATGGGGCGCTGATTCGTATATTTTTACGAACTTTAGGATTATATCCACATAATGAAATGATAAATAATACATCATTGAATGTTGTAAACTTTAATGGTCAGAAATTTACATTAGAAGAATTTAATATTTAACAGATATAAAATAAAGTAGTTTAGAAATATTCTACTTTATTTTTTTCTATATGTATTTTATAATAATGAGTATAAAAAAATAGAAAGAGAGATACATATGCGCATAATTTTAGCACGTCACGGAGAGACAGATTATAATAAAAATAAAAAAGTTCAAGGTCATAGTGACATACCATTAAATGAAGAAGGAATTCGTCAAGGTAAAGAAGCAGGAAAAAAACTTGAAGGACATGAGATTGATGTTGCATATAGCAGTACGTTAGAACGAGCATTTGATACAGCAAGATATATGTTAGATAATTCTAACAGTGAAAATAATAAAAACTTATCAGTAATTAAAGATAAACGTTTAATAGAAAAATCATACGGTGGCTATGAAGGAGTTTCATTTGCAGAGTATGGGGCAGGTCTTAAAGCTGGAGAAACTCGTGGAATGGAATTAGATACTGAAGCTGCGGATAGAGTAGAAGAGTTCTTTAAAGAAAAATACAATGAACATCCTGATAAAACTATATTAGCAGTATGTCATGGTGGATTAATTAGATCATTTTTAACACAAAAAGGAATTAAAGAAGTTTCTAGAGGAGTAATAATTAATACTTCAGTAAGTGTCTTAGACTATGATGGAGAGAAATTTACATTAGTAGAATTTAATAAATAAAAAGAAGAGTATAACTGGCGTAAGTAGTCATACTTTTTATATTTAAAGTTAAAACTAGACAATTATTTTGTAATAAGTTATTGACAAAAAGTAATAAATTAATTATACTATAAGTAATTTAATAGAATTGAACAAAGAAAAGATAAGTAAAATAATTTATTATTAAAACAGAGAGCTTTCGGTTGGTGTGAGAAGGTAAAATAGTGTTTATTTGAAAATGGTCTTGGAGTTATAGTTATCTAATAGGTAACTACGTCTGTGTACGATATAACACAATGGTATGAACACGTACCAATTAAGGTAAATAATTGCGAGATTATTTATAAAAATGGGTGGTAACACGATTATAGTCGTCCCTACTGTATCAAAGGATATAGTAGGGGCGTTTTTTTATTATCAATGACTTTAGGAGGAGCAGAATTATGCCAATATGTATACAAAATGATTTACCAGTAAAAAACACATTATTAGAAGAGGGAGTAATAGTAATCGAAGAAAATAGAGCGAAAAACCAAGATATTCGACCATTAAATATTCTTATTCTTAATTTAATGCCAAAAAAAGAAGAAACAGAAAGACAATTACTTAGATTATTAGGGAATTCTCCTATACAAATTAAAGTAGAATTTTTACATGTAGCAACACACCAAGCTAAAAATACAGCTAACTCATATTTAAAAAAATTCTATACTACTTTTGACCAAATTAAAGATAGATTCTATGATGCTTTAATTATAACTGGAGCACCAATAGAACATCTAGAATTTGAAGAAGTGAATTATTGGAAAGAATTACAATATATTTTTGAGTGGAGCAAGACGCATGTATTTTCAACTTTAAATATTTGCTGGGCAGCTCAGGCAAGTTTATATCATCATTTTGGAATAAAAAAAGAGCAAGTTGACGCAAAAATTTTTGGTGTATTTGAACACGATGTACTAATAGAAAATCATTCATTAACACGTGGTTTTACAGATAGCTTTTTAGCGCCACATTCTAGACATACAAAAATTGAAGAAGAAAAATTATCTACTGTTCCTGAATTAGATGTATTGGCAAGATCTGAAGATGTTGGTACATTGTTATTAGCAACAAAAGACCTAAGAAAAATATTTATAACAGGACATATAGAGTATGAGGCGGATACACTTCAAAATGAATATTTAAGAGATAAAAATAGCAATCTTCCTATAGAAGTACCATATAACTATTATCCAAATGATGACGATACAAAAACACCTCAAAATACTTGGCGTGGAGTAGCGTATCTATTTTACCATAACTGGATAAATCAAGTTTATCAATTGACTCCTTATGATTTAAAAGAATTAGCAAAGTAAATCCCTTAAAAGTAAAAGAAGTAGTTTTTATTAGTTAATATTACTAATAAAAAACTACTTCTTTATTTATTTTCTTTTTCATTTTCATTTTTATCAGAAGACGATTCATCATCAGTTAATCCAGATATTGATTTTTTAAATGATGTAAACATTTTTCCGATTGACTCACCTAATTCTGGTAGTCGTTTAGGCCCGAAGATAAGGAGTGCTGCAAGAACTAACACTATAACTCCAGGAGCTCCTATATCACGTAAGAATCCCATTCTAGTCACCTCTTTTTTTATAAATATACTTACTTATTAAAACACTTAATTCATATATAAGAATAAGTGGAATAGACATTACTATATCACTAATGAAATCAGCTGGGGTAATAACTACAGCAACAAATATTAAAATAAAGTAAGCATAACGTCTATTACGTGTTAAAAATAGTGGAGTAATAATACCAATTGATGTTAAAAATGCAATAATTACTGGAAATTCAAATAATATTGCGATAGGAATCGTAGTATTAATTACAAAAGATAAGTAATTTTGGGCAGTTAATTGAGTATTAAATAAATCATCACCAATAGACAGCAATACATTTAGAATTGCTGGTGTTACAAGAAAGAAACCGAATGCTAATCCTAAAGAAAAACAAATAAATACTGCAGGAATATATGCTAATAATGCACGTGCTTCCCTTTCTTCTAATCCTGGTTTAATAAATGCCCATATTTGATAGCAGGTAAATGGAATAGTAAATGTTATTGCACAAATTCCTGCTAAAGTAAGATATATCCATAGTATATCATTAGGCCCTAAAACAATCAACTTATGATTAAAATTACTCGTTAAAAATTTATATATATCAGCTGACCAAATTAAACTAACTACGAAGGAGATGATAAAAAATATTAAACAATATATCATTCTCCTTCTAAGTTCAGTTAAATGATCAACGGTAGATACTTTATCGCCGTATTTCATATTTTAACACCTATTTATGTTTTGATTTTTCATATATCATGCTAAGAATAACTATTATCATGTATACTATTTGTGAAATTACTACTTCATAACTTGGATAGATACCTAACCATTCAATTGTCGGCATATGATCAATTATATGATTTGATAACATATCAGTAATTTGTAATGCATGGATACTTACTCCTAACATTTTAAATCCAAGAATATAGATTAACCATGATAATACTAGGAACACTTTACTAATAGGTAATTTTCCAGATGCTTTCATCATAGCAAAACCTAAAATGATAAGTGCAACTATTGCTAAACCAATCCCAATAAGTAGGTTAGATGTAGTAATTAATGGCATAATACCTGCGTAGAAAAGTATTGTTTCAGCACCTTCACGGAATACTGCAAGGAAACTTAGAGCAAACATTGAGACAAAACTTCCCGTTGATAAGACAACATTTAATTTTTTATCCATATAATCTTTCCATGCCTTAACCGAAGATTTACTATGCAGCCAAATACCAATACCAATCATCATTATAACAGCAAAAATACCAACAACACCTTCTATTATCTCTCTGTTAGTACCAGAAGATAGAGCAGGGAATGAGTATTTTAGTACTACTGCAGCTAAGATACTTGCTAAAATACCAACGATAGCTCCAGCATAAACCCAAACAAGACCTTTACGTTGTTTTGCTGCTCTTAGAGCACTAGCAAGTGATAGCACGATTACTAATGCTTCAACACCCTCACGTAGTAGGATTAACATAGAATCAATAGCATTATAGTTTGATTTTGTATCGATTTTTGATAATTCAGCTATTAAATCTTTAAGTTGATCTTGGTATTTTTGTTCGTTACCTTTAACCATAATTATAGGAGTTTCACTCTCAACTTTAGTATAAAGTGAAGCATTTCTAGTACGAACATCACCTTCAATAACTGGCCATACCTCGATAAATTTCTTCATTTTTTGAGAACCTTGGGCTTTATCACCAGAAACAAAAGCATTATAACTTTCTTCTAATAGTTTAATCCCTTGATCCAAAGTTTTTACATCTGAATTTTGTTCAAGTTTTTTTCCAGCTAAGAAATCATCTAGATGTTTTTTTAAGTCAGATAGATACATTTTTGTAGTTTGGTAATCATAAGGTTCGACTTCCATAGAACTACGTAAAAATGACATTGTTGTTTCGATTTTTCCATAGTAAGCCGGTTCAACAGATCTTACGATTCCTTCATTACGAACCCAAGCAGCGTTATATTTAACGTACTCAGCTTTCATAGTTTCTACATTTTTAGTATCAATAGCTTTTTCTAGTTTATCAAAAGAAGGATAAAGCTTTGTTTTAAAAGCTTTTTTCTCTGCCTCAATATCTATAGGATTTTGTTCTGTTTCAAAAGCAAGAAGAGCAGTAGATAATTCTCTTAACTGATCCTCATCTAGATTTTCAGAAAGGGCAGTTTTCTTAACTCTTTTACCCGCCTCTGAATCTGAATTTTTTGTAGCATTAAATTCATTTCTGAATTCTTCAATTAATTTTTTTGCTTTTTCCTTATCATTATTTTTAAGGGCAGTATTAGCATCTGTAATCTTAATAAATAAATCACTATAAGATTCTTTAGCAATAGCTGTATGAGCTAAAGGTATAAAAGAAGTGAAAATAATAACAAATGCTATTAAAATTTTACTCAAATAATTTTTGACCAATATATTCACCTTCCTTAACACCACCAAAGCATGCGAATAAACCACTACCTATATGAGTAATGTATTCATTCATTTTGTCTTCATTACCTAAACTATTTTGAACAGTAATGAATTGCTGTGGATTTTTTTGGAACGATATAAACAATAGACCAGATTCAAATTGACCAGTCGTATCATTAATACCATCAGCGTATGAGTAAGAACGGCGCAGTAATTCAACTCCAGTTTTATGAGCTAGATGTACATGAGAGTCTTCAGGAATATATAGTTTTCCATCAGGACCTTTTTTCTCTAAGTCTACAGTAGCGAATTCGTCTTTTTCACCAAGAGGGGCACCGCTATCTTTATATCTACCAAACGTATGTTCTTGTTCATTTAAGTTTGTTCTATCCCATGTTTCAAGGTGCATTTGGATACGACGAACAGCCATATAGCTTCCGCCTTTCATCCAGTTATCTTTGTCACACCAAACTATATTATTAAATTGATCTTCTTTTGTTGCATTAGCTGTACCATCTTTAAAACCAAATAAGTTTCTTGGTGTCTCTTTTCTGTTTCCAATAGCAGCGAAGCCAGATTGACTCCACTTCATAGTCACAGTAGAGCGAGCTTTACGAATTAAGTTTCTTACTGCATGGAATGCTACTTGTTCATCATCTGCACATGCTTGAATACAGATATCTCCACCAGTATACCTTTCTTTTAGTTGTTCTCGAGCAAAAGGAGGTAGGTCTTTAAATTCCTCAAGACCTTTATTCTCTAGTTTCATTTTTTTCAAGAAACTAGGACTAATTCCAAAGGTAAGAGTTAAACGATAGGGGTTAAGTCCTACCGTTTCTCCTGTGTCTTTTGGTGGTAAGTAATGGTTTTTAAGAGCAGGCTCAACAAGTTCACCATTAACAAGTTTTTCGCTATATTGAGTCCATTCTTTAAACATGTTTATAACATCTTCACGATTTGTTGAATGAAGATCTAATACAACAAAATAGATATTTTTTTGCATTAAGGTAGTGATTCCAGCTTGGTGTTCACCGTAAAAAGTGATTTTTTCATCACCATCAGCAATTTCACGCTGATTTTCTGCTTTGTTTGCAAAGAAACCTCCTATTGCAGATGCCCCTACAACGGCACCAGCACTAGTCATACCAGCTTTTTTTAGGAAATCACGACGTGTTATTTTTTTGTCAGTCCAATTATTACCATTTTCAGCCATATTACTTAGCCTCTTCGTCTAAAATAACACCCATTTGTGATAATGGTTCACCTAATTTAGTAACAGCTTCAGAAAGTTCTTTAGTGTTTTCTTTTGATAGGTCAGTGTATAGTTTGTAGTTTTTATCATCAGTTTTATATTTGTCTAATAAACCGTTGATAGTAGCAAATTTTTCTTCTAAGTCTTTAGCTAATTTACTATCTTTTTTCTCAATTAAAGGTTTAAAGATTTTGAAGATTTCTTCAGCACCTTCGATATTAGCTTTAAAGTCGTATAAGTCAGTGTGAGAATATACTTCTTCTTCACCAGTAATTTTTTGTG
>ERZ772912.118-NODE-118-length-37736-cov-4.270189_pt1 | contig 37736 bp, 26 predicted proteins | sample MGYA00512119_ERZ772912 | MGnify/ENA primary metagenome ERZ772912 (study PRJEB29015, sample SAMEA2738048) | human oral metagenome | biome: human oral; feature: human-associated habitat; material: saliva | place: China | collected 2230 ...
ACCAGCGACCTCATCCTTATCAGGGATGCGCTCTAACCAACTGAGCTATAGGCCCGTTTGACTCGATAGAGATTACACGAGCCAGACGCAGATAATCAAATCGAATTAGTCATCTGCCAGTGTGAGATAGACCCCACCGATCAAGTGAGTGGTCACGTTGTAGATCATGGCACCAATCGTGGCCAGGGCGGTGGACAGAATGATGTTCACAACCGCCACCACAGTAGCCAGGGAAACCGCGCGCGAAAGTTTGAGGTACTCCACCACGGCCTGCAGTGACTTTTCACCACCAAGCTGCTGTACCTGATCCTTAATCTTGGCGAACACGTGCAGCGCATCTAGGGAGAACCACACCACTACAGCCGCAACAATGGTCATGATGCCTACTGCCACTGATAGCAGGAAGGCAGTCTTCATAACCGACCAGGGGTCCACACGCTCTAGCGCTAGGCGCACAAAGCGACGCTCAGCGGCAGCGGGGGCAGGCTTGGGGTTGTGCTGGCGCGGGGGCTGCGCCGGAGGCATAGATGCGGGCATCTGTCGCGGCGCCGGGCGTGAGCCGCCCGCCTGAGGTGCGGTGCGGATACGCGGCGGCGGTCCCGGCTGCACGCCCTTGGGGGGAACACCCTTGGGCTGGTTGCCCTTAGGCTGGGGCGTGATCGAGGGGGGTACCGACATTATTTGGCCTCGCTTTCATTCGCGTCTAAGGCTACCGACTCTTGGGCCTGCTCGTCACCCTCTAAAGGCGGGTTAACTGCCTCATTTACGTCGGATTGGGCACTAGCACCTAATTCATTTGCGTCATCGTCGGAAAGGTCACGTTCTTGGGAGCGTGCGACGGCGATAATTCGGTCGCTCTCGTCGGGCTTGGCGAAGGTGACACCCTGGGTGTTACGGCCGGTGCGGGACACTTCCGCCACCGCCGAGCGCATTACCTTACCTGAAGCCATGATGCACAAAACTTCATCGGATTCGTCCGTGATCAAGGCCCCTACCAGCTCACCGCGTGCTTCGACCAGGTTGGCCACCTTCACGCCCAGACCACCACGGCCCTTAACCGGGTATTCATCCACGCTGGTGCGCTTGGCGTAACCGCCGTCGGTAACCACAAACAGGTCTGCCCCTGCACGCACCACATCCATGGCTAGCAGGCTGTCGCCGTCGCGGAACCGCATACCGGTGACGCCGCTGGTGGCGCGGCCGGTAGCACGCAAGGTGGCGTCTGTGGCAGTAAAGCGGCAGCTTTGGCCGTGACGTGAAACCAGAATTAGATCCTGGCCTTCATCCAGCAAAGCCGCACTTACCAGCTCATCGGGGTTACCCTCGGCGTCTTCACGCAGGTTGATAGCAATCACGCCACCAGAACGGTTGGATTCGTATTCACGCAGTGCAGTCTTCTTAACCAGGCCCCGGCGGGTAGCCAGAACTAGGTATTGGCTTTGCTCGTAGTCTTTGAGCTCCATTACCTGGGCAATGGTTTCGCCCGGCTGGAAAGCCAACAGGTTGGCTACGTGCTGGCCCTTGGCGTCGCGACCTCCCTCAGGCAGCTCATAGGCTTTGGCGCGGTAAACGCGGCCCAGGTTGGTGAAGAACAGCAGCCAGTGGTGAGTGGTGGTAACGAAGAAGTGCTCTACTACGTCATCTTCACGCAGGGCCGCGCCCTTAATACCCTTACCGCCACGGTGCTGGGAGCGGTAGTTGTCGGTGCGGGTGCGCTTGGCGTAACCACCACGGGTGATAGTGACTACCACTTCCTCTTCGGGGATGAGGTCTTCCATACTCATTTCGCCCTCGTGCGGCACGATTCGAGTACGGCGCTCGTCACCGAACTTCTCAGTGATTTCTGCCAGCTCAGTGGAGATAATGCCGCGCTGACGCTCAGGGCGGGCCAAGATGTCACGCAGGTCGGCTACGCGCTCGCGCAGTTCCTCAGTTTCCTGCTGAATCTTTAGACGCTCCAGAGCGGCTAGACGTCGCAGCTGCAAGGACAAGATGGCCTCAGCCTGGATTTCATCTACGCTGAGCAGCTCCATTAGGCCCACACGCGCCTCATCGGTGGTGGGGGAGCGGCGGATCAGCGCGATTACGGCGTCCAGGGCGTCGATGGCGCGCATTAGGCCATCCAAAATGTGCAGGCGGTCCAGGGCCTTTTGCAGACGGAACTGGGTGCGGCGCACAATCACGTCCAGCTGGTGCTCCACCCAGTGGCGTACAAAGCCGTCCAGGCTTAGGGTGCGCGGCACGCCGTCGACTAGCGCCAGCATGTTGGCGGGGAAGGAGTCTTGTAGCTGGGTGCGCTTGTAGAGGTTGTTTAGTACTACCTTGGCTACGGCGTCGCGCTTAAGCACAATTACTAGACGCTGTCCGGTACGGCCGGAGGTTTCGTCACGGATGTCAGCAATACCGCCCAGGGAGCCGTCACGTACCAGCTGGGCAATCTTTTCAGCCAGGTTGTCGGGGTTTACCTGGTAGGGCAGCTCGGTTACTACCAGGCACTGGCGGCCGTGGATTTCTTCCACGTTGACGACGGCGCGCTGGATGATACCGCCACGACCGGTACGGTAGGCCTGCTCAATACCGCGACGGCCCAAAATTGTGGCGCCGGTGGGGAAGTCAGGGCCGTGTACTCGCTGCAGTAGGGCCTCAAGTAGCTCTTCACGTGAAGCGTCAGGGTGCTCTAGCAGCCACTGTACGCCGTCGGCTACTTCCCGCAGGTTGTGCGGGGGAATGCGGGTGGCCATACCCACCGCAATACCCTCAGAGCCGTTAACTAGCAGGTTGGGGAAACGGGCCGGCAAGATGGTGGGTTCTTGCTCTTTACCGTCATAGTTGTCCTGGAAATCGACGGTGTTTTCGTCGATGTCGCGCACCATTTCCATGGCCAGGGGGGCCATTTTACATTCGGTGTATCGCGGCGCAGCCGGGCCCAGGTTACCGGGGGTACCGAAGTTACCCTGTCCGGCTACCAGCGGGTAGCGCATAGACCAGGGCTGTACTAGACGGGCTAGGGCGTCGTAAATGGCGGCGTCACCGTGGGGGTGGAAGCTACCCATTACGTCACCCACCACACGCGAAGACTTAGAGAAAGCCGCGTTGGGGCGGTAACCGCCGTCATACATGGCGTAAAGAATGCGGCGGTGTACCGGCTTGAGGCCGTCACGCACGTCAGGCAGGGCGCGCCCAACAATCACACTCATGGCGTAGTCGAGGTAGGAGCGCTGCATTTCCAGCTGCAAATCGACGCGCTCAACGCGGTCGAATCCGGGTTCCTCGATTACTTCGATCTGGTCGTCACTCACGAAAGTTATTCCTGTTCTTTAAGTAGTCGAGGGCTCAGATATCCAGGAAGCGCACGTCGTTAGCGTTGCGTTGGATGAAGCTACGGCGTGATTCGACGTCGTCACCCATCAAAACCGCGAAGGTTTCGTCAGCGTCGGCAGCCTCATCCAAGGTGACCTGCTTGAGGATGCGGTGGGCTGGGTCCATGGTGGTGTCCCACAGCTCGTGGTCGTTCATTTCACCTAGACCCTTGTAGCGCTGAATGCCGTTTTCCTTGGGCATACGCCAACCCTTGGCAACGCCAGCTTCACGTAGGCGGTCGCGCTGCTCATCGCTGTAGGCAAATTCGTGCTCGGCGTTGGACCACTTGAGGCGGTACAGCGGCGGCATAGCGATGTAGACGTGACCGTTTTCGATCAGCGGGCGCATGTAGCGGAACAGCAGCGTCAGCAGCAAGGTGGCAATATGGGAGCCGTCCACATCGGCGTCGGCCATAATCACGATCTTGTGGTAACGCAGCTTTTCAAGCTCAAAATCTTCACCAATGCCGGTACCAAAGGCGGTGATCAGTGAGCGGATAGTGTCGCTGGACAGGGCGCGGTCTAGGCGGGCCTTTTCCACGTTCAAAATCTTGCCTCGGATTGGCAAAATCGCCTGGTGCTCGGGGTCGCGACCACCTACCGCAGAGCCACCTGCGGAGTCACCCTCAACGATGAAAATTTCAGATTTGGAGGCGTCACGTGAGGAGCAGTCACGCAGCTTACCGGGCATGGAGGCGCTTTCTAGCACACCCTTACGACGGGTAGCTTCACGGGCTTTACGGGCCGCAATACGCGCAGCAGAAGCCTGCTTAGCCTTGCTAATAACCGCCTTGGCGTCTGCCGGGTGAGCGTCAAACCAGTCGGTTAGCTGGGCGTAAACCGTCTGCTGCACAAAGGAGCGGGCCTCAGTGTTACCCAGTTTGGTTTTGGTCTGGCCCTCAAACTGGGGCTCAGAGAGCTTAATGGAGATAACTGCCGTTAGGCCCTCACGTACGTCCTCACCGGAGAGCTTATCTTCCTTGTCTTTAAGCAGGCCCTTTTCGCGCGCATACTTGTTGACCAGCGTGGTCAGGGCGGTGCGGAAGCCTTCTTCGTGAGTACCACCCTCGGTGGTGTTGATGGTGTTGGCGTAGGTGTGTACTGACTCGGAGTAGGCGGCGGTCCACTGCATGGCGATTTCTACGCTCATGCCCCCGTGCTCGCTGCTTTGCTCAGCGGAGAAGTCGATGATTTCGGGGTGGATCAGCTCGGCCTTCTTGGTTTTGTTCAAGAAGTGCACGTAGTCGCGTAGACCGTCGGAGTACATGTAAGACACGCTGCGGTGCTTGTGCTCCTGGGTGTCTTGCTCGCTGCCGGCAATTTCGTCGCCGTCAACGGATAGGTCACGCTCGTCAGTTAGCGAGATACGCAAGCCCTTGTTCAAGAAGGCCATCTGCTGGAAACGACGACGCAGCGTCTCAAAGTCGAAAACGGTGGTTTCGAAAATCTCGGGGTTGGGCCAGAAGGTGACGGTTGTGCCCGTCTGGTCAGTGGCCTCGCCGCGACGCAAGGGAGCAGTGGGGACGCCGTCGGCAAAATCAATATTCCAAACGTAACCGTCGCGGCGCACCTCAACGGACAGGCGGGAGGACAGGGCGTTAACTACCGACACACCCACACCGTGCAAACCACCGGAAACGGAGTAACCGCCGCCGCCGAACTTACCGCCTGCGTGCAGCACGGTAAGTACTACCTCAACTGCGGGCTTGTGTTCAGTGGGGTGCTCATCAACCGGGATACCGCGACCGTTATCTACCACGCGCACACCGCCGTCGGGCAGGATGGTGACTTCAATGTGGTCACAGTAACCGGCTAGAGCCTCATCTACGGAGTTATCCACTACCTCGTATACGCAGTGGTGCAGGCCGCGCTCACCGGTGGAACCGATATACATACCGGGACGCTTGCGGACAGCTTCAAGGCCTTCCAAAACCGTGATATTTGAAGCTCCGTAGCTGTCGTTAGTCACAGTGCTATCCTGCTCAGCCACGTCTAATATGCTCCTCGTTCTTGCTTGGCAGGGTCAAAAAAGATCCTTGCCTTTGCATTAGGTCTGTATGTGCCGTCTAGGGAGGGTTTAACGGCACGTTTAACTACCCGGTAAGGCAGCTCAAACTACCTATATTCTACCGTGTTAGGCGCGATTTTCCGGCCTGGCGGCGGTGTGGCCCTAAGCAAATACTGTGCCTTAGCTATCACTTAGGCTCCGGCTGCCCGACGGCGCCTGGTGGCGGCGCTTAGTACCCACAGCCGACGGCGCCCGCTTGGGCAAGCCGCACACTTTAGCCGTAGGTGTCGCGCACCCCGCGCGCCCCGGGCACAGCCAATTTGCCATGCTGCCAGGTGTAATCTGCGTTAGGGCCGCGCACTTTAATGCTTTTGACAATGCCCGGGCCTACTTCGCGCTCAAATAGGGCCTCCAGTTGGGGCATCATCAGTTGCAGTTGCTGCGCCCAGTTGGTGGAGTGGGCGCGCATTACCAGGCGGCCATTTTTGAAGGAATAAATGCTGCAATTTTCGGCCATATCCTTGCCGACAATCTCTTCCCAGCGTACCTTGACACTGGCTATGCGCAGGGATTCTTCCCAGCCTTGGCGGTGAAAAAAGCCGTCCAGCTCGCGTTTACCTGAGCGCGGATCGCGCCAATACACGCGAGCTTGGGAGACGGGTTGGCCGTTGACGATCTCGGCATGGCGTTCTTGGCGCCGGCGAATACGCCCAATACTGACTGCGTCCCAGGGCGCTAGTGCGTCCGCATTTGCGGTGCCATTCTGGGCTGCGCTTGGGTTCGCATTTGGGGCGGCATTTGCGCCCGCGTTTAGGGCTGCGCCCGCAGTTTGCCCGTTCAGCGACGACAACGCCGGAGCCCCGCCTGCTGCTTGGCTTGCTGCTAGCACTGGGCCACCGGAGCTTTTACGAGGTAAGCGCTTTAGGGCATGGCCCGCATTCCAGGCCTGCTCGCGCTGGCGTGCCAGCGCGGCCACAGCCATTTGGTCGCCGTAATCTTCACTGTTCACGGCTAAACTTCGCTTACTACAGAGCCGGCCACGCGCAGACGGTGATGATCAAGTTCGCTAGGGACGTCGTCGCCAACCGCAGCGGTAATAAGCACTTGCTGAGCCTGGGCCACCATCTGCGACAAGGCCCGACGCCTGCGCATATCTAATTCCGCGAAAACATCATCAAGAATCAAAATCGGGTCTTCACTCTTACCATCAATGCTGGTCAAGGCACTATCAGCGCGCATTAGCTCAAAACTAGCCAGACGCAGCGCAAGCGCCAGCGACCACTGTTCACCGTGTGAAGCAAAACCTTTAGCGGGCAGATGCCCAAGGAACAGCGTCAAGTCATCGCGGTGTGCCCCCACCAGGTTCACTGCCCGCTCTAGTTCCCGCTGACGCAGCTGTCCCATAGTTTCGAGCAAAGCTTTACTGGTGGCCTGCACATCCAGGAGAGAATTTTCGTAATCCTCCCACGCCTCGGTGTCTGAAATGTCCGGGTCAGCTACGCCGCGCGCAGCCAGTAGGCTCGCGCGGTAGGCCAGATTTGCCTGCGACTGCGCTAGCGAAACCGTTTGATAAGACTGGGCCACCCAAGGGCGCAGCTGGCGCACAAGTTTGACGCGCGCAGCAATCAGCTGGGCAGCTAACTGGGCTAACTGCTCATCCCACACATCCAAAGTGGCTAGGGCGCTGGCGCGCGCCGAGCCGCTTTTACGTTTAAGTCCCCGCAGCAGGCCTGAGCGCTGGGCTAGCACCTTGTCGTGGTCTGTGCGCACCCCGGCCAGACGCGGGCTCATCATAACCACCAGGTCATCTAAAAAACGCCGCCGCACCTGCGGATCTGAACGCACCAAAGTCAGATCTTCCGGGGCAAACAGCACCGTGCGGCAAATCCAGCAACTGGGTTGGGCGGGTAGGGGCACGGTTTAGCCGGGCCCGGTTAGCTTTGCCGGAAATAATTTCTACTTCTAACAGCTGCGGGCGGGCGGCAGTGATTAGTTTGGCGCGGATGACGGCGGCGTTGGGCTGATTTTGACCGCTTGCATCACGCCTAACCAGGGCCGTATCGGCGCCAACTCGATGGGAGGAAAGCGTAGCTAAATAGTTAATGGATTCAACCAGGTTGGTTTTACCCTGCCCGTTAGAACCCACCAGTACCGTAGCTCCAAGCGGAAAACTGACTACCGCCTGCTCATATGAGCGGTAGTCAGTCAGCGCCAAATCAGCTACGTACATATGCCTTACACGCCAAAGCGAATAGGCATCAGCAAATAGCGGAAGCTGGGGTCAGGCTCAGTGCCAGGCTCATCTACCCCAACCAACACTGCCGGCTTATTGGGGTGGGTGAAGTCAAAGCGCACATAGTTACTAGCTAGCGCGTTTAGGCCCTCTTGCAGGAAAAGCGGGTTGAAAGCAGCAGAGATTTCGTTGCCATCTAGGTGAGCTACCAGCTCTTCACTAGCCTGCGCATCCTCACCCTGGCCAGCCTCAAGATGCAAGTTACCCTCAGTGAAAGTTAGGCGCAGTGCAGTGTTACGTTCGGCCACCAAAGACACAAATTTAACCGCATCTAGTAGCTCTTTACGTCCCACCGTGGCATAGGTGTTGACCTGCTCGGGGAACAGGCGACGCACCTGGGGGTATTCGCCGTCGCTAAGCACTGAAGTAGTGCGGCGCTCACCGGATTCAAAACCAATCAGGCGTGAGGCTACGGCGTCGTCGTCATTAAGCGCAATCTCAATGGGGGCACCGGAAACCAGAGACTTAGCCACATCAGCTAAAGTGCGGGCCTTTAGCAGCACCACAGCATCCAGGGGCTTAGCCGGGTTCCACTCAACCTCGCGCATAGCTAGCCGGTAACGGTCAGTAGCTAGCATGGTCAGCTTATTGCCGCTAAATTCCATGCACACATTGGTCAGCAGCGGCAAGGTGTCGTCGCGGGCAGCAGCAATCGAAACCTGAGCTACCGCCTTAGAAAGCATGTCAGAGTCGATGGTGCCCACCTGGGCAGGCATTGAAGGCAAAGCTGGGTAGTCATCAACCTGCATAGCCGGCAGCTCAGAATGAGCTGAACCACAGGTGAAACGTACGCGGGTGCCCACCAGCTCAATATCTACCGGCTTGCTAGGAAAGCCCTTAGCAAACTTGGTGAGTGCACGGCCAGGAATAAGTACCTCGCCCTCAACCTCAACCGAGGCCGGGATTTCACAACGTCCAGATACCTCGTAGTCGAAGGAAGACAGGATTACAACATCCCCCTTGGCCTCCATACGCACCCCAGCCAGCACCGGAACCGGCGGATTGGGCGGCACTGAGCGAGCAGTCCAGGCTACTGCTTCAGCTAAAACGTCACGGGCTACCCTGAGCTTCACGTTGGGAGGCCTTCCTTAGATGGATATAGAGGGGCGGCTTAAAAGTTTAGCCGGTATCTCCCTATAGAGCATCTCAAAAAGGGTCACTGTGGGGCTTTTGCACGCCTTGGCCAGCGCTGCCCGTAGCGGAGGTTTTCCCCAATTGGCCTACGTTGGCGAGCTTGGAAATCGTGTGGGGTTTAAAAGTCAGTAGTAGTAGTAGCGGGTGTGGAAGTTGTGGAAAACCACTTTTTGGGCCGGTAGCGCGCCGACGGCGAATGTGGGCTGAGTGTGGGCAAAGCTTGGGATAACTCGGGGCGGCTGTGGAAAGTGCTAAAGCTCATAGCACCAATCCACAGGCGAGCCTTAGTTAAGCACAGCAAAACCGGGGTTGCTCACAGCCTTAGTAACAGGGCCTGTGGGCGAAAAACCACGTGTTAAAGGACAAAAAAGGCCGCCGCTAAGCCCAAAAACAGGGCCCAGCGGCGGCGTTGGGAATTATTCGAGAATTAGGAGAGAAGCGGCTAAAGCGCACGGCAAAGCGCAACCAGGCGCGGCCAGCACACGCCGCAAAATCAGAGCAGCGGCTAGGAGTGAGGCGTGGCCGCAGCCTGCTTAATGCGGCTGGTTAGCTCAGTTACCTGCGTGTAAGTGTCTGCCTGGGCAGACATTTGGGTGCGCACCTTCTTATCCGCACTCATCACGGTGGTGTGGTCGCGGCCGCCAAACTCACGCCCAATCTTGGGTAGCGACAAGTCAGTCATTTCGCGGCACAGATACATGGCGATGTGGCGGGCGGTAACAATAGTGCGTGAGCGGTTGGCCGAAGACAGATCCTCAATGGTGATCCCAAAGTAGTCGGCGGTTTGCCCAATGATCAGTGCGGCAGTGATATTGCCGGTGTCCTGGGTGGAAACCAGATCCTTAAGCACCATCTCGGCCACAGGCAGATCCACCTTTAGCTTGTTAATTGAGGCGTAGGCGGTTACGCGGATAAGTGCGCCTTCAAGCTCGCGGATGTTAGCCGAGATGCGGCTGGCAATGTACTCCAAAACCTGTAGGGGCACATCCAAATTGTCGGCCTGGGCGCGGCGCGACAAAATCGCGATACGGGTTTCTAAATCCGGGGGCTGAACGTCAGTAGAGAGGCCCATATCGAAGCGTGAACGCAGGCGCTCATCAATTTTCAGGGCCTTGGTGGGCTGGTCGGAGGTCAGCACTACCTGCTTATTTGCGTTATAGAGCGCATTGAAGGTGTGGAAGAACTCCTCCAGGGTCTGCTCTTTGTCTTGCAGGAACTGGATGTCGTCAACCAGCAGGATATCCACCTGACGGTAGCGGCGCTTGAAAGCATCCATGCGGCCTTCAGACACGGAGGTGATGAAGTCAGAAACGAATTCCTCAGAGTTTACGTACTTAACTTTGCTCTTGTGGTAGGCGCGAGTGTAGTGGCCAATGCCGTGCAGCAGGTGGGTTTTGCCCAGACCTGAGCCGCCGTAAATAAACAGCGGGTTGTAGGTTTTAGCCGGGGTTTCTGCCACGGCGTAGGAGGCGGCGTAGGCAAAGCGGTTGGAGGAGCCAACCACGTAAGTGTCGAAGGTGTAGCGCGGGTTTAGCTTGGAGTCATCGAGGACGTCGCTGGGGCGTACATTCAACCCCTTGCCGCGTGCGGCCTTTTTGGGCTGCTCAGGGCGACCAAATTCCACTACGGTCTGGGTATCTGGCACCACCAGGCCGTTTTCTTGGCCCAGTTCTAGACCTAGCTGCTGGGGGGCACTTGGTGCGGCGGCGTCGTTAGCGCCGTGGCCTAGGTTTAGTTCGGCTGGGGTGGGGATATTGCCTTTGAACTGCGACGACGGCGCCTGGGTTGGGGCAGCTGGGGAGCCGGGGGCAGCAGCGGGGCTAGCGTCGTCGTCGGCATTTACCCCCGGGGCGCCAGAAGCGGCAGAGTCCCCATGCACGGCGGCGCGGGCGGCCTTAATAATGACCTCAAGATCTTTAGCTCCCGGCGCGACAGTGTAAATAATGGGCATGTCATAGCCGATTTGCTCAGCAACTGCCGTCTTGATTGTGGCTGACACTGCGCGGTCAGTTAAACGCTGTTTAACGAATTTAGAGTTGACCACCACTACCAGCGTGCCCTCAACATCGACGGCGTGGCAGGTGCGAGCCATGGCCAGGTAGCTGAGAGTCAGTGAGTTTGAGGTGGTCAGAGCTTCTACAACACTTTCCCAAAGCTGAGCGCCGAATTCAGCGCCCGGGTCAGTTACCGGATCGGACACGGCGTCTCCTTAAGTTCATAAAACAACTAATTGGGTCAGGGCCCTACGGACTGAGCCCAAGTTGTCCACAGAGATATCCACACCTGGGGATGGAGTAGATGTCCGCGAACAATTTTAGGCCGCCTATTGAGGATATACGCAATCTAGCTGGTAGGAGTGGAGTTACAAGCTTGTATTTTCCTGTGGATAACGTGGGGTTATCCACATGTTGTGGGCTAGTGTTTTACGCAGGTGTGGAGAAGAAAATGGGTAAAATCGCTCCCGGATGTAGGCAGCCTCACGGCAAAGATGCTTTGACCGGTGGGTGTAAGACCATATAACGTTAATTAGTCGTACGTGTACATGCGGGTTCCGCTCAGAGGATCCAGTGCACGTGACCTCATCAAAATGGTGAGGTGCCACAAACTTTCGTGCGGCCATCCGGGCGCGCGATATAGACCTAGCAGGAGTACCCCGTGAGCAAGCGGACCTTTCAGCCGAACAACCGTCGCCGCGCCAAGGTGCACGGCTTCCGCCACCGTATGAGCACCCGCGCTGGTCGCGCCGTCCTGGCTGCGCGTCGTCGCAAGGGTCGCGCTCGCCTCGCTGCCTGAGACATGCTCAGTGCGCCGCATCGGATGCTGCGCAGCGAAGACTTCGCGGCTGCAGTTAAAGGCGGCGTGCGCAGCGGTAACCGCGCGCTGGTGGTTCATTTGAACGCCGACGATGACGGAGGTAACTCTCCTGCACTCGTCGGCGTTGTTGTGCCCAAAAAGCAGGTTGCCCGCGCCACCCACCGCAATCGCATTAAGCGGCGTCTGCGCGCCCTGTTAGCTGCCCGAGTGGACTTACTGCCTGCCGGTTCGCGCCTGGTGGTGCGTGGTTTAGCAGGTGCCGACGGCGCCTCTAGCCAGCAGTTAGCCCGCCAGCTTGATCGGGCCTTGGCCCGGGTGGGAGTAGTGGTGCCAGATAAGTCTGTGCCAGGCCAGTTAGCACCAGGCGGTGAAAGTGTTTAAGCGTTTGGTGCTGGCCCCCATTGGCTGGTACCGCAAGTACATTTCCCCAGCTATAGCGCCGCGTTGCCGCTACTATCCCAGCTGTTCCACCTACGCCGTCGAGGCTATTGAGGTACACGGAGTTTTTAAGGGATTAGCGTTGAGCGCGTGGCGCATTTTGCGTTGCAATCCCTATAGCCGTGGCGGCGTGGATCATGTGCCCGAGGTGGGGCACTGGCGTTACGCCTACCCCAAAGATGTAGCCCGCTTCCAGGTGCCTAGTGCAGCTGCGGGCCAAGATGCGCCGCAGACGCGGCAAGGCCAGCTTGGCTGACCATAAAAGGAGAATTTAATGGACGGACTGCTAATGCCACTGAAGGTGGCCGAAGCTTGGGTGATGGTTACCATCCACAAGCTGCTGGTTGCCATCGGTATGAGTGATGGACCCGGCCCCGCCTGGGTGCTGTCAATCGTAGGCCTAACCATAGTGGTGCGAGTGCTAATCATGCCGCTGTTTGTGAAGCAGATTCGCTCTTCACGCGGTATGCAAGCCATGCAGCCTGAGCTGCGCGCCCTGCAGAACAAGTACAAGGGTAAGAAAGACCCTGCATCGCAGGAGCGTATGCGTGAAGAAATGATGGCGTTGTATCGCAAGCATGGTACTAACCCGCTGTCTTCATGCTTGCCGCTGCTGATCCAGATGCCGATCTTCTTTGCGCTATTCCGTGTGCTGGCTCGCCTGCAGGAAGTGGCTAACTCTGCCGGTAGCGCCCACCCGGTAAAAATTGGTCCGCTAACTCCCGCCTTGGCGGCGGATGTGCAGTCCTCCAACTTGTTTGGGGCGCCGCTGAGTTCTTCCTTTATGCACGGCGGTTCTGCCACCGTAAAGATCGTGACCATGGTGCTGATCGTGCTGATGACTGCCACGCAGTTCTACACCATGCACCAGCTGACCATGAAGAACATGCCTAAGTCGGTTACCGAATCCGACAACCCGGCTATGCGTAGCCAGCGCATGATGATGTACGGTATGCCGCTGATCTTCTTCATTACCGGACCTCAGTTCCAGGTTGGTGTGTTGATCTACTGGCTGGTTTCTAACGTATGGACCATGGGTCAGCAGTGGTGGACTATCCGCAACATGCCCGCAGTTGGGTCTGAAGCCTACAAGAAGCGCCAGGAGCGCCGTCGTCGTAAGGGTCTACCGCCTGACGACGAAAAGAAGCCCGCAGCCGCAGCTGGCAGTGAGGATGAAACGGCGTCGTCGGGGCCGGGGCAGCGAGTCCAGCCGGTACGCAATAACCGCAAGAAAAAGAAGAACCGCACCGCCTCCACCGCTGAGCAGCGCTACGCTGAGCGTGCCCGCGAACGTCAGCAGGCTTTTGACGCCAGCGGCGCTAAGGGGGGCGGCGCTAAGGGCGCTGGTGCCAACGGCGCCAAGAGCGCTGGCGGGGCTGCTAACGGTAAGAGCGGCAATAAGTCCGGCGGCGCCAAGGGCTCTAACGCGGCCGCTAATGGAGCTAAGAACGCCAGCAAGTCCGGCGGTTCCAAGAAGAAAAAGGGCTCTAAGGGCGGTAACTCCGCTAAGAAGTAGTTCTTATAAAACTAATAAGACTTAGTTATAACTAGTGGAAGGAGTTTTCTGGTGAGCCAGGAAACCGTCAAGCAGCTTGAGGAAGAAGGCGAAGTCGGCGCTGACTACCTAGAAGAGCTACTAGATATTGCCGATCTAGGCGGGGATATCGACATCGATGTGGATCACGGGCGCGCCTCCGTGGCCATCATCCCAGGCGAGGACGGCGACGAACGTGAGTTAGCCACCCTAGTGGGCCGCGACGGTGAGGTGCTTGAAGCCCTCCAGGAGCTGACCCGCCTGGCCGTACAGGCCCGCACCGGCTCGCGTTCGCGCCTAATGCTGGATATTGCTGGTTACCGCGAGGAGCGCCGCCAGCAGCTGACTGCTATCGCCGCCGAGGCGGTTAAGTCCGTGTTGGCTAGCGGCAAGCCGGTAGCGCTGGAGGCCATGAACCCCTTCGAGCGCAAGGTCTGCCACGACGTGGTTGCTAACGCCGGCCTGGTCTCTGAGTCTGAGGGGGTAGAGCCGCACCGTCACGTGGTGGTTCTGCCCGTCGACGACGCCGAAGACGAGGTTGAAGAGGCTGAAGAGGGCACTGAGCTTGCGGCTGATGAGGCCGACGCGGCTGCCGAGGTCGGGGCCGCTGAGACCGTGGACAGCCCGGCCGACGCCGTCGAGGAAGCCTGAAATGAGCCATAACGCCCAGGGGGAGTGCTCCCAGAGCGGGCAGACCGAGGATCAGAGCAGTGCTCAGGGCCTAAGCGTCACTCAGGGCCAGAGCGATACCCAGGGCCACCCGGAAGCTGAGGCAACCCCGGCCCAACCAGCTGAAGCAACCGGTCAGCCGGGCGAGCTAGCGGGCCTGCAGGATCTGGAAGTACCCACCGCCGAAATGCGCGACATGTTCGGCATGGCCTGGTCTGGCCTGGAGCACTACGCCCAGATGCTGGCTGAGGAGGGGCAACTGCGGGGGCTAATCGGCCCGCGCGAGCTACCGCGTCTCTACTCGCGCCACCTGGTTAACAGTGCGGCGGTGGTGCCTTTCCTGCCCAGGCACGGTAGCGTGGCGGATCTAGGTTCAGGTGCTGGGCTGCCCGGAGTGGTGGTGGCCTTGTCTCGTCCGGATCTGGAAGTGACCCTGATTGAGCCGATGGAGCGCCGCTGCGCCTGGCTAGAGCTGGTGGCTGAAGAGCTAGACCTGGACAACGTGCGGGTGTGGCGGGGCCGGGCCGAAGAAATGCGTGAGCGTTTCGATGTGGTGACCGCCCGGGCTGTGGCCAACCTGAGCAAGCTGACCCGCATGGCTTCCCCACTGATCGCCCCCGGTGGCGTGTTGCTAGCCCTGAAGGGGGAGCAGGCTCAGCGCGAGATTGATGACGCCAAGTACGTCATTAAGAAGGCCAAGCTGCTGCCGGCAGTGCTGCATGAAGTGGTTACTAGCGACGACGACGTCACCCGCGTGGTGGAGGTGCGTCGGCCCCGCTAAGGCTGGGTCAGGCTGAGTTCAAGCTAAAGCTGGACCCAACCAAGGGTGGCCAAACAACGTGAGCGAGGCTCGGGAAACCGGGCCTCGCTTTTGTTTTGAAATGCTGCAGAACGTAGTGAAGTGGGCGTGCGCGCCTAGGCGCGGCTTTTACGACTGTGCGCCAGTTCTACTTGTTAACTGTGTGACTGGTGTGACTGGGGAGCTCAGTCTGTTGCGTATTGTTTCACGTGAAACAACTGTATTATTTTTTGGTGCGCCTGACCTTTGTGAGGGCGTCGATCGCGTAAACTTTAGTCCTGATCTGATCGCACTCGTGAGGAGCAAAGTGTCTGGCTCATCCATTTTCGACCAACTCAAGGCTGATACCACCGCCCTGGAGAAGGTGCGTGAACTAGGCTTTGCTACACCCACCCAGACCCGAGTTATCGCCGTCGCCAACCAAAAAGGCGGCGTCGGCAAAACCTCAACTGCGGTAAACGTAGCTGCGGCACTAGCTGAAGCGGGCCTGAGGGTATTGCTTATTGACGCTGACCCGCAGGGTAACGCCTCCACCGCATTCGGGCTGGAACACCCCGAGGGTGAACCTTCCGTCTATGACGTGATAGTGGAAGGTAAACCCATCAGCCAGGTAGCGAAGGTTACCGAGCTAGGGGAGAACCTTCAGGTAGTGGTGTCCAATATCGATCTTTCTTCAGTGGAAATTGATCTACTAGAGGCGGTCGGGCGCCAATCGCGACTACGTGAAGCAGTGCGCAACTACCTCATTGAGGTAAACCGCAGCGGCGGTAAGCGCGTGGACTACGTCATTATCGACTGCCCTCCCTCACTTGGCATTATCACCATTAACGCCTTCGTGGCCGCCGGTGAAGTGCTAATCCCCATGCAGGCCGAGTACTACGCCCTTGAAGGCTTGGCTCTGCTTACTCGTTCTATCGATCGTATTGCCAAGGTTTACAACCCGGCGCTACACGTATCGATGATTGCCCTTACCATGTTCGACAAGCGCACCATGTTGGCGCGCGACGTCGAATCCGAGGTGAAAACCTACTTCCCCCAAGCCACGCTAGAAACCAAGATTCCTAGGTCGGTTCGTATTGCCGAGGCCCCTTCCTACGGCGAACCGGTGGTCACCTGGGATCCGCGCTCAACCGGCGCGGTGGCATACAAACGACTGGCACAAGAAATTTCAATGCGCGGGATTACCCAGCCCGGCGTCGCTCCTAAGGAAAACTGACATGGCTAAAAACCGTCGAGGGCTAGGTCGTGGCCTCGCCTCATTGATCCCAGAACCCGCCGAGCAAGAAGTTGTTTCCCGTCCTGCGCACAACGCCGCTGAGGCTACTGGCACTGATGGTCAGCGCCCCACGGATCTGTTCTTCGCGGGCAGTTCGGAAACTTCCGAGATTGTCACCTCCCTGCTAGCCCCCGCCCCGCGCCGCGATCGAGGCTCTCGTAAAAAGAGTGTTTCACGTGAAACGGTTACTGGCGGCACTCTCTCGTTGGCTAGTGAGGCTGCTGTTTCTAACGACGACGCCGCTGCCGGCTCTGAGGGTGCACAGCCGGTTGAACTGGTGGATGTGCCCGGCACAAGTTTTGCTGAGATTCCGGTTGATGCGATTGTGCCCAACCGTCGTCAACCACGGACTCATTTTGATCAGGCAGAAATTGCCGAGCTGTCAGCTTCAATTAAAGAAGTTGGTTTGCTGCAGCCGATCGTGGTGCGCCCCTGGCCTGAAAGTGAGCCGCTGCCCGATGGTGTTTCACGTGAAACAGTGCCCGGCGGGCGTGCCTACGAGTTGGTTATGGGTGAGCGGCGTCTGCGCGCCTCGCGTGAAGCGGGCTTGGAAACCATTCCCGCAATTGTGCGTACAACCGCAGATGATGATCTGCTGCGTGACGCCCTGCTGGAAAACCTGCACCGTGTACAGCTGAACCCGCTGGAAGAAGCTGCCGCCTATCAGCAGCTGCTAGACGACTTTGGTTGCACTCAAAGCGAGTTGGCTGAGCGTATTGCGCGCTCCCGCTCCCAAATTGCTAATACATTGCGTCTAATGAAGCTGCCGCCGTCGGTACAAAACCAACTCACTGACGGTTCCCTGTCTGCCGGTCACGCCCGTGCCCTACTGGGCCTGCCCGACGCCGAGGCTATGGAAAAGCTGGCTGAGCGCATCGTTAACGAGGGCCTGTCAGTGCGCAATACTGAAGAGCAGGTGGCCTTGCAGGTGGACGCCGCTGAGGCGGGGGAGACCAAGGTTAAAGCCCGCAACCGTGCAGTGCTTAACCGCGAACTTTCCACCAAACTCTCGGGTATTTTTGACGCGCGCGTGAAGGTTACCCAGGGTGCCAAGAAAGGCAAGATCGTCATCGAATTTAGCGGCGGTGAGGATCTAGAGCGAATCGTCGGCTCGCTAACTTCAGCCTCCAAAAACTAGCGCCAGCAAGCGCTGACAAAAGGGGCGGCCAAGTTCGTTAGAACTTGGCCGCCCCTGCGTTTTGCTTGTTGCCGCTAAATCTTAGCTCGCGAAGATTTAGTTAGATCCACAATCAAGCCCAAGCCTGCCACCAATGCCGTAGGCAGGATCCAGCCCAGCTGCGCACCCTGGCCGGGGGAGAGAGCTAGAAAATCATTTAGCGCCGGCACGTCTTTAACATGCTCGCTGACAAAGGTGAGTGCCGACCACAGGGTTGCGCCCCACGCAGCGAAAGTGAACATGAAATTACTGCGCAGACGCAAAGCATGGCTGAGTAAAGTCGCAAACACCAAAGCAATCGCAATGGGGTACAGAAAAGTAATCAGCGGAGCTGAAATCTTAAGCAGAGTCTCCAAACCATAGCTAGCAAAGGCGAAACCAATCACCGCAAAAACAATAAGCAACGCCCGGTAACTAAGCTTCGGGGCAAGGCGGTTAAAGAACTCAGCAGAGGCAGCCAATAAGCCCACCGCCGTCGTCATACAAGCCAGCAGCACTGTCAAACCATAGGCATACCTACCAACCGACCCCATAGTCAGTGCCGACGCATCCGAAAGCAGGGCGGCGCCGTCGCTATAGCTAGCCCCATTAGGCATCAACTGACCCACAAAACCAAGGCCCACATAAACCGCAGCCAGCAAAGCACCAGCGATAAGTGCGGCGACGCCGGTGTGGGTGGTGGCCCCCGAGCGGGAAATGCCGGTGCGGCCAAAAGTGAAGGCGTTAACCACCACGATACCGAAAGCCAAGGCAGCTACCGAGTCCATCGTCATATAGCCAGATAACAAACCGGCATTAATCGGCTGCGTGGTGTAATCACCCTGGGGAGCGGCAGGGGTGGTCTCAAAGACACTCAGCGCGCGCGTCACCAGCAGAACCAGCAGTAGCAGCAAGGCCGGGGTGAGGATCTTACCCAAGTAATTAACCACCTTGCCTTCACGCCAGCAAAGCAGCACTGCCACGGTGAAAAACACAGCGTTGAAAATAATTGAAGGCAAAATGCCTTCGCTATTAATAATCGGTTTTATAGCGGTTGAATAGCTAACCGCACCAGTACGCGGCACGCCGTAAATAGCGCCAATCGACAAATACACTGCCGAAGGGAAAATAACCCCAAACACCTTACCAGCGCGCGAGGAAAGGTCGCGCAGGTCCGCTCCGGCCACTGCAATGGCAAAGACAGAAATAACCGGTAGCAGCACGCCACCAATCAAAAAGCCAATAATCGCAGGGGTGAAGGCAGTGCCCGCCTGGGCGCCCATAACCGGTGGGAAGATCAGGTTTCCGGCTCCGAAGAACATCGAAAACAGCATCAGTGACACGGCAATAAGCGAGACTTTACCGGCCTGCTTGGACTTATGTGGTTCAGCGCTAGGCGGTGAAATAGTGTGAGCTGATTTAGCTGCCATAGCGTTTAGGTCTTTCGTCTAGAAGATACTCGATGAGACAAGTCTTGCAGTCTAGACAATTATCTGCCAGGGTCTACCTTACTAAATATCGAATTTCAGGAGGATTGAGGCGCGGGCAAAAATGTTGGGGGGTGAGTGTTTCACGTGAAACACTCACCCCCCAACGTGGGCTATGTAGTTGGTATTTTGATGCGCTAGCGGCTACTCAGCGTTCTGGCTCTCACCCTGGTAGCCGTTATAAGCGGCCAACACTAGCTGCTGACACAGCTGCGCAAAATTACCGTCCACCTCAGCTGCCAACGGCAGCAGTGAAGTCTCAGTCATGCCCGGCACCACGTTAACGTCAATGAACCAAGGTGTACCTTCGGCGTCGACAATAAAGTCAGAACGCGACAACGCCCCCAAACCCAAAGTCTCGTGAACCTTCACTGCCGCCTCACGCACGGCGTCGTCGCTGGCCTGATCCAAACGCGCAGGCACAAAAAACTCACTACGCCCAGGGTTGTAACGCGCATCGTAGTCGTAGGAGCCATCAGTAACAATCTCCACCGTCGGCAGGGCCCGAGCTACGCCGTCGCCATCACGCACCACCGAAACTGAAGCTTCCACACCCTCCACAAACACCTCAATCAAGGCGTTGTCAGAATAGGCGAAACACTCCACCATCGCAGAACGCAGCGAGTCGACGTCGTCGGCATAAGAAACCCCCAGCGCCGAGCCACCCTGGAAAGGCTTAACCACCAGCGGCAGACCCAGGTGCGCAATCACCAAATCCAGCAGCTCATTGGCGCCCAGCTGGTTGAAGAAAGACTGCGGCAGAGTCAGCGAATCAGGCGTGGCCACACCCGCCGTACGCACCCCAGCCTTAGCGGTGGGCTTATAGCTAGCGCGCTGGCAGCCATCAGAGTGCGTACCCACAAACGGCACCTCTAGGGCCAGCAAGATGTTCTGTAAACTGCCATCCTCACCAGTGGATCCGTGCACCAGCGGCCACACCACATCGGGCTTGTAGCTGCGCAAAGACGCCAGCAAAGAAGCATCAGGGCAGAAAGTATTAACTTCGTGGCCGGCCTCGCGCAGCGCCCTAGCTACGCGGTGAGCCGAGCGCAGCGAAACCTCGCGCTCATGGTTGAGGCCGCCGGCAATGATGGCCACACGCAATTGCTGTGTCATGAAAGGTCTTTCTATACGGCTAAAAATTTGTAAGTAAATTTATGTGAACAGCCGGGTGCCCGGGTGCCCGGCGATGGTCCCGCAAGCTGACGGGCGCCGGGACGGGCGCCGGGATGGGCGAGGCAACCCGCTGACCCGGGTGCCCGGCGGATTAGTACTGCCCGGGAGCGGGGCGCTTGGCCGTACCAAACAGCGAAACCAGCTCCAAGTCACGGTTAACCACCTCAGAGATGCGGCGCACGCCTTCGCGAATATCCTGCTCATTGGGGTAGCAGTAAGACAGACGCATATGGTCACGGCCCTCGCCGTTGGCGTAGAAGGCAGTACCCGAAACATAAGCCACCAAGTTAGTTACCGCGCGCGGCAGCATGTCCTTGGCATCCAGACCCTGCGGCAACTTAACCCAGGTGTAAAAACCACCCTCGGGAACATTCCACTGGCACATGGGCAGGTAGTCATTAAGCGCCTGAATCATGGCATCGCGTCGCGAGCGGTACATGCCTCGGAAAGTGGAAATCTGGTTGCGCCAGTCAAACTCGCTTAGGTACATGGAGATTGAGTATTGGCCCATAGAGGTGGGGCACAGGATCGCAGACTCAGAGGCTAGCTTCAGCTTTTCGCACATTGCCGACGGCGCACAGGCCCAGCCCACGCGGTAACCGGGAGCAAAAATCTTAGAGACAGACCCCAAATACACCACATGATCAGGAGCCAGGTTCTTAAACGAAGTGTAGATGCGTCCGTCAAAACCAAGTAGGCCGTAGGGGTTGTCCTCCACAATCAGTACGTGGTGGCGCTTGCAAATCTCCACGATCTGCGGGCGACGTTCCTCGCTAACGCATACCCCAGCAGGGTTGTGGTAGTTGGGAATGGTATAGAAGAACTTAACCTTGCGGCCCTCGCGCTCCAGGCGAGTGAAAGTTTCTTCCAGGGCCTGGGGAATGACGCCGTCGGCGTCGATAGGGCTTTGTACCACCTCAGCCTCATAGGCACGGAAAATACCCAGGCTACCCAGGTATGAGGGGGCCTCACAGACCACCACGTCACCCGGGTCAATCATGATTTCGGTAATTAGGTCAACAGCCTGCTGGGAGCCGGTAGTGATGAGGATGTTGGCACTGTCAGCCTTGATGCCCTCATAAGCCATTACTTCAGTGAGCTGCTCTGCTAGCTGCGGCAGGCCCTTACCGTTGCCGTATTGCAGGGCTTTGTAGCCGTCACGTAGCAGCATCTGCTTGGTGGCTTCAGCGATGTCAGCCATGGGCAGGTCTTTGAGGTTGGGCATCCCGCCGGCCAGTGAAACTACCTCCGGGCGCGATGCCACCGAGAATAAGGAACGCACTTCTGACTCGCGCAGCCCTGCGGCTCGCTCTGCGTAGGAGTCTAGCCAGGGGTCGAGTCGGTTACCTCTTTGATTCTCAGTCACGGTGGTTCCTTTCGTAAGCGCTGGTGGGCTGGTTGTGCCCAGGCGCGCGTAGCTTTAATTCTGCCACGTTGGTGGCGTCTAATGCCTGAAAGCTACTGAGGGCGTAAGTGCTGAGGTGCTGGGGTTGGGATGTTGGGGTTTGGATGTTGGGGTTTGGCTGTGGGGCCGACGGCGACGCTGCGGTTGGGTGCTTGGGGTGCTGGGGGTGGGGTGCTGGGCCGACGGCGTGGGTGCGCGAATGCGGGGGAACAGTGTTGGGGCGACGGCGTTGGGGTGCGGGCTTACGTAGGTCAACGGTGCCAGGCGCGGGCTTACGTAGGGCTCAGCGGTATAGAGGACGACGTTGGCGTACGTGGGGTGTCTAGTTGCGTCGGCGTCAGGTGGTAGCTGCCTAGTGTGGGTTGCGTGTGTGTTTCACGTGAAACACACGTTTATGATGTGACTGGTGCGACGTAGAGGAATGGTAATAACAGGACTGGTGAGCCAGCCGGGGTGTGGCGCTCTAAGGCTGGGGCGCAAAGCAAAAGTGGGGCTGGCGGGCGACGTCGTCGTCGTCAATATTTAGTGACTTAAGGGGGCAGGCGTAGGAGCTGGGCACAAAAACTGACAAATCATCCCTTCCCTATAAAACCCCATGGAATTTTTATAGGGAAGGGATGAAATTGCCTGTATTTGCCTGTGTTTGCAGATCAGGCGTTGGGGAAGGCGGCCTTCTGGACCTCTTCCACGAAGTTAGCCTTGGGACGAGAGCCCACGAACTCGTGGCGGACTTCGCCGTCACGGAACACCAGGAAGGCCGGGATGGAACGTACGCCGTACTTGGCGGCGCTTAGCGGGTTGGCATCCACGTCCACCTTCACAAACTTGACGTCCTCAAGCTGCTTAGCGGCCTCGTCAACCACCGGAGCCATCTGACGGCAAGGCGGGCACCAGGTGGCCCAGAAGTCCACCACTACGGGCTTGTCAGAGTTGATGACCTCATCCTGGAAGGTAGCGTCAGTAACTGCGAGAGCGTTCGACATGTTGTTCTCCTTGTATTTAAGAGTTGTTTCTAGGCTAGTAGAGATTGAAAGGATTGTGGGCGCAAACCCACGCTAGTTATCAGGCGGGTAGTTAGTTCAGTTCAGCCAGGTAGTGCTGGGCGTCCAGGGCAGCGCGAGTGCCCGAGGCGGCAGCAGTGATGGCCTGACGGTAGGTGGGGTCTGCGACGTCGCCACAAGCAAAGACGCCGGGAATGTTAGTGCGGGTGGAGGGGTGGTCCACCACCACATAGCCGGCCGCATCCAACTCCAGCTGGTCGCGTACCAACTCGCTGCGCGGAGTGGAACCAATGGACACAAACAGGCCGGTAGCCGCCAGCTCGCGAGTTTGACCGGTAACCGTGTCGGTCAGGGTTACGCTCTCTAGCGCCCCCTCACCATGCAGTGCCGATACGCGCGAGTTCCAAGCGAAGTTAATCTTGGGGTTCTCCAGAGCGCGCTTAGCCATAGCAGCCGAGGCGCGTAGCTCGTCACGGCGGTGCACCACAGTCACAGACTTAGCGAAAGTGGTTAGGAAGTTTGCCTTCTCCATGGCGGAGTCGCCACCACCTACCACAATGATGTCCTGGTCGCGGAAGAAGAAACCGTCACAGGTCGCGCAGAAAGAAACGCCATGACCGGAGTACTTGTCCTCTTCCTCCAGGCCCAGCTTGCGGTAAGCCGACCCGGTAGAGAAGATGACGGTGCGGGCCTCAAGCACCTCATCTTCTAGATGCACGCGCTTTACCTCGCCAGCCAGCTCCAGCTTGACCACATCCTCATAGCGGATGTCGGTGCCAAACTTCTCAGCCTGCTCCATCATGTTGTTCATCAGGTCAGGGCCCTGAATACCCTCAGGAAAACCGGGGAAGTTTTCCACCTCAGTAGTGTTCATTAGGGCGCCACCGGCAGTCACGGCGCCTGCTACCAGCACCGGCTTGAGCTGGGCTCGGGCCGTGTAGATAGCGGCGGTGTAACCGGCAGGTCCGGAACCTACGATAACGACGTCGTGAACCATGCTGCTCCTGTTCTTCAATGCTTGTTGGCAGGTACAACCGAGACCTAAGTCCGAATGTTCCCAATACAAATGTTAGCTGCACCCTATCAAGTAGGGGCAGCTAACTTAACTAGCGCGGCTGTTATCAGCCATTAACTGGTCTGTCTGCCTTGCTATGCGTGGCCTGTCTGCCTTGCTATGCGCCTAGGAAACTATTGGCCCTGGGTTGAGGTGACTGTGGGCACCGTCGAAGCGGCAGGACCATCATCCTCATCGAAGGAAACGTTAGACAGACCCAGCAGGTTAGAGAAGGCAAACACCACTGCCAGAATTACTACCAGTGCTAAGGCAGCCAGCAGCGCCCAGGAGGTGCGGCTGCGTTCCTTGTACTGGATGTACTCTGCCTCGTTTTCTTCCTTGCTGGGCATGTGGCGAGGTGCGTCTAGGGCCTCTTTTGTGGCCGGCATGGTGGGCATAGAGATGATGTCGCTCAGATCGCTTAAATCAACCTCACGGCCCGGGCCAGGGGCAGCCGGAATGGCGTCACTGGCCGCCTTAATGTCCTCACGCACGCTGTTACCCACGCGCGAAGCCAACTGGGTGGTCTTAATGCGAGTGTTCTTAATCAGGCCCTTAACCGCTTCAAGGCCCTCAACGCCCTCTTCGAGCTGCTTAGTGGTGAACTCAGTGGGCTGAGCTACCGGCAGCTGGGAGCCTTTAACTGGCTGCCATGTGCCCAGGGCGGTGACCAGCGCGGCGGCGCTACGGATGGGCCTACCCGAATACTGCTGGGCGAAAATCTCGTCCAGGTCAGCCGGAACCTGCGGGTTAATCGTGGCCGGAGAAACCGGGTGGCCGCCGGTCATGGGAGCACTGGGAATCCCGGTGCGCTTACCCGGCCAGCGCTTAGTCAGCCCGTAATAGAGCAGATCCAGTAGCGCCTTGGCATCAGTAATGTCGTAAGCCAACAAGCCATGCTCGTCACGGTCAATCTTTACGTGGCGCAGCGCCGACTCGTAAGACAAGCCAAATACGCGCACTTTACCGTCCACAGTGACGCGGATATCTTCAGTGCTTAGGCACAGGTGGTGCAGGCCGCGACGGGAGGCATTATCCAAAGCGGAAGCTACCTCACCAATAATGGAGCGGGCCTGCTCAACCTCCAGGCCGTCCTCAATGAGACGGTCGAAGGAGACCCCCTCAACCGGGTCGGTGACAATGAAAGCCGGCTCTAATTCGACGTCGCGCACCCGCACCAGACGCGGGTCGGTAGCCAGAGCGGCGCGCTGAGCGGACTCAAGCACCTCGACCTGGTTGCGTACAGCCTCGGTGAGCACATAAATGGCCACCGGCTGGTCCAAAATCGTGTCGATGCCGTGGTAGCGGCGCACGTGTGGAAGTGATGTGGGCAGATTGCCACACAGGTGATAGCGGCCCGAACCGATCGGGAAAGATTGAACTAGATTTTCTGCTTCTGGCTGCATAGGAATAGAAGGCGCTGGCGTATCCGCACCCGACGACGCCGGGGGCGGAGGAATTGGCGGAATAGCTGCAGCAGGAGCTGCGTTAGCGATTGTACCTAGCGACTTAGATGCAGACGAAGAAGTCTTTGAAGTGTCGCTTACGCTGGTAGAGGTAGCACCCTTAATGGAGTCCTTAGCTGAGCCCTTAGTGGCGGCGTCGTCGACGGCGTCACGGGCAGCCGCAGTGGCCTCCTTGGCGGCAGCTAAAGTGGCGGGGGCTGATTGGGGTAGCGTAACTTTACTGGTTACCTGATCACTGACAGTGTTGGTGGTGGCCGCGTGGATAACCTCACCCTCAGCGATCACGTCAGAATACTTAAGCGGCACACTCTTATATGCGGGCGGGGTAACCAGGGCAGCGGCCCCCTTATTAAGCACCTTGGCGATCGGGGCGGGCAGCAGGGAAGCCACCTTACGCACCACGGAGGTAACCGGGCGGGCAATATTGTTTAGCTCCTCAACACGCAAAGCCCGGGCGGTGAGTAAATACACCAGGGTCATAAGCGGGGCAACAATGAGGATCTGCGCCAGAGAATCACTAAAACCACTGTTGATGTGGATTAGGTTGAGCCCGTAACGCACCAGGTAACCAACCACCACAGCGGGGGCCACCGCCAGGCCCAGCAACGCGTAGGTGCCGCTAATCCGGCGCACATCCATATGCGGCAGGTGCTTACGCAGCAAAAATACAATAATTACCGAGCCAGTAGCCTGGCTTACTGCTGAACCCAGGGCCGCCAGAATCATCCACCAGGTGGCCGGAGCAAACATATATGCCGCAGCGCAAATAATGATCTGGGAAAGACCCACGGGCACGTCGGCCCACAGCATACGTTTAGTGTCGTTATAGGCCAGCATTACACGCTGCATAGTGGCCCATAAACCCTGAGGCACAATACCGATTGCCAGCATCATCAGCACAGCGGCAGAAGCGGAAACCTCTTCAGGACGCAAAGTGGGTACAAACACCTGCATGGCCGGCCCGGCCAGTACAAAAATACCGGCACTAAATAGGGTAGTGAAAATAGCGATAGTGCGCAGGCCTAAAGACAAATCATCCTTAACACCTTCAGCATCTCCCGCAGCCGCTTTTTCACTCATGCGAGTAAATAGCGCCACAATAATTGAGGTAGTCACCAATGATTGCGGCAGCATGAAAATCATTTGCGCATTGGTGTAAATAACCGTAGAAGGCACCACCGTGTGGGCATATTCGGGTAATTCGCTAGCGCTTAAAGCCGCAGTACCCAGGTTATAGACCACCAAGGTGCTTAGCTCCACCACAATCAGGCCAAACACTGCCCACAGGGCCACCTTGGATACCTGACCCAAGCCAGAACCGCGCAGACCCCACACCAGGCGAGGCTTAAAGCCAGTGCGTACCAGCGGGATGTACAGGACCAAAGCCTGGATGGCGATACCCAGGGTGGAGGTACCCGCAATTACAGCAGTGCGGGTGAAATCCCAGTCAGCTGGGCTACCGCCGCCGGAGTATTCGCCGTAAATAAACAGGTAGGCAGCCAGGGAAACAATCGAAATAATGTTATTTAATACCGGCGCCCACATGTAGGGGCCGAAATTATTTTTAGCGTTTAGGACCTGGCCCCACAGGGCATAAAGTCCATAGAAGAAAATCTGTGGCAAACACCAGTAGGCAAACGCGGTAGCTAAACCATGCCATTGACCTAATTGGGAACCATAAATAGTTACCACTATGGTGGCAGCTACCGTCAATACGCCGGTAACCACCGCCAGCAGGGCGCCAGCGGTGGTAATTAACCGGTTAATGAATTCCTCACCGGCTTTTTGGCGTAGCGCCCGCACAATTTGGGGCACCAAAATAGCGTTTAGTACGCCGGCAGCCAGCAGGTTATAGATCATGGTGGGCGCGTTATTGGCCACCGTGAAGGCGTCAGCGGCGCCCGATCCGGTAGCACCCAGCGCGGCCACCAGCATGGCGTTACGCACCAGCCCCAACATGCGGGAAGCTAGCGTACCCATAAACATGACTGCGCTAGAACGCGCCAGTGTTGGTGCTTTTGCCATTACTTACCCTTCTGAGATCACCACACGGCGACCACGGTGTATCGTCCTGACGATACCGGCCACCATAAGCACGCTAAATACACTGCCTAAGCCCCAGGTAAACCAGCTTTCCCAGTTGGCGCGCACACGCATATGCACAGTGGAACTGGAACCTACCGGCTGCCCCAAGGCGTTCTTCATAGAAACCTTGACGTCAATATCACCGCTACCCACAGCATTTACCGGCACCATCACAGTGGTTTGGGAGTTAGCCGGAATAACTGCAGTGGTGTCACCCTTGGAACGCAGTAGCGAACGCGAAGGGCGTAAATGGATAGTGACCTTGGCGGGCTGTGAAGTGTCGTTAGAGACGCGCACAGGCAGATGCGCGGAGGAGTCAATGAGGTTAATGGTGGAGCTGGGCAGGGTGCGCAGCATATTGCCGATGATCTTATTGCGGCAGCCGACGTCGTCGATAACCACCATGAACTTACCTTGACGCCAAGCTGAGGAAGTAGCCACCTCAGTTAGACGCAGGGTAGAGCCAGCGATTTTTGCGGGCTCATTGTAGATAGACACCATGTTTTGGGTGGTGCTAACAGTTTTGGAGGCGGTGGCTAGTTCTTGCTCGCTGATGCGGTAGGGGTCAGTGGAGCTGACGGGCAGAGCTTCGCGTTCAATCTCAGTGCCGTCGCTAGCTTTAGTGCTAGCTAACTGTTCCAGTTCAGTTAGTGGGGCCGGGGTGGACCAGCTGTTGTTTATGGCCGAAAGCCGGTCGTTTAGGTCCTTAACATCCATATTGGAGGCGGAGTTACGCTCTACCAGCAGCAAAATATGGCGCACCTGATCCGGGCGTTGACGGGTGATAACAGCCGTAGTGCCGCGAGCCAGCTGACGCGCGTCAAAGTCGGTTAGGTTACCTAAAAAGCCCTCATAGGTGGTTAGCACCCCAGAAACAGACTCTGACAGGGTCTGATCAGGGATCAGTACGCGCTGGTTGTTGAGGAAAGCTGTAGAGTCAGGAATGTAGTCCAAATCCTCAGCTGGATATAGCGCAGCAGGTGGCGAGATAACTGTGTTTACTTGGCCTTTTACTGCGTCCAGGTAGGTTTGGTCTAGCTCTAGCGACGAGGAGATAGCTACGTCTGCACGGGCCCCGCTTAGTAGCTGGTCCTTACCAACCATGGCTTTAGATTGGTTGATAGCTTCCCTGATTTGGCTGGCTCCAGTGCTGACATGGCTAAGGGCAACCAGGTCGGCGTCCATAGGCGGCAGGGCAATGATACCCCCGCGTTTGAGAGCGCCAGCTAGGGCCCGGTTAAGGGCCTCGACTTGCTGGGCCTCAACTGCTTTTGCATTTTGGGTGGAGCTTTGAGTGGGGGTAGGGGTAGCTGAGGCGCTAGGCGTGGCACTAGCGGTGGCACTAGGCGTGGAATTGTCAGTGTTTGCAGAGGCAGTGGCCGGGGCACTAGCAGTTGGGCTGGCCGTAGCGCTAGGGGTAGCGTCTGCGGTTTTTTGGTTAACCGCTGCGGCAGTGGCGCCTAGGGCAGAAAGCAGGTAGGGGTCTACAGCCACAATTGTCTGACTATTAGCAGCGTTAAGTATTTCGATAGTGCGTGTACGCATCTGGGTGGTGGCAAGTTTGAGATCTACCTTGTCACCGGTGATGCAGGCGTTGGGGCTAAAACCATCACTTTGGCTGGGGGTAAAGGCTGCCCCTGACTGCAAGGCCAGTAGCTCACGCATCTGCATAGCTGAGGCGGTTAGGGGGATTACCGCAGTGATTTTGGTGGGCTGCACCTGGGTGTTGGGTGACCACACCGCAATGGCGCGGTCGCTACTAACTAGCTCACCGGAAGTTACGGTCACTTCCATGCCGCGCGCGCCCCAGTTGTTGCCGGCAGCGCTGGGAAGCTGCGAGGCGCGAATGTTCAGCGAAAAATGCATAGAGGCGCCCGCTGCCAGGGAGTGGTTTAGCTGCTCAGTGTGGGCTACATAGCTGTAGGAGCTATCGTCAAACACCAGCCAGTCTTTAAGTAGCTCCACTGAACTTTGTGAGCGTGACTGCAGCGATACGCGCACATCAAAGCCAGATAGCGTCTCAGTGGAGGTATTGGTGATAGTCCCCTCCACAGTGATGTCACTGCCGGGGCTAATTACCTCAGGGTTGATTTGGTCAACTTCTACAGTGAGTCCGTCAGCTGCAGATTGGCTAATGTCTGCGGCTGAACCAGTGGGCGTGCCTCGGCGGTGACCAGTGCTTTTAACGCTTGCGCTGGTTTTGGTGGCCGCATTACTTTTAGCGACGCCGCCAGCCTGGGCTGTTTTCAAGGTGGCGTAGTGCGCAGCTTGCGATGACGACGCAGCCACGTTTTCACCGTAACTTACTGCTGTAGCGCTCGCCCCAGCTGATGCTGAAGGGAAGATAGCGAGCAGCGCCATTGCTGAGGCAATGGCGCTATAGCGTAAAGCTTTTTTAAATCGTTTCACCCGTCACCTACTAGAATTCTGCGGGCGGCAGCGACAATGCGACGCTCGTTTGGATAAGCCAAACGGCGTGACACTTCACTTAGTGGCACCCAAGCTACGTCCTCGGCCTCATGATCAGGGTCGTTTTCAATGGTCAGCTCGCCGCCGATAGCTTCCAGCAAATAGTGGTGAACTACCTTGTGTACGCGATGCTGATCCCCGGTGAACCAATAGTCGATTGAGGCCAAGTGGCGCAGTACGCGCCCCTCAATACCGGTTTCTTCCGATATTTCACGGACGGCAGCTTCTTGGGGAGTTTCACTGCCTTCTAGATGACCCTTAGGTAGACACCATTCCAGGCGAGAGCCGCGATTGCGGCGGGCAATTACTGCGGCCATGGCCTGCCCGTTTTGGACGTCTACTACCAGCCCACCAGCGCTGGTTTCGTCTACTACCGGCAACGCACGCGAACTGACCCGGCGCAGTGTGGGGCCAGGGTACGGTAGCGGGCGGTTAGCAGACATATACAAGATTCTAAAACACTGCTGGATAACTGCGCGTGTGGCGTAGACATGGCAATCTAGTAGGGATGCAAAACGTTCTGCCGCCAATCGCCGACCAAGCTCTAGCCAATCTGCCAATTTCATTGGCTGCATTAGGGCATGCTTTTGTTCGCTCCGGGTATGAAATTTCCCTAGTGGGAGGCCCAGTGCGAGACGCCTGCTTGGGTATTGAGCCACACGATTTTGACCTAACCACCTCTGCGCGCCCAGAAGAAACCGAGCGTTTGCTGCGTCAGTGGGGCGATGCCTGTTGGGATGTGGGACGTAACTTTGGCACGATTGCTGCTAAAAAGGGCGACGTCGTCGTTGAAGTAACCACTTACCGCACTGAAGAGTACGAAATCGGCTCGCGCAAACCGGCCGTAGCTTACGGTGACAACCTCGAAGGTGACCTAACTCGCCGCGACTTCACCGTTAATGCCATGGCGCTGCGCCTGCCTGACCTGGAGCTGGTGGACCCCCACAACGGGCTGGCGGACCTGCAGGCGGGAATTTTGCGCACTCCGGTAAGCGCTGAGCAGTCTTTCGACGACGACCCGCTACGCATGCTGCGGGCGGCGCGCTTTGCCTCACAGCTAGGTTTCGACGTGGACCTAGAGGTGATGGAAGCCATGGAACAGATGGCGCAGCGTCTAGAGATCGTTTCAGCTGAGCGTATCCGCGCCGAACTTGAGCGCCTACTGCTTTCGCCCTACCCGCGCCGAGGCCTAGAGCTGCTGGTACACACCGGTATTTGCGACATTGTGCTGCCTGAGGTATCAGCCCTACAAGACACGGTTGATGAGCACCGCCGTCACAAGGACGTTTATGAGCACACACTGACCGTATTGCAGCAGGCCATGGATTTGGAAACCGGCCCTGATGGGGATGTGCCCGGGCCGGATCTGCGATTGCGCCTGGCTGCGCTAATGCATGACATCGGCAAGCCGGCCACGCGCCGCTTCATGCCTGACGGCACCGTAACTTTCCACGCCCACGACTATGTAGGGGCGCGCATGACCGCTAAACGTATGCGTGCACTGCATTTCGATAAGCAAACCATTAAGGATGTTTCACGCCTGGTGGAGCTGCATTTGCGTTTCCACGGCTATGCGGACTCGCCCTGGTCTGATTCGGCGGTGCGCCGCTATGTGACCGACGCCGGCCCGCTGCTGGCCCGCTTGGGGTGCCTGACCCGCGCGGATGTAACCACCGGTAACCGCCGCAAAGCCGCCATGCTTTCACACGCCTACGACGATCTAGAGCGACGTATTGAAGCCCTGCGCGAGCAGGAAGAACTTGCCTCTATCCGGCCTGAGCTGGATGGCCAAGAGATCATGGCGGAGCTAGGTATTAAACCGGGCCCTGAGGTTGGTAAAGCTTACAAGTTCCTGCTGGATCTACGTATGGAACGCGGCCCGATCGGTAAAGAACTGGCCCGCGAAGCGCTACATTCCTGGTGGGCCACCCAGCAGTAGTGCTCTGGCCGTAGATGCTAAAGCTGCCTGCGCCTAGAGCTGTCTGCGCCTAAAGCGCGCTGGCTAGTTAAGCTGGCCAAATAACTGGAGTGACGCAAAAAAGAGGGGGGCGCGGCTTTTAGCCGCGCCCCCCTAGCGTTTAGCTAGTGTCAGGCTAGCTCGGGCTGTAGACCCAAAGTGCCTACCAGCGAAGCGCGGTATGCCTCGCTAGCGTAGTGGGCCTGGGCGGCTTCCACCTCGGCTAGGCGCTCGCGGGCGCCGATGCGCTCAACTACACCCTCGTTACCAGGGGTGTTGATGAACTTCTCAAGGGCGGCGTGAGCCTTGTCGGCGTGCTTGCGGTCACGGACCACCTTGGCGTCCAGGCGGGCGTTGTACCAGTCGGAAGCCAGGATGTTCTCACGCTCGAATAGGGCGCGGAACTCGGGGCTGTCTAGGTGCCAACCCTCGCGGCTGACGCCGTCGTGCATGATCTCTAGCAGGGCGCGCAGAGGCGGGCAGGCCTGCTCCAGGGAGCCGTCAGCGAAGTAGCGGTCGGCAACCACCTTGTGGGTGGTGACGATAACGTCAACGCTGTCAGCAAAGGTCTTGGGATCTTGCAGCTCAGGACGCAGCATCTCCTCGGTGAAGATGACATCGGGGTGTAGGAACACACGACCGAAGTAGTTACGTACGAACTCGCCGTTGATGCGGTAGCCCAGGCGGCTAGCCTCAACCTTGCGGCCTTCGTATTCGAAGTCCTCAATGCGCTCCAGGCAGCCCTTAGCGATTAGCTCCTTGGCGTCACGCTCAGCGTGGCTCATGCGGGAGAACAGCTCCGGGATCAGCAGCGAAATGTCGTGGGCGACCTTCACCTTGGGGCCGATGTAACCAGCCGAAGACAACCAACCGTCGTAGCCACATAGCGCGTAGCTCAGCAGCGAAGCGTTCAGGTCGTAAACGGTGGGCAGAGCGTTGAACGGGGCCTTGGTTAGTGCACCTTCACTACCGGCACCGGTGGTGGAGGGGGACTTACCGGTCATGGAGGAAATGAACTCCATGTACAGCTCCGGCAGCTCCATGTAGTGCAGCGGGTTGTAGGCGCACAGGGCGGGCACACCCGGCTCAGGCGGGTTGTTGCGGCGACCAGCGGCCACCACATCCACGCTCTCACGCAGCGGCTCATCCAACGGCACCTCGCGGTAGAGGTGGGCGGCCACCTCGGCTAGCTCAACCTCGTAGGGGTTGGCTAGGTCGGGGCGCAGCTGCAGGTAACGCGGGTTCTTGGAGCGAGCACCGTTAACAATGCGGGTGTGAGCGCTGGAAACAAAGTAGGTTCCGTCCTCACCCTGGGCTGCCGCGCGACGGATCAGGTCCTGCATCGGCTTGGTGTACTGGCTCAGGCCCGGGGCGTCATCCACTAGCTCCTGGGCCTGAGCGGGGCTCATGGGCTCGAAGTTAGAGATGAACGTGCCCGGCTTAGACATGTCCAGCTCGGTCTGCTTGTCGTAGCCACGTACGACGGCGTCGTCGGGGCGCTGGAACAGCAGACGCTCGCAGTTAGCGACGTACTTGCGGCTCAGGCCAGCAATGCCGTGCTCAGCGGCGAAGGCGGCGTCAGCCTCCTGGGCGGGCACCACAATGGAGGCGGTGATGTCGTCTTCGGTCTGGACCTTGGCGGCGGGGGAGAAGTCCGGACGCAGCGAGAATAGACGCCAGGCGCCGTCGTCCTCGAAGCCCACACGCAGCATGTTGACCTTGATGACCTCGCCATCTAGGCGCAGGGAGTTGGCGTGACGGCCGTTAACCAGACCCACGGTGAAGTGGCTACGCCAGTCGCTACCCCAAGCCGGCTGGTAGTAACGCTTAACGGTGTAAACCAGTTCCTTAACGTGGTCCGGGATAGTGGACAGGAAGTGGTTGTAGTCAGGCGAGTAGGCCGGTGAGGTGGTCAGCAGCTTGATAACCGAACCCAGTGAACGCTTCTCGCTCAGGATCGAGCGGTGGTCAACTCCGTTGGACTTGGGGTCAGCAAAACGGCCAGAGTAGTCACGGTCTAGTAGCACCTGCACCATGTCCAGGTCCTTTTCGACGTCGTTGACGTAAGCTTCACCGAACACGAAGGCGTCCAGCAGGGCCTTAGAGATCTCAGACTTACCACCACCGGAAACGGTAGCGGGCTTGTGCATCTGAGTGGTCCATGGGGCGGTACCTACCAGGTGCCACTGACGCTCGTCACCACTGCGGTGCTTGGTGTGTAGGCGGTAACCCGAGGGGGTGTAGTAGGTCTTGCCGGCCAGTAGCGGAATGGACACGCGGGTGCCGTTGTGGTCCCATTCCACGGTTTGGGTGCGCATCGAGAAGTGCGAGCCAGCCGGAACTACCAGCAGGTTCTTGTCGTTGATGGCGACGGCGTGACCGTCGTCGCACATCTGGAAGTAGCTGGGGTTGGCGTCAACTACACTCTGCACGGTTAGGTGTGCAGGGGTGTACTTGTCGGTGTAGTCCTGGCCCAGGTTGTAACGCGGGAAGGCGCGCGCACCACCGGCGTGCTCTTCTTCCACGTTGCCTAGCAGGTTGGCGCTGTAGCCAATCTGGGTCTTAACTTCCTTCTTGCAGTAACCGAAGTAGTTGTCGGCCACTACGGTGACGATTACGCCGCGCTCGTCGCGGGCGCAGCACTTGAAGGCCTTGCCGTCGTTGTAGAGGTCGCCCTCTTCCTTCCAGCACATGCCGTCGCGACGCTGACGCTCGGTGGCCTGGTCCCAGTGGGGCAGGCCTAGTTCCTTCTTGGTCAGCTTGGTCAGGTGCGGGGCCAGGATGACGCAACCGGTGTGACCAGTCCAGCTGGTGGGGTCGAGGGAGGCGTCGTTCTCGGGTAGGTAGGGGTCGCCGGCATTGCCGAAAATGGACTCTACGAAGTCCAGGTTGGAAACCAGGCCACCGGGGGCGATGAAACGGATTTCCATAGTGCGCTGGTTGTTTACACCAGGCACTGCGGGCACGACGATGGGGCGCAGTAGGAGGGATACGAAGGCTTTTGCCGGGGAGTCCGAATGAGCGGCCCAAGGAATCTGCATGAGTTCATCGGGAACGTCATTGATTGCGTGCTCTAGCAGGCGGCCAAAGACTTCACGCGGCACAGCGCGCTTGTCGTCAGGGATCGGTAGGCCACCTTCAGCTACGTGGAACACACCAGCAGTGGTACGTCGGTCATTCTTCGGGTTGTGGACGACGCCGTTGAGTACCTTGTAGCTGGTTACGTATTCAGAAACAAAGTGGTCTTCGCCTTCGGGGAGGGCTAGGGCGCGCGAGAGACCAGGCTGATCTAGTACGAAAGTTGCTCCAGGTAGTCGAGGTGCGACGTCGGTACCTTCGAAATAACTGTCTAGGAAGTTCTGAATGCGAGTGTCAGACGCACACAGACGGTTGGATAGTCGCCGCGACATTTCACGAGTACGGGCCAACAGCGGAGCCGTAAGCGAGGCAGTGGCAGAGTCTAGGTTGCCCTGTGACACGGGGATGCCTAGCAATGCTAAACGTAAGCTGATCGCGGAGTTTGTGCTTTCAGGTGAAGTTTTCTCCATAGGACATAAGCATAGTAGGTAGGTAGTAGGGTTGTCGTGACGCATGTCCTATACCTGAGGCAGCATTTCTTTCATACTGGAAGGAATCGTTGTGTGGCCGGTTCTATGCCGGACGCTAAGAATATTAAGCAGAAACGGGGACTATAGGTGTCGTTACCACCGCAAATCCCGCCGCGCGCTAACTCGGGCGCGAAGGCAAGTGCTAAACAGAGTTCATCGCCTGCAGCGTCTTTAGGCGGAGCTGGCAGGGCTAATCAGCGGCCTACGGGTCAAAGGCCTGTGGGCAAGGGAGCCCCGGCGCGTAAGGCGCCAAGTAAAAATTCAACGCGACCGGCAAACCGTGGCGGTTCCAAAGGCCCCAAATCCAAGCGGAAGCTATGGAATTACCCGCGTGCTGGCAAGGGCAAGATTAGGCGTTGGCTACCCAGCTGGCAGTTTGTGCTTTGCTCGATCCTATTTGTGATGACTATGGGTATCGGCACGCTGATGTTGGCTTATGCCACCACGGATGTGCCCGCACCTAATGACTTCGCTAAGGCTCAGACCACTGTGGTCTACTACGACGACAGCAAGACTGAGATGGGGCGTTTTACGGATATTAACCGTACCGTCATTGACACCACCAAGCTTCCATCCTATGTGGGTAACGCAGTGGTAGCCAGTGAGGACTCCAGCTTCTACTCCAACAACGGTATTGACCCTAAGGGTATTGTCCGTGCGTTGTTCAACAACTTAACCGGTGGGCCGATTCAGGGTGCCTCAACCCTGACTCAGCAGTACGTAAAGAACTACTACGTAGACACCACCGACTCCTATGTAGGTAAGCTCAAGCAGGCTTTCTTGGCGGTCAAGATTGACCAGTCTCAGTCCAAGCAGAAGATCTTGGGTAACTACCTCAACACCATTTACTACGGCCGTGGCGCCTACGGTGTAGAGGAAGCCTCCAAGGCCTACTTTGGTCACAGTGCAGACAAATTGACGCTGTCTGAAGCTGCACTACTTAGCGCCGTGATTCCGGCTCCCTCAGGTTGGGACCCGGCTGTGGATGCCAAAACTAGCCAGGCCAAGTGGACTCGTGTGGCTGACCTGATGCTTAAGCAGAACTTCATTACCTCCGCCCAGCGTGCAGAAATGAAGTTCCCCAAGACTATTGAGCCCACCACCAAGCAGGTTTATGCAGGTACCAAGGGTTACCTGCTGCAAATGGTGCGTACTGAGCTTAAAGCCAAGATGAAGCTGACTGATGAGCAGATCGATACCGGTGGTTTCAAGGTCACTACCACCATCAACCAGAAGAACCAGGAAGCTGCCGTCAACGCGGTGCACACCCTGCCCTCTGACAAGCCTGCCGGCTTGGGTGTGGCCTTGACCAGTATTGATCCGCGCACCGGCGCAATTGTGGCGCTCTATGGTGGCGAGGACTATCTCAAGAGCCAGGTCAACTCCGCTACTCAGGCAGTAGCCCAGGCGGGTTCTACCTATAAGCCTTTCGCGCTGGTCACTGCCCTCAATGACGGCATGACCTTGTCTGATGGCTATATGGGCACATCGCCTATGACCATTGAGGGGCACGAATTCCAAAACTTCCAGAATGTCTCGTATGGCTGGGTGAACCTGGTTAAAGCTACTGCTTTCTCCATTAACACCCCCTACCTGCAGCTGAATAAAGATGTGGGCCCTGAAAACACCAATAAGACAGCTATTGCCGCTGGTTATCCGGCTAACACGCTAGGTTTCGACGACACTACGCAGGGTGTGCTGGGTTCGGTTTCGCCCCACAACATCGATATTGCTCGCGCTTACTCCACCTTTGCGGCTCAGGGCCAGCGCCACGACATCCACATTGTGGGTAAGGTATCCAACTCCACTAACACGGTGGTTTACACCGCTAACACCACTGGTCAGCAGGTGTTCAAGAAGGAAGTAATGGCTGACGTAACCTACGCACTGACTCAGGTAGTGCAGCTGGGTTCAGGTGAAACCGCGAAGAGCCTGAACCGTCCGGTAGCCGCTAAGACCGGTTCGTCTTCGGACAACAAATCTGCACAGTTCGTTGGTTACACCCCCCAGCTGGTTACTGCGGTGACCTTGTTCCAACAGGGTGAGGATGGTTCTGAACAGTCCATTACCCCCTTCGGTAACTACAGTGAAATCACCGGTAGCACCTACCCGGCCGATATCTTCACTAACTACATGGGTGCGGCTCTTGACGGCCAGGAAGTGCTTGACTTCCCTGAGCGTTCGGACGAGTCCTACAGCTCTAGCAGCCGTGGTGGCTCCAGCAGTGGCGGCGGCGGCAGTAACGGCGGCGGCAACTCTGACCAGAACAACAACGGTGGCAGCAACGGTGGCAGCAATGGTGGCGGTGAAGCTACTCAGCCAGCCCAGTCTGCCAGCCCTGTACCCAGCGGCGATTCCAACGGAGGCAACGGCTCCGGTAATGGAAACGGTAATGGAAACGGCAATGGCAACGGAGATAACGGAAACGGTAACGGCGGCGGTAACGGCGGCGGCTCCGGTGGAGACAACGGCGGTGGAAACGGCGGCGGCAATGGCGGCGGTAACGGCGGCGGCTCCGGTGGAGACAACGGCGGTGGAAACGGCGGCG
>ERZ772912.122-NODE-122-length-37345-cov-5.773210_pt1 | contig 37345 bp, 32 predicted proteins | sample MGYA00512119_ERZ772912 | MGnify/ENA primary metagenome ERZ772912 (study PRJEB29015, sample SAMEA2738048) | human oral metagenome | biome: human oral; feature: human-associated habitat; material: saliva | place: China | collected 2230 ...
AGCAGACCTTTGCTGATCCTGAGGACAACTTCGACTGGGGTATTCGGGCGGAGGTGGATCTTGCTGCTTCCGATGATGCCGGTTACCCAGTTTTGAAGATTTTGAGCGTGGGTGAATTCTAGATTTAGCAATAATGTACCTAAATAGGCATTTGTTGCATGTCTTACTATAAGTAAATGAAATTTTAAACATGTGATGAAAGAGAAGGATGTATCCGCTCTCGCACCTTCCTGACGTGCTCTTTTTGTGTTTCTCATGACTCATTGGGTGGCGGTTTGGTTCTTATGATCCCTTTCCCTGTTTTTCCGGTAATGAACCTGGTGCAGGTTGAACTGTAGCCAGAGGATATACTCGGCATATGCTTGGGTTTTTGCTGAATAGCCGGGGCTTTCCCAACGGTTTTATGACCGTTGTACAGCCATCCACCACCTCAATTTTAGTGATATGCAACACATAAATAGTGCTATATTCTTCGAGTATTAGACCCTTTTGTGTTATGCGGGTCATATAAATATCTTTATATTTACTCAACAGTTAAACAAAATATGCCTGTTTTTCCAGAAAATCCCATGAATACTTCAAGATAAACATTCATAATTGACAGATCTTTCAGGGGATTTACGAGAGTTGGAAATTATCTTTTTGTGATGCACACTAGGTATCAGCACAAGGAAAGCACGCGAACACCGGATATTTTATCCGAGCTTTCCTGAATGCCACCAACCCCGTCGTCACCCCGCGGCGGGGTTGTTCTTTTAACACCTAAAGCCAGCTGCATACCAACAGTTTCCACTCCACCCCTGAGTGAAAGTATATACACTCCCTCAAAATATAGATTCATCTATATCTAGACTACACGTTTAGTAAAACACGACCTTCTGAGCACCTCCTACTTTTCACACAGAGTGTTGTATTATTCTACTTGCAGAAAATTTATTCGCTTACTAGCTGAGACTTCAGCGTGTCGTCATCACACTACTGGATACCGCACAGCGGCTTATATCGAACACATTTGAAGATTATTTAAACTACAGGGAGAAAGAATATTCATAAAGGGAAAAATCTCTAGACGAGGAGTGGTCAAAGGTACAGCATGGGCTGTACCTGTAGTTCTCGCGAGTACCGCTGTGCCTGCTCTTGCAGCATCGCACTGCCAACCCGGTGTCGTTGTCCCTATTCCTACCAATACTTCCACCGACGGCAGCTCACTCACGCACATCTTCACAGCAACCGATAAAACCCAATCGCTAAACTTCACAATTACCAGAGGCGGAGGGTACGGTGGCGGCGGTTCAGGCTCGGTAACGACCGCTGCTGGCTACGCCACCGACCAGCGGTGGGCTGGGGAATACACGTACGTTAATGGCGAATACCAGGCAGGAGACTACTGGTCCCCCGTGGGCTCAGCTGCGTTCTCCGGGGCCGGTGGTGCGGGAGGGTCGTATCTTGACAACCAGCGGGTGTATAGCGGATATATAGCTACCGGAACCTCACCGGGTGTTGCCGGTAGCCGGGTGAATGGCACATCGTTCGCCACCGTCTGCGAGATACAAGACTAGGCAGCCTATGAGCGCGAGGGATACGCTACCAACATAGGAGGTTAAGGTGTGTTCCTCGCGCTTTAGATTGTCCCTATTTTTCACCTGCACTGTACGGTTTTTGGGGATAATGAGAGGTAGACTAAAAGCAGTGTATTCACTACAGAAAGAAGGTTCAACGTTGGCCGTCGCTAAGCTTCCCCAGGTTCAGTACCGTAAGGGCGCAACCACCAAGGTCGATCAGCACGAGATTATTGATCACTGGTTTGAGGTACCGTTAACCCACGGTCTTATTTTTTCTCGTGGCAAAGATGCTGCTCTCTCTTCACGGTTTGCGGATCAGAGCATTAAGATTTTTGCACGTGAGGTTATTAATACCTCAGATACGCTGACTCTTCCCGTTGAGAAACGCCCCTATATTGTGTACCTGCAGGGCGGGCCCGGGTTCGGTTCTCCAAAGACCGGTTCGATCGGCGGGTGGATTGCTGAACTAGCCAAAACGCACCGTGTCATCCTGCTGGATCAGCGCGGTACCGGCATGTCTTCCCCGCTATCTGCCCGTAATATCACCGCCGTTGGTGACGCGCAGCTACAGGCAGAGTATGTGGAGCTGTTCCGTGCGGACTCCATCATTGCAGATGCCGAGGCCGTGCGTGAGGTCCTTCTAGCTGACCGAACCGATAAGCGCTGGTCTACAGTTGGCCAGTCCTTCGGCGGGTTCCTCACTCTTTCCTACCTTTCGTTCGCGCCACAGTCCCTACGTGATTCGCGGATTACCGCAGGCCTGGCCCCGATCCGCACCACTGTCGATAACGTGTATGAGCACACCTTCGACCGCATGGCTGAACGTAATAAGGAATACTACAGCTGGTTCCCGGAAGATGCTGCGCTGGCTACCCGCATCGCCGAGCATTTGCGTACCCATGAGGAGTTCCTGCCCACCGGCGAGCGCCTCACCGATCACCGGTTCCAGATGGCGGGGCATTACCTGGGTGGACGCTGGCGTGAACGCGGACTGCACTATTTCCTGGAAACTGCGTTTGCTGAAGGGGATGACCATCTTTCAGACCAATTCCTATCGAGCATGAGCGGTGAGGTGTCGTTCTTGGCGAACCCGCTGTACGCTCTTATGCACGAAACGATTTACGCGGATGGTCCGGCTGACGGTAATCTGCCGGGTATACCTGGTTTCACTGTTTCACCTTCTCCGGCGCCTACGAACTGGGCGGCGGCACGCGTTGCAGCTAAGCGCCCCGAATTTGCCCCTGATGCTGAGACGCTTTTCTTCACGGGCGAGCATATTTTCCCCTGGTACTACGAGGAGGATCCGGCGCTGCGGCCGCTTGCTGAAGTGGCGCAGCTGCTCGCGGAGAAGAAAGATTGGGGTCGTCTCTACGATCATGAGCAACTTCACCGGAATGAGGTTCCTGTGGTCGCGGCGGCTTATACTCCGGATATTTATGTGGATTATGAGAATTCCATGGAGACCGCCCGGTGGGTGGGTAACACCCATGTGTGGACGTCGAAGACTCATCACCATGATGGTTTTGGCTCTGACCCGCTGACTATTCTGGGACATTTGAAGAATATGTTAGCTGAGGTTCACAACCAGTAAGAACCATATTGGGTGCAGAAAACCCCTCGTTACCCTCCGGGTGGTAACGAGGGGTTTTCTGCGTGGCGGCGTGAGTACCTCGACAGGTTCGCCGCTTCTTCTTCATTTGCTCCTTGGTATAAGGTTTACCGGCTGATTTGCTCCTAGTTGGCGACGGTAAAACGGCGTCCAATGTGCTTGGGGGTTTCAGCTTCGTCAATGAGGGCCACCGCAAAGTCTTCTGCGCTGATCGCTTCGCCTGCGGGGTTGTCAAGCGCGGTATTGTATGCGCCGGTGCGCTTGCCTGGGGCAATATTGAATGCGGGTGAGAGCATGGTCCACGTTAGTTCTGAAGATGCACGGTATTCGTCAAGGATTTGGCAGAAGGCCAGTGCCTCGGCCTTGTATTCTTCGGGGAATCCGGCGCTATTGACGAACCGCTGTCCCTTGGCGTCTTCAAGAGAACCCGCACCACCTACAATGAGTAAACGGCCGGAGGGTTTTGCTGCAATAAGTGCCTTGTGTGCTTGGATGACCGGCTCGGCTGATACACCGCGCCCCGCCGAGACAGCAATGATGGTTATATCATGGCTATTGATGATAGTAACGAGTTCTTCGGTATTGCTCAGGTCTACAGCCTTCCCTTCTGCTCCCGCAACGGCCTGACCGGAACGGCTGTACCCCTTCACCTGGTGGCCCCGTGCGATGGCTTCGGCTATGGTACGTTCACCAACCATCCCAGTTGCACCAATGACTGCAATATTCATTCATATGTCCTTTCGTGTTCCCCGGAATACCTATAGGTTCGAGGGTGTTCTTTCTGTGGACGGTTCATGTGTTGCGCCAACACAATATATAGTATTCTTTAGATACTAAGTACCTCAAGGTAACTATTGGGGAGTTTTTAAAGTGTCTTCCGCAGCCTACCGCAGGCAAAACTTCACCCTCTACACATAAGGAGAGCATAGAACGATGAGCACCAACACAGAGACGCCCCACACTGACTCCCCCGCTAATATCCTCGCCAGCGCATGCCCCTCACGAACCGTGATGCGGCATCTCACCGACCGCTGGACCCCAATGATTGTTGCGGCCCTTTCAGAAGAACCCACCGCACGGTTTAGTGAGCTTAAAGACCGTATTCAAGGTGTCTCCCCCAAGGTGCTCACCCAGACCTTGCGCTCTATGGAGCGGGATGGTCTGGTGACGCGAAAAGTAACGGCCGCTATGCCGCCACGTGTTGATTACGCACTCACACCCCTGGGCACCACCCTTACCGCGCCCATGAATGCGCTACGTCGCTGGGCCCAAGACCATATGGTTGAAGTACTCGCCGCCCGAGAAAAATACGACCAGAAAAACGCCCTCTAACGAGCTGACCCAGCACCTAGTGCAGGTTATCCAGAAAACTCGAAATAAGGTGAGGTAATGCCGATGCCGCGAGCCGCAACCTTCTCTCGCCGGCTCCCCTCTGCTGCAACCGTTATCGTAATCTCCAGATGGTACAGCCCCTCCCGTGCAGTGAAGTTCACCCCGCGGGCCGCAACCTCGGTATTAAACGGCACGGACGTTGTTTTATTAGTATTCTGACCTGATTTTGTTGTGTACGAGTGGCCGGTATTGCGCACCAAAACCCCGCTGGGGTTACGCAGCTGAATATCCAGCTTCACGTCCCCTTTACGGCCACCGTGGTTCGTATCTGAGGCTACTACAAAGTACCTAAAAGTGTATTTACACCCCGGTTTCAGCTCCCCTTCACCGTCATCACTGGCAAGGTAGCTTGTCGTGAGAGTAATGACCGCTTTCTCATCGCCCAAAGCCGTTGTCTGTGATATCCAGTATTCTTTACCGTTAATGACTGCTGGCCCATTAGATGCAGGTGATGCCAAAGCCCCCATTGCGGGGTTAGCGATAGCCCATCGACTGGATCGGGCGAACCCGTGCCCTTCAGCTGTCTGACACCGAGACGCTGCGAAAGCAGGTACGGCGGCAGATGCTAGCACCGCCGGTACCGCCCACGCTACGCCTTTCGTGAGGGTGCGGCGGTTTATTCTCGAATGCTTCTGTATGCTCAACGGGGTTCTGTCTGTTCACTAGTTACGTATGTTTATGCGTTTATTTTGGCCCTGGTTTATGTGATTAATCGCTAAGGTTACTGCCCGATAAATTCAAAGGTTGGGGCAGTAACGCCAATCCCGTCAGCCTGCATGTTCCTATCACGCACACCAGCTTCACGGCTATAGTTAACGGGCGCAGTAAGCTTAGCTTCAAAATAGTACATGCCAGCTTTAGGGGTAAACGTGACTGGAGTTGCAGCAGTCACGTACCGAGGTCTCGGCTGTGTTGTACCTGTGGCGGGCAGAATCTTCACGCCCGCTTCTGTGGACTTCGGGTCGGTAGTAAATTTCTGTTCGGTACCGGGAACAGTAAGACCGTCAGGGCCAATGAGCCGAATCTCCAGAGTAGGGTATAACCTGGTGTTCTCTGTGGGGGCAGCACCCCGCATCGATATCAGATCAACTTTAAATCTGTACTTACCGCACCGCGGATTAAAGGCTGCGTCCCCCGTACTGGAGGCCTCGTAGCTGCCACGCACTACAGCTATCTGAGGTTTATCCGTACGGGACTTATCGTAATCCACAGTTGATAAAGATGTGAAAAACTCTTGTTGCTGGTACGTGATGGCCCTAAACCCGTCACGAGAGTACAGATTCGCAGAACCGGTATTTTGAAACACCCACCGATTCTTTTCATCGAACTTCAGCGGAGGTTTCGTCTCGCACACCGAACTGGCGTAGGCTGGTACCGCTGCCGAAGCCACGACGGCAGGCGCCGCCCAGCCAACACCTTTAGCGAAAGTACGCCTGTTAAAAGTGCGCGCGGGGATATGTGACATATAAGTCCTCCGTAGGTCTGTGAGTGAATGCGTGTCTGAGAGCTGAGTATGTAGAGGGCTAATGCTGAACCCTCCACAAGCGGCAACGCATATGCGCAAAAATACAACCGCTTCGATAAGTTTACACGTAGTCCAACCCCAAATAAAACTCTCAACTATCAGCAGAGGTATTTTTACTGCATAGGTTTACTGGTAAAGCAAGCCCTTCTTAGGCATGCCCCGCCTGCTGCATCTGACGAAGCTCCTTCTTCAGCTCAGACAGCTCATCACGCAGACGTGCCGCCAGCTCAAACTGCAAGTTCTCGGCAGCAAGGCGCATCTGCTCATTCATCTGCTCAATCAGATCCAGCAGGTCCTCTGCAGGCTCAGCCGCCAGGCCGTCCGCACGTACACGCTCCTGAGCTTTTGCCAAGAGGGCATCTGACTCCGGAGTGCTCGTTGCAATCTTGGCACCCGCACCACCCTTCGTGGCTTTCTTACCGCTCTCAACACTGCGGGCACCACTCTTACCCGCCTTACGCAGCTGCAGCAGTTCGCGAGTATCTTCTTCTTCACGGGCGAGCACATCCGTAATATCGGCAATCTTCTTCCGCAAAGGCTGCGGGTCCAGACCATGCTCACGGTTATACGCCTGCTGAATCTCACGGCGACGATTCGTTTCATCAATGGCAGTGCGCATCGAATCCGTCATCTTATCCGCATACATATGTACCTGCCCCGAGACGTTACGCGCAGCTCGACCAATCGTCTGAATCAACGATGTCGTCGAGCGAAGGAACCCCTCTTTATCTGCGTCAAGGATCGCCACCAGCGACACCTCCGGCAGGTCCAGCCCCTCACGGAGCAGGTTAATACCCACCAGCACATCGAACGTCCCCAACCGTAGCTCACGCAGAAGCTCCACGCGTTTGAGCGTATCCACGTCGGAATGCAAATACTGTACCTTCACCCCGTGCTGCACCAGGTACTCAGTCAAGTCCTCCGCCATACGCTTCGTTAACGTGGTTACCAGCACGCGCTCATCACGTTCGGTACGTTCACGGATCTGCTCCAACAAATCATCAATCTGACCCTTCGTGGGTTTCACCACCACCTCAGGATCCACCAGGCCAGTCGGTCGAATAATCTGCTCCACATACCCGTCAGCCTGCGAAAGCTCATACTTACCCGGGGTTGCCGACAGGTACACGGTCTGCCCAATACGCTCCAAAAACTCATCCCATTTCAGCGGGCGGTTATCCATCGCAGACGGCAGCCTGAAACCGTGCTCCACCAGGGTGCGTTTACGCGACATATCGCCCTCATACATGGACCCAATCTGAGGAACCGTCACGTGAGACTCATCAATAATGAGCAAAAAATCATCCGGAAAATAATCCAGCAGACAGTGCGGTGCGCTACCGGCCGCGCGTCCATCAATGTGGCGTGAATAGTTCTCGATACCGTTGCAGAACCCCATCTGCTCCATCATCTCAAGGTCATAGGTGGTGCGCATGCGTAGCCGTTGAGCCTCCAAAAGTTTCCCCTGAGATTCCAGGGCCTGCAAACGCTCCTGAAGCTCATCTTCAATGGAGGCAATGGCCCGGGCCATACGCTCGGCACCGGCAACATAGTGGCTTGCCGGGAAAACATACATCTCGGTTTCTTCTCGAATAACCTCACCTGTGAGTGGGTGCAGAGTGTAGATTGCCTCAATCTCATCCCCGAAGAACTCAATGCGAATAGCGTGCTCCTCATACATGGGAATAATCTCGACGGTGTCTCCCCGAACGCGGAACGTTCCGCGGTGAAAGTCCATATCATTACGGGCGTACTGCATGGCCACAAACTGACGCAGCAGGTCATCCCGGTCAATCTCATCCCCTCGTTTGAGGGTTACCATCTGCTCCACATACTCCTCGGGAGTACCCAAACCGTAGATACACGAAACGGTTGAGACCACAACAACATCACGGCGAGTCAGCAGGGAGTTCGTAGCGGAGTGACGCAGACGCTCCACCTCCTCATTAATAGAGGAGTCCTTTTCAATGAACGTATCAGTCTGCGGCACATAAGCCTCAGGCTGATAGTAGTCGTAGTACGAAACAAAATATTCGACCGCATTATGCGGCAGCAGCTCACGCAGCTCATTCGCCAACTGTGCGGCAAGAGTCTTATTCTGAACCATCACCAGGGTGGGACGCTGCACCGACTCAATGAGCCACGCCGCCGTGGCAGACTTACCGGTACCGGTGGCACCCATGAGCACAATATCTTTTTCGCCATTCTCCACCCGCTCAGTCAGCTCCGCAATGGCTTTAGGCTGATCCCCGGCAGGTTTGTACTGGCTAACAACCTCAAACGGGGCGACGACTCGGTTAATTTCCTGCGCAAGACTCATATATTCATTCTAATAACCGCCCGCACCTTAGTACGCGCTGGTTCGTCACGGGCGCACATTCCACACCATTTCTCGCAGAGTGACATAAATTATATAAATTTGACGACGGAAGATAGTCTCCGTCACGTTCTTACTGCTCCACTCGCTCAAATGTCAATTGCCCTACAGGGTCAGCCGTTATCAGCGACACTCCAGTGTGCATCTTAGGGACAGCGGAATCCGAAAGGGTGGGCCGCCAAAAGGTTACTGTATCTTGTTATGTTCTGGACTAACTAGTCGGGTTTGCGCACAGCAGCACCCGATAACCGCATGAATTCCCGAACAGTCATGGGCAGGTACCCGTTAAGCACGCCCATAACAGCAGTGAGGGTGGTATCCTCATCTGCCCCTTCAGGGATACCCACAGCAGGGGTGCTAATGCGCTGCTTATACAAATCCAGGACAGCGCACACGGTGCGGCCAGGCGCATCAAGCACATGAAAATTACCCCGATGATCCACCGGGCGAATGGTCGCCTCCGGGGTTATCGTCAAAGACCTTATATCGGGAGCCACCTGTGAGGTAAAACGTGGTGTGTCAGGGTGCACGGGCGAGCCCTGCGGGGCTTTCCCGGGGTTGTCTGCGCTACCAAGCTGCGGGAAGCGCTCCCCCACCCGCGCGGTTACCACTACGTACCGCACGCCCAAGGCCATAGCGCGGTGCACATTAACCTCGGCGTATTCTTCGATACGGTACCCAAGCGTGAGCCCGCATCGTATATCGTTCTCCGAGTCCACGCCTTCCTCATCCCAGAAGCAGGAAAAACAGGTATCCTCAACACCCCGTTCAATGGTTTTCACCCGGGCATAGTCGTCATCCAGCAGGAGCACCGAAAGCTCATAACCGTCAGGAACCTCCCGCACACCTGTAGCGCTCAACGCCACTGCCTCATCGCTGCCGCCCAGCCGGAATGGCTCCCACAACGCTGGTGTAAACGGGTTAATCGCCCCGTTCAGCGCGGGGTTGCATGAGGTGGGTGCAGGCTCAGCCTCCATAGGGCGGTAATAGTCTTGGGGAGGCATCTCAACGCTGAAGCCTTCCATCCTGCCCACCAGGCACATTTCAATAGCCAACAGCAGGCGCGCAGCGTGGCTGCGGGTTATTACGGGCGTCTGAATCAGGTGCACCATTCGGAGGTTGTCCATGGATAAACGCTCACCCACCCCACGGGCGGCGTTCGCATACTGATTGTGCAAACGAACCAAGGTTTCTACCGGCAGCTGATCCCCGACCTGCTGAAGAACCGCTGCGACACGCTCAACCTCTGCGGGGAAAGCCCTGCAAATACGGTTCAGCTGTTGAGCAAGTTCACGCGGGCGCCTCGCCAAAACGTTTAACAGTGTATCCAGGTTGCCTTTGTTGTAGGCCTCAAGAATCTGCTCAACGGTTGCGGTGTCAGCCTCTGGCGGGGTATTGGTTTGTGTGCTGTGTTCATAATCGGGAAAGCGCACTAGAAAACTCTCGGCTCTCGGTTGACTTAACGCGGCAGGTAACGCCGCGCCGTATTCAACGTACCACAAACACACACCAGATACTATGCTCACCCTGATTTAATATTTAGGTATAACTTTTATACTAGGTTGCTTGAACTAATTAAACGGTATATCAACCCAGCAGGTATCTCCCCAGAGCACCGTCCCAGCCCCGGCAGTTATCGTCACAACCTGCTCGTTGGCACGCTCCAAATCCTCGGTGCGGTCAAATACGCCCATAGAAATCTGAGCCCCATCCGCTAAATAGTCAGTACCCAAAATGTTCAGCCCACACGCCCTCATCTCATTCTCCAAACGGCCCGCATCCGCATGAGACGCCGCGACAACCCCCACCCGCACACGCTCCCGCGAATCGAAGCTGGCCGCATCTAGAGTCTGTGCCACCGCATCTGTATAGGCACGCACCAGCCCTGAGGCGCCCAATTTAATACCGCCGAAATAGCGCACCACCACCGCCACCGTATCCGAAAGATCAGTGGTTCCATCCGGTCGGCTCTGCCGCGCTAAAAGAGCCTGAAGCATTGGAATACCCGCCGTACCAGCTGGTTCACCATCATCAGAAGAACGCTGCACGTCCCTATCAGCACCCACCACAAATGCCGAACACACATGCCGTGCATCATGGTAGGTTTTGCGCAGCGACTCAATATAATCCCGGGCTTCATCTTGAGAACTCACTCGTTTGATATGCCCAATAAACTCGCTACGCTTAATCTCAAGCAGATGCTCGTACTCTTCGGTACCGTGCGGAACGGTATACCGGTTAGCACGGGTCTGAACGGCAATATCCTGGGGACTATTCACCCTACCTATTTTAGGCGGTCGCATGACAGAAAAAACACTTCGACGGTACGCAATCACCGGCGGTATCGGCAGCGGCAAAAGCACAGTAGCCGCAATGTTCGCCCGTCTGGGGGCGGTCATCATTGATGCGGATGTTATCTCACGAGACCTCATGCGCCCTACAGAAAATACGCTCAATGCCGTTGTTGCAGAATTCGGCCCCGATATCCTGCACCCGGACGGCACGCTCAACCGTTCAGCCTTAGCGGCTTTGGTGTTCTCCGATGAGGACGCCCGCACCCGCCTGAACAATATTGTGCACCCGGCCGTACGCGCCCGTGCGGATGCTTTGGTGGAGCAGGCTCGGCGTGCCCCCGGGTTCTCAGGCATTATTATTGACGACATTCCGCTTCTTGCCGAGACAAACCGTGCCGCAGAGTTCGACGGCGTCATTGTGGTACGTACCAGCCTGGAGAAACGGCTCACCCGCCTCACTGAGACACGCGGCATGGCTGAAGAAGACGCACGGGCCCGTATCGCAGCTCAAGCCACAGATGCCCAACGCGCCGCCATTGCCACTTGGATTATCGACAACGACGGCTCCGCAGAAAACACACAAACCCAAGTGGAACGCATCTGGGCACTCATGACCAACCACTAACGATCCAGGCCGTCATAAACGCAGCAAAGGAGGGGCTCCCACCAACCTGTGCGGTGGAAGCCCCTCCCCTATGCGCTCAATCAGTTACAGGAGCGTGAAACTAGGCTTAGTTGCCGGTCAGCTTCTTACGGAGCTCAGCCAGCGCCTCATCAGAAGCTAGGGTTCCTGCCGAAGACTTATCATCGGAGGAGTAGGAAGTCGGTGCGGGCTCCGCAGCAACCGGTGCGGATGCAGCGGCTTCCGCGTCAGCCTCCAGGGCCTTGGCGACCTGCACCTTGTGTGCCTCGAAACGAGCCTGGGCCTCGGCGTACTGAGCTTCCCATGCCTCGCGCTGTGCCTCGTAACCTTCGAGCCATTCGCCCTTCTCGGGGTCGAAGCCCTCAGGGTACTTGTACTCGCCGTTCTCGTCGTACTCTGCGGCCATGCCGTACAGTGCGGGGTCGAACTCGGTAGCATTGGGGTCAATACCCTCATTAGCCTGCTTGAGGGACAGCGAGATGCGGCGGCGATCCATGTCGATGTCGATGATCTTCACGAACAGTTCTTCGCCAACCGAGACAACCTGGTCTGCCAAATCCACGTGGCGCACAGCCAGCTCGGAGATGTGAACCAGACCCTCGATGCCGTCTTCCACGCGGACGAACGCGCCGAAGGGAACAAGCTTGGTGACCTTGCCGGGAACGATCTGGCCCAGAGCATGGGTACGGGCGAATGCCTGCCACGGGTCTTCCTGGGTGGCCTTCAGAGACAGCGAGACACGCTCGCGATCCAGGTCTACCTCTAGCACCTCGACGGTGACCTTCTGGCCAACCTCGACAACTTCGGAGGGGTGGTCGATGTGCTTCCAGGACAGCTCGGAGACGTGCACCAGGCCGTCCACACCGCCCAGATCCACGAAAGCACCGAAGTTGACGATAGAGGAAACCACACCATCGCGCACCTGGCCCTTTTCGAGCTGGTTGAGGAAGGTGGAGCGAACCTCAGACTGGGTCTGCTCAAGCCATGCACGGCGGGAGAGCACCACGTTGTTGCGGTTCTTATCAAGCTCAATGATCTTCGCTTCAAGCTGCTGACCAATGTAGGGTGCGAGGTCACGGACGCGTCGCATCTCAACCAGTGACGCGGGCAGGAAGCCACGCAGCCCAATGTCGAGGATAAGGCCGCCCTTGACAACCTCAATGACGGTACCGGTGACAACACCGTCGTTTTCCTTGATCTTTTCGATGTCGCCCCATGCGCGCTCGTACTGTGCACGCTTCTTGGAGAGAATTAGGCGGCCTTCCTTGTCCTCCTTGGTGAGGACGAGAGCCTCAATTTCGTCGCCGACGGTTACGACTTCGCCGGGGTCAACGTCATGCTTGATGGAGAGCTCGCGGGAGGGAATGACGCCTTCGGTCTTGTAACCGATGTCGAGCAGAACCTCATCGTGATCAACCTTAACAACCTGACCGGAGACGAGATCGCCATCGTTGAAGTACTTGATGGTCTCGTCAACTGCCTTGAGGAATTCTTCCTCGTTGCCAATGTCGTTGATTGCGACCTGAGGGATGTTGGTGCTCATATAGTTAGGGCTCCAATTGGATTACTTATAGGTCGGCGCATCCACCATGGCAGGTATGCCTCGGCCTCCGGCAATGCGCTGTGAAGCGCTCGCCCCGGAAGGATGCGTCGAGTCTGACGGATACTTACCGCGCATACCGTAATAACCAGACTATTCGGTGAACCGTCTAGTAAAGCCCCCACCAGTGGTGAGGGCGCACAGAAGTGCCAATACACGCAATTACTAGTGTATGCGAATCTCGGGCGTGTCGTCAATGAACAACACGCATCTAAGGCGAATGCAACGGCGTGTAGCCGCCACACATCGTACTTTACCCCCGCTAATGTACTGCCGTGACAGCAGCCAGGACTTCCTTAATGCCCGGCTTCCTGCCAGGATTTACCCCAGCCGACCTGCACATCCAACGGAACCGACAGCTGCGCTGCACCGCTCATCTCTTCCACCAGGATACGCTGCGCAGTTTCCCGTTCCCCTTGTGCAACCTCAAGGATGATCTCATCATGCACCTGCAAGAGCATACGGGTTTTCAGGTTTTTCTCGCGCAGGCGTCGGTGAATATTAATCATCGCGATTTTAATAATGTCTGCTGCAGTACCCTGAATTGGGGCGTTCAGCGCGGCCCGTTCAGCCGCCTCACGCCGGGTGCGGTTGGGCGAGTCTAAATCAGGGAGCTGGCGGCGGCGGCCAAAAATAGTCTGCGTGTAGCCGTCAGCGTGGGCCTGTTTCAGCACGCCGCGCAAGAAACGTCCCACGCGCCCGAACCGTTTAAAGTAGTTCGTGCGCAGCTGGCCCGCCTCATCAGAGCTAATGTTCAGCTGCTTCGCCAGCCCGAAACGAGACAACCCATACGCCAGCCCGTACGACATCGCCTTCACCTTCGAGCGCATCTGCGAGGTCACGTCCTCAGGAGCCACACCGAACACTTCAGACCCCACGAAACGGTGCAGGTCTTCACCTTCTTGGTAAGCGGCAATAAGCTTCTCGTCCTTTGCAAGATGCACCATAATACGCATCTCAATCTGCGAGTAGTCGGCGGTTAGCAGCCCCTCATACTCCACACCGTCAATAGGATGAGGCGCCACAATAAACGCATCACGGATGCGCCGCCCCGCCTCAGAACGCACCGGAATGTTCTGCAGATTTGGCGCGGTTGAAGAAAGACGCCCCGTGGATGCTGCCCCCTGCTGGAAGGTGGTGTGCACACGGCCGTCAATACGTGCCGCTTTCTGTAGCCCCTCAACGGTCTGTTTGAGTTTCACATTATCGCGGTACCCCTGCAAAGATACTAAGAACTGAGCCCCGTCAGATTCGGCAGAGATCTTACCCAGCAGGTCAGTCATTGACTCTGAATCAGTCGAGTACCCGGTTTTTATTTTGCGGGTCTTTGGCAACCCCAGCTTCTCGAATAGTACAGTCTGCAGCTGTTTCACCGAAGCCAAGTTCAGCTCTTCGCCGTCGATATGTGACCCCACCACGGCCTTCGCCTGTTCTTCAGCGGCGCTCGCACGCGAGGCGAATGTTCCGTTGAGTTCCTCAAGCAGGGCATCAGAGACGGCAATGCCGGCACGTTCCATATCGGCGAGCACATACAGTAACGGCAGTTCAATATCCTCATAGATTTTCAACTGCCCCTGTTCTGCCATCTCAAAGTGGAGCTGCCGCGCCAGTTCACGAATAACCCGGGATACCTGAGTGAAATAACGCAGGTTTTCGGGTCCCATAATGTCCTCCGGCAAGAATACGAGCTCACCATAGTCCTCGGTGGGAATCCACAGGTATTTCTCCGCCAAGTCTTCAATACGTTCCGCAAAAAGACGGCGTGTAGTAGCGGGAATATGCCCGCACATGTACGACGAAAGAGCGGGATCCTCCACGGCACCTTCTAACTCGTACCCGTTTTCGTGCAGAAGCTTCCGCTGAATCTTTAAGTCCATCACGATTTTGTGCGCGTTCCTATCGGAGAGCCACGCCGCGAGCGCGCTATTGAGCTCTTCTCCGATAGTGACGGTATCCACCCACAGGGAAGAGCTTTTGCTGGTGAGGATTACCCCCCGAAGCACGGGATTCTCTTCGGCCGAGCGGATTTTAGTTTTTGTGGTTTTCACGCCTTCACGGGCCACAGGCACATCAATAACCGGCAGGAGGGTTACAGCGCCTTTAAGACGTTCAGGCACATCAAGGCCTTCACCGTAGCCTTCGGTAGCAGCCTGGGTGCACCAATGGCGAAACTGCGCGGCGGTTTGCACGGTGACCGGTTTATCCGTTGCGATAGGCTCAAAGACAGGCCCAGAAGGTAACGTTTTCAGGGCGGCGGGTTGCTGCCCCGGCACGGCAAAGAGCGTCCCCTGCCCGAATTCATCAACCTCACCCCCAGCGGTTGCTGCTGCGGTGCGCGTGGCAGCCCCAGCAGCACGCACTACCGGGCCTAACGTGTCATGGGCGCGTTTGCGGATGGTGCGGAATTGAACCTCATCGAAGAAGGAATCCAGCGCGTCCAGGTCGGGAAGGAACCTGGTGTCTTCCCCCAGGTCCAGTGGTATGTTGAGGTCATCCACCAGCTGGTTGAGGCGACGGTTACGGCGCACGTTCTCAATATTTTCGCGAAGGGCCTCCCCTTTTTTGCCTTTAATGCTGTCTTGGTTGGCGATCACCCCGTCAAGGTCGCCGTATTCGGTTAACCATTTTGCAGCGAACCCGGGCCCCACGCCGGGAACGCCGGGCAGGTTATCGGCCTGTTCACCAGTGAGCGCAGCAAGGTCGGGGTATAGGCGTGGGGGTACTTTAGTTTTTTTCTCTACGGCAGCAGGATCCATCAGCTGGATACCCTTGGAAGGGCCTGTGGTGACGGGGTACAACAGGGTCACTTTGTCGGTAACCAGCTGAAAAATATCGCGGTCGCCCGAGAGGATAAATACTCGGTAGTTCTCTTCGGTTCCGCGGCGGGTAAGGGTGGCGACAATGTCGTCGGCCTCGTAGTTCTCCTGCGTGAGCGCGGGGATACGCAAGGCGGTGAGCATCTTCTTAATCAGGTCGATCTGCCCGTCAAATGCCTGCGGGATCTCGGTTCGACCACCCTTGTAGTCGCTGTATTCTGCGGTACGGAACGTGCCACCAGGCAGGTCAAAGGCAACCGCAATGTGGCTGGGGCGGTAGTCCTTAATGATGTTGAGCAAGGTTGAGAGGAAGGCGTGCACAGCTTCGGTATGCTGCCCATCGCTACGCACAAAGACGTGCTGCCCGGTTTTCTCGGCCATCGTGTAGATACCGAAGAAGGAGCGCAGGGCTAGGGAATGGCCATCAATCAGAAGGAGGGTCTTATCAGAAGTACTCATCTACTCTAGTTTACCGTTGAGGTCTATGGATGTTGAGGCGGTGGTGATCGCAAGTGTTCTGCAACGTCATACGGCTCAGGAGCCGCCACGGTGAGCGCGTCTTAAACGTATAGGGAATACACCCCGCGCGGTTTCGGCGCACCCACGGACCGCAGTTGCGGTATTAGCCAGCGTTGTTTAGCGCCACCGTAATTTTGGTGATGGAATCGGCATTAATGGGGGTGGTACCGCTGGCGTGCACATCTATCGCGGAGTTCACGTGTTTACCGGTGACCGGATCAATATGGAACCCCACCTCAACGTTTTTGTGGGTTCCGGCCTTATCAAGTGCAATAACCAGGCCGTCCGGCAGCAGGGTGAGATGATTCGCTTTCCCCGAGGCAATGTGCACCTCAGCCACCACACTTTTGGTGCGCGCATCAATAACAGCGACCGTTCCCCCGCCGCTATCTGCCGGGTGCACCGAGATGGGGCCGAAATCGGTGAGGTACACCAAGTCCCGGGTTTCGTCCGCGATAATGTCTGTGGGAGTTATCCCATAAGGGATGAACTGTTTAAACGAGCCGCTGATTTTATCAAGCACCTGAACCCCGGAGTTCTTGCCGTTCTCGCCCTGAGTTGAGACATATATTTCGTTGAGCGAGTTATTGATTGCCACCCCGTGGGTATTGACGCGTGAGAAGTCGGAGGTCTCTCCGGCAGGAACATTAATGGTGCGTACTGCCTCCCCAATAGCGGGGCTTACCTCATACACTTTGTCTAGGTTGTAGTCGCTGAGGTAGATATTCCCGCCGAGGGTGTCACGGGTAACAGTGAGGGTGTGCGGCAGGGAGCCAGGTACTGGGTTGTGGGCGGTGATTGCGTAGGTTCCGGTATCAATAAACCAGTACCCGCCGGGGCCGGTCACTACGGCTTTACCGATGTCCTCTAGCACCAGCACTTCACGCGGGTGATTCACAGGCTGTTGTTCTAGCGATACGTCGGGCTGGTAGCTGCTCCAAATAGGGGCGAACGTATCACGGTCGTATACGGCCACGGAGGAGGTGGTCGGGTCAGTCACCCAGATAGTGCCGCGCGTATCATCAACACTCAAGCCGAATGCGCCGCACAACTGGTATTCACCGATCAGGTTAGGGTGTGCCTCATCAATGACGGGTAGCTGCGCGGTTGCTTCAATGGCCAAGGTCTGCGGGTCAACGCGGGCGATAGTGGCCACGCAGGAACCGCGGTGTGAGGCGGCGTTGAAGGTTCCTGCGATATATATTTTCTGGGTTTTCGGTGAATAGGCGGCGAGGAACTGCCCTGGCAATCCCTGGTTCTGTTCAGCGATTATCTCAAGGGTACGGGGAGCGCTAGGGGGCGGGTTTTTAGACATGTTTCTCTCCGTTTCATCTGCACTGGCTGGGGCGCGACGGGTTTTCTCGCGGTAGTTTTCTCACCCTATCAAAAAGGGTTTCCGTGCGCTTTAAATGTTGCTTCGTGCCACATAAATTATGGAGGTAAACGTTTATTGTGCAGCTGCTCCAAGGCTGCACCCATACTGTTTGCAGCTTCCACGCCCGTAACGCCCACACCGCAGCCTGTGCATGGTGTATTGCCGCGGTTTTGTGGTTGCGCTGCTGGAATAAGCGGTGGTACTCAGGTTACGATAAAACCTTATAGTTACACGATAGCCGTGAAACCAGAAATAAACACACGGATTCACAACTTTGAGGACATCATGAAAGTGCTTCAGAAAATCCCGCTTCTGGCGTGGATTGTTATCGCCATCCTTGGCGGCGTGCTCATCGGTTCGCTCACACCAGGGCTTATTAGCGGCATTAACTCCGCTGCGAAAATTTCCATTCCCACCGACGTTGTGGTGCAAATTTTTGTGTCGTTCTCCACTATTTTTAGTGCGTTTTTGAGTTTCGCTATCCCGCTCATCATTATCGGTTTCATCGTCCCAGGTATTGGTTCCTTGGCCCAGGGCGCAGGGAAGATGCTGGGGGTGACGGTAGGCCTGTCATACCTGTCAAGTATTGTCGCGGGTTTCTTAGCGCTTACCGCAGCCCTTTTCCTGTACCCGATTCTCCTCAAAGGTCAGCAGCTTGAATCGTTCGATAACCCCGAGAACGCGCTTTCCAGCGGGTATGTCACGTTTAAACTTGAGCCCATTATGAGTGTGATGAGCGCCCTCATACTTTCATTCATCCTCGGTCTGGGTATCACAGCGCTCAAAAGCAGGTCGATGTTGAACCTTTTCGAAGATTTTCAGGTGATCGTCGAGAAAATGCTCGGCTACGTGATTATTCCCCTGCTGCCGGTGCATATTGTGGGGGTGTTTGCGAATATGACCCTCGCAGGCCAGGTGGTGAAGATCCTGTCAGTTTTCGGCATGGTGTTCCTTATGGTTATTATTCTGCACTGGTTCACCCTGTGTATTCAGTACACGGCGGCCGGTGCGGTCTCTAAACGCAACCCGGCGAAGATGCTTAAAACCATGCTCCCGGCGTATTTCACTGCAATCGGCACCCAGTCCTCGGCGGCTACTATCCCTGTTACGGTGCGTTCCGCTAAAAAAGCTGGTATTGCGTCCCGAGTGGTTGATTTTGCTATCCCGTTGTGTGCCACCATCCACCTGTCGGGGTCGATGATTACCATCACCTCATGCGCTGTGGCGGTGCTATATATGACGGGGCAGAACCCAAGTTTCGCCTCTGTCACCCCAGTCGTGTTGATGCTGGGCATTATGATGGTGGCAGCCCCTGGCGTACCCGGCGGTGGCGTTATGACCGCTATCGGACTGCTGGAATCAATGCTGGGCTTTAACGAGTCAATGATTGCGCTCATGATCGCACTGTACCTGGCGCAGGATTCCTTCGGCACCGCTACCAACGTGACTGGGGACGCGACCATCGCAACATTTACCGAGCGGTTTTCTAAGCTCATGGGCATTAACCCCGACTCCGAAATCCGTGATGAAGATATTGAGAAAGCCGAGTCTATATCGGCTTAGCGCCTACCGGCCGCAGCCCGGCTACTCATTCTAGAGGATGCGCCCACCGCCTGCTACACGGCGGTGGGCGCATCCCCTATATTATGGACGGACGCGTGCCACACTGCTGGCAAGGGCCCCGCTAATGTGCTGGCATCCTTTCCAGCCCCAATAGATACGGTGCTGGGCAATCAGGCCCTGCTCAATGATCATGAGCTCTAAAATATCGATCTGCTCACCGTCTGGGGTTTCGCGCGGGTATTCCCATACGAGCATCCTGCCGTCCGTCAGGTATTCACCGGTCCGGTACCATTTCACCAGCTCATTGGGGCGGCGTTGAGTGCCTTCACTCAGGAACCGCTCAATCTCTTTTTTACCGTGTAGCACCCCGCTGCGGGCATCATCAAGGATTGCCGGAACCAGCGGACTTTCAAACACAGCATCTTCAGCGTAGAGACTCAGCAGCCCTTCTGTGTTCCGTTCTTGAGCGTAGCTGTGCCACAGCTCAAAAATCTGTTCTACGGTGTTCATCATGTCTCCCGGTCAATACCGGCCCTGTAGCACTAGAAACCGGCATATTAGTTTTAGTCGAAGGCGTCTCTTACCCAACGGTAGTATTCTTATTCGGGTTTCTCAAGGGGCGGTGGGGCAGGGGTACACTTATAGGCATGACTGATTCCAGCCTTGAGCTTTCCCCCACCGTCATCGCGGAACTGACCGCACACGGTGTTCCTGAGAAATTACATCCTCTTTTCCCGCATGGTCTTGGCGGGCTTATTCCCGCTATGGGTATTCGCCTGAGCGAGTTATCCGCCGAACGTGCGGTAGCCACGATGCCCGTCGCACCAAACACTCAGCCTGCGGGGCTCCTGCACGGTGGGGCGTCCGTGGTTCTTGCTGAAACCCTTGGCTCCCTAGCCTCCGGAGTGCACGGGGGTGTAGAACGCATGGCTGTGGGGGTGGATGTTAACGCGACCCATCTGCGCCCAGCAACTGCAGGATATGTAACCGCTGTGTGCACCGCCGTTAAGCTGGGACGCACCGTCTGCATTCACACCATAGAAATTACCGATGAGGCTGGCAGAGGTGTATGTTCGGCGCGCATCACTAATATGCTCATCCCCCGCACCGCCCGCTAAAGTACCATCCTTGGAAAGGAGCCTCATGGCACGCGCTCCCTATTATCAGCGGTATCCCAAGATTAAACGGGCCAAACGCATTGCGATGCCCATTCTTATTGGGGCTGTTATTGTCTGTTTTATTGCTGCATACAACCTGGGCGGCCTATGGTGGCCAGCACTGTTAGTTGTGACGGTCGGGGCCCTATGGGCCAGCTCGCCAACCGCTCCCCCGCTAAAACATGATGATGAGGCAACCTTCTCTAAACGTTAAAAAGATTAAGGTGTGTGCCCCCATAACGTTACGTTATGGGGGCACACACCTTTTGCTACAGTTCTCTATGTTCCTATGACAACTGCTTAATGATGGTGTCTGAAACTTCGCGCATTGAAAGACGACGATCCATCGAAGTTTTTTGAATCCAGCGGAATGCTTCAGGTTCGGTCAGGCTCATTTTGGTGATGAGCAATGACTTTGCGCGGTCCACTAGTTTACGGGTTTCGAACTGGTCGCGGATAGTGCCCACTTCTTTTTCAAGGGCACGAATTTGCTCGTACCTGGCAATAGCCACTTCAATGGCAGGGAACAGGTCATTGGGAGTGAACGGTTTTACCACATATGCCATGGCCCCAGCCTCAACCGCGCGGTCCACCAGCTCCTTCTGGCTGAATGCGGTTAAAAGTACTACGGGGGCAATTTGTTCCTTACCGATCTCTTCGGCGGCAGTAATGCCGTCCATAATGGGCATCTTCACGTCCATGAGCACCAGATTAGGCCGGTGCTTTTGGGCGAGCTCAATGGCGGTTTTCCCGTTATCGGTCTCAGCAACAACTTCGTAACCGCGTTCCCGTAGGATTTCCACGATGTCGAGACGGATCAGCGCTTCGTCTTCGGCAACAACAACGGTGCGTGCCGGAGCGTCTGCGTCTCCCTCGTGGTCATGAGTGGTCTGCTCTGACAAAACTCTCTCCTTTTGCAATTTCTTCTCGTCTCAAGTCTACAGCAGTTCATATTTCTTCATCTACAGTACACACTTGTTTCATTCAGAAATTTAGGGTAGAGCACGGTTGGGCGTTGTTTTCCCCTAAATTCGATTTTGCGGCGCCGCATGATGTAGAATCAATGCCGTACACATTGCGTGTGCGCCCGAGTGGCGGAATTGGCAGACGCGCCTGACTCAAAATCAGGTTCTACGGAGTGTGGGTTCGAGTCCCACCTCGGGCACCCCACACATCTGGGATTCATCAGCTCTGAATCACAATCACCGATTTTATTAGCGGGCACATTATCACCCGCTACCTTCATGAAAAGGTTGAGCCCCAAGGAAATCTCCTTGGGGCTCAACCTTTTCATAAACTCGAAAACCTAGAGAATCTGGGCCTACCCGAGTATTAGTCGTGATCTTCGTCAGCGTAAGGACGCACTGCTTCACGTTCCTCTGGCAGCTTAGCCCCGGTCTCGTCACGGTCACCGATGCGGTGCACCCTGACCGTATTGGTCGAGCCAGCAACACCGGGAGGCGAACCGGCAGTCATGACGATCAGATCGCCCTTCTCTGCCAAGTTATGCTCCATTAGGTAGTCGTCCACAATCTTGGTCATACCATCAGTATCAGCAGTGAGCTGCGCGTGGGCTGCTTCAACACCCCACAGCAGCGAGATAAAGGCACGGACCTTCGGGTTCGGGGTAAACGCAAGCACAGGCTTCTTGGGACGCAAACGAGCCAAACGGCGGGCGGAGTCACCCGACTGGGTGAAGGTGCTGATGTAATCAACATCCAGCTGCTCAGCAATATTTACTGCTGCCCGGGTAATAGCGCCGCCGCGGGTACGCGGCTTACGGTCGAGTTCGGGCACACGGTACAGGCCCTTCTTCTCGGTATCACTAATAATGGAGGCCATCGCTGAGATCGTAATAATCGGGTACTTACCCACTGAGGTCTCACCGGACAGCATGACCGCATCAGCACCGTCAAGAATTGCGTTGGCGCAGTCAGAGACCTCCGCGCGAGTGGGGGTTGGGTTACTAATCATCGACTCAAGCACCTGGGTAGCTACAATCACAGGCTTAGCCCAGCGGCGAGCCATTTGAATAGCTTGCTTTTGTACCAGCGGAACTTCAGAGAATGGTAGCTCAACGCCCAGATCGCCGCGTGCAACCATAATGCCGTCGAACTTATCAATAATGTCCTGCAGGTTCTCCACCGCCTGCGGCTTTTCGATCTTGGCGATCACGGGGATGCGCAGCCCTTCTTCCTCCATGATCTCGTGCACACGCTCAACATCTTTGCCGGACCGGACGAAGGAAAGCGCAATAATGTCTACACCCAAGCGCAGTGCAAAACGCAGGTCATTTTCGTCCTTCTCAGTCAACGCGGGTAGCGAAACAGCCGCACCAGGCAAGTTAATGCCCTTGTTGTTTGAGATCGGGCCACCCACGATAACACGGGTACGAACACGGGTTGGGGTAACTTCAACAGCTTCAAGCTGAATCTTGCCGTCGTCCAGCAATAGTTTATCGCCAGGCTTCACGTCGCCGGGCAGCCCCTTATAAGTGGTACCGCAGATTTCCTGAGTACCTTCTACCTCTTCAGAGGTAATGGTGAAGTCGGCACCGGGCTCAAGGATTTCTTTCTCGTTCTTAAAACGCTCCAAGCGGATCTTCGGCCCCTGCAAATCGGCAAGAATTGCAACTTCCTTACCGAGCTTTGCGGACTGTTCGCGAATAGTGTTGTAAGAGTTAGTGTGAACATCATGGTCACCGTGGCTCATGTTCAAACGGGACACATTCATGCCTGCATTGATTGCCGCGGCGATTTTGTCGGGTGCGGAGATGGAGGGACCGATTGTTGCAACGATTTTTGCTCGCCTCATGTACCTAACCTTCGTGAGTTGTGGCGCGGGCCTTAGGGTTAAGACCCATTGTTTGTGCGGGAGCACACGGGGAAACTCCCACATGTATCCACAGAAAACCGCACGTTCACAACGTGCTGTATTATGAATATCCTGCCTTCAAGTATAGGACTTTTGCCCGCAGATTGGGAGAGAAACAGGGTGATAGTCTCATAGTTGTCACCCATTTTTGGAGGGTTAATACCCACAAGTCTTCTATTGTGAATAGAGTCACCCTTGAGGTGATTTCACATTTAGGGGCACCTGCCCTAGACTTGAATCAATAATTAGTATCTTTTATGCAAATTTGCCCTGGAGGTTGCCGGTGTCCACCACACGCGCACTTATTATCTACGGCTCAGTCTATGGCTACACAGAGCAGTACGCCACATGGCTTGCTGAAGATCTACGAGCTTTGCCTCAGGCACCCGAGGTCGAAACGGTTCCCGCCGCTAAGGTAACCCCCGAACAGGCAGAAGCTGCTGATGTTGTAGTAATTGGTGGGAGTGACTACGGTGGATTCCTGACCGGAGCACCCTCATTACGCAAAAAGATCATTCCCCTCTTACTACCCAAGCGCCAACGCACCGCGTTTTTCACCGTTTCATTCACTGGTGAGTACTCCAAGGATCTTCTGAATAAAGCTGTTGCTAAGAGCTACACTGCTGAGCTCACCGAAGGACAGCCTATTGCCCACTTACGCGGCGGCATTAAATGGTCAGAGCTATCCTTAACCCATAAGGCAGCCCTCAAAGGCCCTGTTCGTGCCTGGCTTGCCGCTAAGCCCAACCCAAATGAGGGCATCCAACAGATGCTTGATTGCTATGGCACCGAGGGAGCAGACTACACCAATCGTGCATCCCTTGAGCCATTTGCGCAGGAAGTAGCAAAACTTATCTAATCCAAAGAGCACTTTCCTACAAACTTGCCCCATACCAACGAGGGCAATAGATACACGGTCGGAGGTTTTTCTCTCCTCCTCCGACCGTAGGTTTCCGAGTACAGCGGATGCGAGGCCGCGTTAACTGTATTTGGAGAACTGGAGGTGGGTCTTGTGTGTGCGGCCCACCTCCTTTTTTATTCTCAAAATACACACACATTATTCTCACCTACACATACACACTTCCCGCCTGGCCCCAGAACCACATTCCTCGCAGCAAAACTACAGATCACCCCGCCAGAAAAAAGACCGAGACAGACCTTGCACTCATAGTGTGTCACTCAAGCCCCACAGGATAAGGTGGCGGCTTCAGATCCATACCACACACAGGCACACGCCCCCTTACCAAAGAAGGTAACTAAGAGGGGCACGGGCAGCAGGTCTGCACCTTCACAGATGTGCATAGATTAGCAGGTAGTCTCTGTAAGCCGTGGGCCCCTCCCACGATCCCGCAGAACACCATCAATCATTGAATGTGACATATCTCATGTATATTTTTATGGGTCGCAAAAAGCAGATAATGGCTGCACCTTATACGTAATAATAACCCTAAGAAGACAAGGGCATACCTATACACTACCTTTCGATATGCACCACATCTTTATTCCTTCCGCCTCGATCACCTAAGAAACATACTGTAATAACAACCTGCATAGGTATGCGAGTATTTTTGCCTGACCTATACGAGCACCAGCCGTACCAGTGACCAGCCACTCCCCCAGCCCTCACTCCCTGCAGAACATCCACATCCTCCTTGAAGAGACGGTCAATGCCTTCCTAAATGTCAGCACCGCAGAAATCGAAGAAGGCAACCCAAGATGCAAGGGATTGTGACACAAATCATCTCCAATTAGAAGAAAAATTACTTTCCAGTTGAAGAATATGCGTGCACGGATTAGCATAAAAATTCAATCTTTATACAACGCTCTATGAACCTTTAGCTTCAACTAACCACCTCAACCATCGCACACACTTTATATTATGTTCAATCAGATACTAGAATACTCTTACCTTTATGTATTCGTTCCTTAAGGCTTTAGTCCAACAAATTCTACCCCTACCTGAAGGGGCCCGTTAACTGAGTATCTATCTTGAAAATTAACAAAATCTTTCCCTACAATGAGATGCGTGCAAGGGTGCATCTTTATTTTGAGCTCTCAGTAAAGATGCAAAATAATCCAGGGGCATTAAAAGACCCCGAAAGCACTAATGCGTAGATGTCACTCAACTTCACGTTTATTCACACTCAAACACAAGTCTATTTGAAGATTGCAGGTTACTTATACTATGAGCCTCTTCTCTCGGAATCAGAAACTATCTAAATGCCTGGTCTCGCTAGGTGCTCTCTCCATGCTGGCAGGTTCTTTCGCCCCAGCTGCCGCGGCTGAAGAACCCGCCGCCGACCCCTCCGCCACAATATCTTATGAGGATGTTCCCCCACCCACTGAGGACATGAATACCGCCATGGGTGCTGGTGAACGTAAACGTCTTGGCCTGCCAGCTGAAGGCGCCACCGAGGCACCGGGCGGGCACGGGCGTGCCAAAGGAGTTGGCCCTGCAGCAACCTGGACGCCCAGCGGCGGCACCCTCGGTATGGATGTCTCCTCTCACCAAGGCAATGTGCGTTGGCAGGAAGCATACAACGGCGGTGCACGCTTTGCGTACACCAAAGCAACTGAGGGCACCTACTACACCAACCCTTACTTCGCACAGCAGTATGTTGGATCAGCCAATGTTGGTATGATCCGCGGAGCCTACCACTTTGCCAACCCCCGCACCTCCTCAGGTGCCGACCAGGCTCGCTACTTCGTGAACCATGGTGGGGGTTGGAGCAATGATGGCCGCACCCTTCCTGGTCTACTCGACATTGAGTTCAACCCCTACTCCCAGTATGGCAATACCTGCTACAACCTGAGCCCTGCCCAGCTGACCAACTGGATTCGTGATTTTAACGAAACCTACCGCTCACTCACCGGACGCTACCCTATGGTCTATACCGCTAACTCCTGGTGGAGCCAGTGTGTAGGAACCGGCGAGTTTGGTAAGACTCTGCTTCACCTGGCGAACTATAACTATGTTCCCGGTCCCACTCCCAACGGGTGGAAGTCCTACGATATTTGGCAGTTCTCAGCCGACGGCCCGTTTGTTGGCGACTCCAACTTCTTCCCTGGCTCCTTCAATGATCTGAAAGCTTTGGCTTCCAACCCGCAGGCAACCAACCGCTCATGGCACCCGGCCACGCCCGCACCGGCTCCTAAGCCTGCAGTAAAGACCCGTTTCAGGGATGTTCCTACTCACGCGGCTTTCTACGCTGAAATCGAGTGGCTTGCTTCGCGGAAAATCACCACTGGTTATGGTGATGGTACTTTCCGCCCGGATCAAAGCGTGGAACGCGGCGCAATGGCAGCCTACTTCTACCGGATGGCTGGCTCCCCTGCCGTAAACCTGCCGAAGACATCTCCTTTCTCGGATGTACCCACCAACCACCCCTTCTACAAGGAAATCGTATGGATGCACCAGCGCGGTATCACCACCGGTTACGGTGATGGTACTTTCCGCCCGAACGAGGCCGTCAGCCGTGAAGCAACTGCAGCATTCCTGTACCGTTACAGCGGTAGCCCCGTTATCCCGGTAGTTCGCAGCTCCGGGTTTAAGGATGTTCGCGCCAATAACTCCTTCTACCGCGAAATTATCTGGCTTGAGTCTCGGAAGATCACCGCAGGTTACGGTGATGGCACTTTCCGTCCGTACGATTCTGTTAGCCGTGGAGCTATGGCAGCATTCCTGTACCGTATGCGCTAACCACCTGCTAGGTATGCATAACTGAAAGGGTGTTCCCCCTACCCATGTGGGTAGGGGGAACACCCTTTTCTCTAGTAAGGAGGATTTACCAGCTACTTGCGAAATCGAGCACCATACGCCCGGTAATCTTACCCGCGCCCATCTCCTCGAATACCTGCGGAGCCTCTTCAACCTTACGCAGCTGAACCAGCGGAACAACGAGCCCATCGGCGCCGAACTGGAACGCCTCAGCAAGATCCTGGCGAGTACCAACCAGCGAACCGAGAACGCGAATCCCATCAAGGACAATCTTCGCGATAGACAGTTCCATCTTCTCGGGCGGAAGCCCCACAGCTACTACGCTGCCCCCGGCACGCACGCTTTCAACCGCCTGGTTAAAAGCGACCTTCGATACCGCGGTTACAACGGCGGCTTGTGCTCCCCCGCCAGTCACCTCACGAATCTTCGCTGGTACATCCTCAACCTCACGACCGTTAATCGTGACGTCGGCACCGGTTTCAGCAGCAAACTTCAGCTTGTCATCATTAATATCGACGGCAATAACCTTGGCGCCGAAAACCTTCTTGGCGTACTGCACCGCCAGGTTGCCCAGCCCGCCAGCGCCGTAGGCAACCAGCCACTGCCCCGGCCGCACCTGAGATTCCTTCGTAGCCTTATAGGTGGTTACGCCCGCGCAAGTAATCGAACTTGCCTGCGCAGCATCCAAACCTTCGGGAACCTTCACGGCATAATCCGCCGTGACAAGGGCATACTCACTCATGGCGCCATCCACGGTGTAGCCCGCATTCTTGACGGTCCGGCACAAAGTTTCTCGACCAGAGGTGCAGTATTCGCAGTGCCCGCACCCTTGGAAGAACCAGGCAATAGAGACACGATCGCCGGGCTTGAGCGATTCAACACCTTCACCAACTTCGGTGACAATACCAATACCCTCATGCCCCAGGACGCGCCCCGGAACCTTACCAAAATCGCCAGCCGCAACGTGCAAGTCGGTGTGGCAGACGCCGGAATACTCTAACTTTACGAGTGCCTGGCCGTACCCCACCTCAGGTACAGGAACATCAGTAACGACTACTGAACCATCAATGTGTTCAGGAACAACAACTGCCTTCATGAGAACCTCCAGTGTTTTAGCTCACTATAAGATGTAGTCTTAACCATAAAACGTACATAACAAATTTTCTATAATACAGTGAAATATTTCACTAAACACATGACAATATTTACCATTTTTATATGTGTTTAGGGTACTCTTGTGCACAGTATTAGAAACTTAAACTGAAACGAAAAACACATGTTTGAAGATGCTCATGACAACATGGTATTCACCGACCCAGAGACCGGAGATCAACTTATTTTTCATAGAAAAACTTGGCTGTGCACGATACACGGAATACTAACCCGTTACCTTGGCTTTACCCCTGAACTGGCATATGACATGATAAAAAATGCCCCACTATGCTCTGACGCAGGTATTAACTACCATTCTGTGGGCATGCTCTGCCACGACGAAGAATACCACTGGGCTATGATACTAGCCTACGGCGAAGGGTACTGGCACAAGGGCCACACAGTGGATAAGCCACAAGACTACTATGACTGGGATGAAAAATACAGAAATGATAATAACCTCAAGCCCTATACGATGGAGTAGAGCCTATTTAATATCCCCGCTGTGCTTCCCGGATAATTCTTGACTTCGCCGCTAGCACGAGTAGCCTATAGTCATTATCAAAAGGTTCTGCCAATATAGATTCCAGTAAACATTCAAATTCTTCAAATATTAGCTGCGTGGCAGAATCCAACTCATTATTTTCGTGCTGGTCAGACTGGGCGATCCAGTCAAAGATAACCAGCAGCTCATCATTGCTGAATCGGATCGTGCAGTCCCCATCTTTTTCAGTGTAACCTACTGCATCCACTACCCCTCCCCTTAGCAACAAAATTCTGGCAGGATAAAGGTTATTCGTTATGGGGTTGTCTCCCCTAATAAATGTACCAGCCCGATAGACTCTATACCGCAGACAGCCTTATAGCTTTGTTGAGTCAAGACCCAACCTATACTTACTTACGAAGTCGATATAACATCCGCAATGCATTTCGCTCCATCAAAAATTTTAAATTTTGTACCTGGCGGTATTTTGTCATTTTTCTTATAAGAAACCGAGCTCTTGCATAACTCATATTTTTACTTGGTAAGTGCTCGTAAATATCTAAGACTATACTCCTAGGAAAATTCTCTTGAAAAACTCCATCTTCAAATTCACTTACAGGATAAAAAAGACCAATAGGGGGAATCGTCTTCCTACCGCCTTCTTCTCGAGATCTCCAATAAATTTGAACGTTAACAGTATTATCAGCATTCATTACTACATCTCCCAGAGCTCTAATTTCGACATTTTAAGATTCTACACTATTTTCGGTTAACGTGTTTGTGCCAACTGATTTTGAGGAACTGGTTCTTATCAACCATACCTACAGAAAATAAAACCTTGGATTCTTCTCAACTCAATTAATAATAAAATTTTATCAAACTGTCCATATACGAAACTTTTTAGCATAATCGAACATAGTCTAAAAGACTCAATAAACCATTTTCCATCTATCATACCTTGCGGAGAAAGTCACTACTCCACCACAAACTGGAGAAGAACTACTGTTATTCTTTCTAGAACTGGGGATTAAAGAACATCGTTCGTCCGATTGAAAAGTTCTAACGTATTACTTTGACCTATGAGTCGGGAAAATAGTTACCTTATAAAGGTAAAAATAAATCATTCATATTTACTTGTAATTAAGTTATCTGCAACCAATAAATTATGGTGAATTTTGCATACACATTCATCAATCCAACCATAATGAATATCATTATTAACAGAATAATAAACATCATCTGTTAAAACTTTCTTACCTGCAGTTAGTCTATTTGTTATTGAAACAAAAATACTTCCTTCCTGAGGCCAGTTCGTACAGCGTGGAAGCTCAGTCATAACATTCCCTGCTGTTATTTCTTTATCTAGAATAGATTGCAGCTCTTCACACAATGTAAATATATTATAATTTTTCATAAAATCTCTCTCTATATATTAATTATATTACTTGGCATTAAGTCAATTTACGCCTTGCTGGGAGTATAATATCGCGTTCCACCACCATTATCGCATTTGTTCATTTGCTGCTCCAATCGGCCACCTCATGGAGGGATACTGATTTGTGACGTGAATATTATTCAGGTGGCTTTTGGAGTCTTTAACGAAAAACAGTGCATATTTCCGGTAGCCTGAAACGGGTGAAAGCCGAAACCTCCTGAGCGTAGAGAGCATACACTACCTGCGCAGGCTACTATTTGCTAATTTCCAATAGCCTCTACAATAAATGTAATACCTTAATGCTGAATGTATCTTTTAGGGTTAAAGAACTTATATTAACTTCTTCAAATTTTGATTTATCTTTCTCAAATGAATATTTGTACATCTTCCTACTTAAAATCTCAAAGAGATATCCATAGAAATAGTCATTGTTATTTTCATCTTCAACAAAATCTGTAATATAAATATTTTGTGTATCTACATTTAAATAGTCTTTTATTTGTTTAAATAAATTTGGAAGCTCAATAGGAAATTCTTGCGTCAATTCTTTAATATCATCAAGAAAGACCTCATCGGGTATATTGTTTAATATTATTGGTTCCATTTTAAATTCTTTATTTTTAATTTAATAACATAACTTTTTCATCAAAAATTATTGTATGTGTCAAAAATTTCATTTTACATGCACATTTTGACGTTTCTTACGCATGGGTTATTGTACTACTGTCGAGTAATTTTCGCGCTGCTTCTCTTCGTTGCCCAAAGAAGTCCAGTTGCGTAATACCTTGCCGGTCGGGGTGTAATGGTCGTATTCGTATTCCGATACCAAACCTGCCGCATCCGTGTGCGACACCATCAGATTGTTTTATAGCCGAAGCTGCGTTTGACCGCGCCGTCGCGGCCGATGACGCGCAGCAGGTCGCCGCTGGCATTGTATTCGTAGCGGACCAGCGGACTGCCAACCCGGACAGCCTCGCCGAAGACGGGCAAACCCTCCAGCAGCGATACCGACAACAGCCGCATTTTGGGCGACTGATCGTCCGGATTTTACTGAACCAGATCTGCTCGCTCTCGAACAATACCGGCTCCTCATCATCTTCATCGACTTCCGGCAGCGGGAACAAACGGCCCTGATCGTCGATATAGGCCAATCCCGCCGTATCGCGGATGATGCGCTGGCAGCCCGGCACACTCCAGCTCTTGCCGAGCCAGCCGATACCGTCTTGGCCGGAATAATAGCTGCGGCTCCAAACCAGCGGCAGGATGCCTTCAAAAGCAAAGTCGGTCTCTTTCTCTAAAAACTTCAGCCCGTATATCGGATTGACCGGCCAGCAGCAGCGGCAGCGGCCTTACAGGAAATACAGGGTTTGGGCGGCGGCTTTTCTTTGGGCTTGTTGTTCATGTAGAACATGTCGCTGGCGTGTATGATGTGGCGCTTGCGGATTTTAACCATGGAAGAATGCATCACCGGCCAGGCAGGTTTGGTGGCGGTGCGGGAAAGTATGCCCTTGCGGCCGGGCAGGGCGGGTTCATCGCTGGTGGTGCGGTTGGTTTTACTAGCCTTAAAGACAAAGGCGGGCTTGCGGTTGAGGCGTACGTCTTTGGCGACGGTTTTTGCGCCGCCCAGGTCGGCGAAGAGCGAGAAGGGGACGGGTGTGTGACATACGGAGCAGGAGGAGGCGGCCAGTAGAAATCGGGAAGGGTACAGATTACATAGAAGTCGCTGTCTTTACGGGCGATTTTATTGAATGCCATGGCGGCTTGCTCCTGTTGGGGGTGGGGTCGTCTGAAAATTTTTCAGACGACCTTACGGGGGCGTTAGAGCTTGGGAAAGCCTATGTTTACTCAGTATCTCTAATGTTCATATTCCCTGGTGAAATACCTTCTTCTGATTCTACAAAAAGTTCCCCATCCTCCTCTACGATAAATGAATTTCCAGTTCTAAATATCAAATTATATAATCCCTCATAAAATTTACCTCCCAAATAATATAAATCTCCAGAATCAGGAATAAAATAAATTCTTCCCAGTTCATCAATAAGGATTTCTCGGTTATCTGCAAAGCCGAAATTTCTTAATTTTTGCCAATAGATTTTTGATAAAAAATATAATCCTCATCATCTATCGAATAGTCAACTAAGGTATTTATAGTTTCCCCAAAGTTATGCAGTACCGTAGATAGAAAGATGCGTCCATTACTACGATAATAAGCGTCATAGCTAATTGTTAAATACCATATTTCTTTTAGAAATTTTTTTACATTATCAGGCAACTCATCTAAATGGTGGGGTAGAGAATCTAAAATAATTTCTCTATTCTCATACCAGCCTGAAGCAATCATTTTCTTAAAAAATCTGAGTGTATTTCGTATGGTTGTTTCATAAATACTTCTTGTTATTTTACTGTAGTATTTTAGAATGAAATATTCAGCCTTATTGACGCCTGTTTGGAGTCATAGATGAACAAAAGGGAATTCCATGCTAATTCAGGTCCTTTAAATTCGAGTACTGGAGCACTTTTTAGTACACAATATGATTTTAAAGGAGGATATAAATTAAGAAAATTTTGAATAATTTTTGATTCTAAGATGTTTTTAGTTAAATAAAAATAGTCATTAAATAAGATATCAATTTCCTTTTTGTATATGTCGATAAATATTTTTCCTTCTTCTCCAAGGTAATAAATATTTTCTTGAAATAAATAAATACCTTCTTGTATATTTTTAAAATTTATTAATTTAGTTTTTTCTTTAATGTCTTTAATATCATTAAAGTTTAAGGAGAGATTATTGATGACAATGTTTTTTTGTTGTATAAATAATTTAATTTGATTCATATGTAATTTTACCTCCTGAAAGATCGAAGGTTGCCAGTACTTGTTAATTTCGGTTTATCCATATCTCGAATATAATATTGGGTTGCTCCCCCATCGCCATATTTTTTATTTGCTTTTGCTTTTGATTTTCCTACGCAAATATCTTCTTCTACTACAAATATATGTAATTGTTTTCTCATGTCACGTGCGACAGTAGCATTTCCACTATGTTTCACCTGTACGGAATCGTTAAATGCTCTGGCATTTCCTCTTGCAGAACGTACAACGTATCCTCGAACAAAATAATTCCCAGAGGCAGAAGCCATACCTGCCGGCCCATGTGGATACAGTGTAAACAATATTGTCCCTTTTTAGGACAACATTTTTCCAATTATCCACACCTGGATAGTCCTCACTTCCTTGCCAGCCAGCCGCTTCACTGGCAGGATCTTGTCCTGCACATGGATCATTACATGTTCCAGGCGATTTTTAGAACTTAACCCTAATGGGTCAGCCCACATTTGACTGTTTTGTAAAGCCCAATAGAGGTTACTACCACCAGCCAACCCAATCGGATCTTGGTTAATGAACCTTCCACACTCCGGCTCATAATACCTGAAGAAGTTGTAATGCAGCCCCGTCTCACGGTCGGCATACTGGTTTTGCAGACGGAAGGGCTGGTATGCGCTATCCGTTACTCGGGTTTCCTCTTTCAGACGACCCCAGCCGGTATAGTTGCCGAACCACAAGAGGTTGCCGTCCTTATCGGTCATCTCTCTTGGGATGCCGATTTGGTCGCAGTGGAAGTAGTTGATTTCCTGATAGGTCTCGAACCCGGCATTGGTGTAGTTGTGGATTTGCGCCAGCGGCTCGTAGCTGTCCTGGTCGGCATAGACGTAGGTATACCTGCCGCGGGCGTACACTTCCTGTAACAGCCGGCTGCCGTCCCAGACGAAGCGGGTTTCGTCTTCGAGGCCGCCGTCTTCTTTCAGACGGCCTTTACGGATGCGCCGGTCCAGTGCGTCGTATCGGTACACCCACGTCTGTTTGTCCCAGCCGCCGCTTTCGTTTCGGCGGAACACTTCCGCCTTCTCCAGCCGGTCGTACAGGTCGTAGTACAGGTTGTGCTGGCTGCCGTCGGCCGACTCGTGCTGGACGGTGTTGCCGTAGTCGTCGTAGTAGTAGCTGTGGCCGTTATAGCGCTGTAGGCGGTTGCCGCTGACGGGGTGCGGGGCTGTCGGGTCGAGGATGTTGTGGGCGGGGTCGAAGGCGAAGGTTTGTGCGCCCGCCCGGGTGATGCGGCCCAACGGGTCGTATTCGAACGGGGTCGTGCCGCTGCGCTGGTCGCTGCTTTCGCTCAGGTTGCCGTTGCGGTCGTAATGGTAGCGCCGTTTGACGGCGGTAAAGCCGGCACCCGCGCTGCCTTTGCCTTTTGCTTCGACGGCCAGTTGGCTTTTCAGACGGCCTAACGGGTCCAGTTCGTAGCGGCTGCTCAGTGCGCCCTGGCTGCGGCCGATTTCGCGGTGCAGGCCGTCGCGTTCGAGGTCGCTGACGGTTTCGCCTTCCAGGTTGATGTGGTGCAGGTGGCCGCTGCCGTAATACAGGTAGTTCAGCCTTCTGCCGTCCGGCAGTTCGGTGCTGCTGCGGTTGCCGTTGCGGTCGTAGTGGTAGCGGATGCTCTGTGTCTGCGGCAGGTACAGCATGTCGTGCTGCGGCTCGCGCCAGTCGCTCCCGGGCAGGCCGGCGGCGGCGCTTTGTTCCGGGTCGGGCACCGTCCAGCTGTGTTGGGCAATCAGTTCGCCGGACGGGTTGTAGTCGAAGGCGCTGACGTGTCCTTCGGCGGCGGCGCGGATCAGGTTGCCGTTGCCGTCGTAGTGGTAGACGCGCTCCTGCTCCCGACCGTGGCGGTCGCGCGCGACGGTACGTGTCAGCCGCCCCAGGATGTCGCGTTCGAATTCGGTGCTGCGCTGCGGGCTTTGCTGTTCGGGGACGGCCACCGGCCGCTGTGATGCGCGGGTGGGGCCGCCCAGTGCCGCCAGCAGTTGTTCGGCGGCGTTGCGGTCGCTGCCGTATTCGTCCTGCCGCACCAGTTCGTTGCCGGCGTTGTAGTGGTAGGCGGTCAGTTTGCGGTCGAAGCCGCTTTCGTAGCTCAGCCGGTCCAGCAGGTCGTAGCCGAAGCGGTAGCGCTCGCCGTTTTCGTTGGTCAGGCCGGTCAGCCGCCGGGCCGGGTCGTAGTGGTAGTCGAAGTGGTGCCCCAAGGCGTCGGTGCGCCGGCTCGGCAGGCCGTCGGCGGTGTATTGGTAGTCGGTGTGCCGTCCTTCGCCGTCGCGGTGCCGGATCAGCCGGTCGGCTGCGTCGTACCGGTAGTGTTCTTTGCTGCCGTCGGGGTAGACGGCCAGAATCAGGTTCTGCCGTTCGTCGTAGTGGTATTCGGTGCGCTGGCCCAGTTCGTCGGTGACGGCGGCCAGTTGTCCGTCGGCGGTGTAGTTCAGTCTGGTGCGGCGGCCGGAGCAGTCGGTAATCTGTTCCGGCTGGTTGGCGGCGTTGTAGCGGTATTCGGTGCGGTTCTCCTGCGGGTCGGTCACCGCCAGCAGCAAGCCTTTGTCATCGTAATGGTAACGGCTGGTGCGTTTGAGCGGGTCAGTGTGGGTCAGCAGGTTGCCGGCTTCGTCGTAGCTGTAGCCGTGGTAGCGGCCTTCGCCGTCGCTGCGGCGGATGAGGCGGTAGTTGTCGTCGTAGTCGTAGTGCAGGATGACGCCGTCGGGGCGGGTGATGCTTTCCACCTGCCCTTCGTTGCTGTACTGATAACGGGTTACCCGCCCCAGCGCGTCGGTGTCGCTCAGCAGCCGGCCGAGGTGGTCGCGTTCCATGATGCGGCAGCTGCCGTCGGCATACACCCGTTTGGTCAATTCGTTGTTGGCGTCGTAATGATATTGCTCGCTGCGCCCCAGGATGTCGGTCACTTCGGTATAGCCGTCGTGATAGCGGAAATGCCATTCTTCGCCCAGGCTGGTCCGGTTGCGCAGTACTTTGCCGCCGGCGTCGTAGTGGTCGTATTCGTAGTAGGACACCAATCCGGCGGCGTCGCCGTGTTCGGTCAGAATGTGGTTGCGGTAGCCGAAATGCCGTCTGACGCTGCCGTCGCGGCCGAGGACGCGGATCAGGTCGCCCGCTTCGTCGTATTGGTAGCGCACCAGTTCGCGCCCGCCCCTGCCCGCCGTGCCGAACGGCGGCAGCGACGACAGCAGGCTGACCGAGCTCAGCCGCGGCAGCGGCCGCTGCCGACCGCCGGCATCGGCAAAGTGCAGTTCGAACACCCGTCCGTTGCCGTCGATGATGTATTGCGGCAGGCCGCTTTGCGGATGGTAGATAAAGCGCTGGTGATTGCCGTTGCCGTCTTCCACCGCCACCAGCGGGTAATGCGTGCCGCTTTCGCCATGCGGGTCGGCGGCCGAAACCGCCGAAGCGGCAAAGCGCAGCGACAGCGAACCGTCCAGCGAACTGATGTAGTAATGGCCGTCGTCGTTTTTGCCGAACCAGATTTGTTCGCTTTCGAACAGCACCGGTTCGTCGTCCTCCTCGTCCACTTCGGGCAGTGCGAACAGCCTTCCCTGTTCGTCGATGTAGGCCAGGCCGTTGCCGCCGCGGATGAGGCGCTGGCAGCCGGGCACGCTCCAGCCTGCGCCCAGCCAGCCGGTGCCGTCCTGGTCGGAGTAGTAGCTGCGGCTCCATACCAAAGGCAGGATGCCTTCGAAGGCGAAGTCGGTTTCGTCCTCCAGAAACTTCAGCCCGTGTATCGGGTTGACCGGCCGGCCGACCGCCGCCGCCGCTTTGCAGGAGATGCACGGTTTGGGCGGCAGCCTCTTCTTGAACTTGCCGTTCATGTGGAACAGGTCGCCGGCACGGACAATGTAGCGTTTGCGGATTTTGACGCTGGAGGAATGGCGCATCGGCCAGGCCGGTTTGGTGGCGGTTCTGCTCAGCACGCCTTTGCGGCCGGGCAGCGCCGCCTCGTCGCCGGTGGTGCGGTCGGTCTTGCTGGCTTTGAATACGAACGCCGCCTTGCGGTTGATTTTGACGTCTTTGGCCACCTGCTTGGCGCGGCCGAGGTCGGCAAACAGCGGAAACGGGATCGGCGGTACCTGCGGCGGTGCCGGCGGCGGCGGCCAGCAGAAATCGGGCACCATAAAGACCACTTTGAACTTGCTGCTCTTGCGCGCGATTTTGTTGATGGCCATCGGCTGCTCCTGTCGGTTGCGCCTCTCTCAGCGCGGTTGCTCCATGCCAGCCAGCGACGGCGGCAGGGGGATATAGGTTTGCGGATTGCGTATCTGAGCCAGTTCTATTTGCGCACCACGTTCGTGGCGAGCGATAAATCGCAACTGGCACGCTTCGATTTCTAGTTCCTCAGGAAACGAGGTACGATAGGTACAGGC
>ERZ772912.127-NODE-127-length-36676-cov-4.884793_pt1 | contig 36676 bp, 18 predicted proteins | sample MGYA00512119_ERZ772912 | MGnify/ENA primary metagenome ERZ772912 (study PRJEB29015, sample SAMEA2738048) | human oral metagenome | biome: human oral; feature: human-associated habitat; material: saliva | place: China | collected 2230 ...
AACGGCAGGAACGGCAGACAGCACTGCTGCGCGACACCGACTGGGCCCAACAGTCGCTGAAGCTGTCGCTACGTGAGCTGCAGGCACACCTGGTACGCCTGGCCCCCCTCTGGCTGGCCGACCTGCGCCAGGGATCCGGCACCCGCACCACGCCCCCGGCCGGTGAAGACGAAGGAGCCGGCGCTGCCCGGAACCCTGCGGACTTTCTGGCAAGCTACCCCCAGGTCCGATACGTGGCCCTGGTCACGCCCGAGGGACGTGTCCTTCAAGCCACCGTGGCCCAGGGCGCGATGATCGGCAATGGCCTGGAGGCAGGTGAGCCCACCCAGGATGGCGACACCCTGCTGCTGCCCGCCTTCCAGGACACGCCCGGCACGTCACCCCGGCGCGGTGCCTGGCTGGCCAGCATGCAGTCGTGGCAGCCCCGCTATTCGGCGCCGCTGATGATTCCGGGGGGCGAGATGGTGACCGAGCTGTACCTGCCCGTGGTGCAGGGACGGCGTCTGGTGGCCGTGGCCGTGGCCGGCATCGGGCTGGAACCGCTGCTGGCGCACATGCTGCCCGAGAACCTGCGCGATCGCTATCGGTTCAGTCTGGTGGGGCCGCACGGCCGGCTGCTGGCCAGCACGGCCTCGGCACACCGCATCGACGCGCGCGCCGCACACCAGCTTCCGCTGGACCCGCCCGGTGACGGCCTGATGCTGCGGGCGGTGGCCTACGACGACGACACCCCCTCCCTGGCCGAACGACTGACCCAGCTGGGGCTGTTCACGCTGGCGCTGACGTCGATCCTGTCGCTGATCCTGCTCTGGCGCAGCGCCCATGACCGGATGCGCGCCGAGGGCGAGCGCGACCGGCTGTTCGAGCTGTCGCAGGACGTGTTCTGCGTGATCCGCCCGGACGGCACGCTGGTGCGCGGCAATCCGGCCTTCGTCGAGTATTTCGGCAAGGACCTGAGCAACACGCGCTTCTGGGACCATGTCTATCCGGAGGACCGGCTGGACGTGATCGAGGCCTTCACCACCCCCCAGGAGCGCATCGGCCCTCTGGAATGCCGGGTGCGCTTTCGCAATGCCTGGCGTTGGCTGAGCTGGTCCATCAGCGTGGACTCGCGCTCGCCCGAATCGCTCTATTACGCGGTGGCCCACGACATCACCGGCCGAAAGCTGGTGGAGCAGGCGCTGACCACCGAAGCCACGTTCCGCCGCGCCATCGAGGATTCCATCAGCACGGGGCTGCGCGTGATCGACCACGATGGCCGCATCACCTACGTGAACCGGGCACTGTGCCAGATCCTCGGCTATCCGGCCGAAGAGATGGTGGGGCAGCTGCCGCCCTACCCCTACTGGATCCCCGAGGAACACGACCTCAACATGGCCCACCTGAACCTGACGATCTCGGGTGGCGCCCCCCCATCGGGCCTGCAGACGCGGGCACGGCGCAAGGACGGCCGGATCATCGACGTTCGGCTCTATGTCTCACCACTGATCGACGATCAGGGCCAGCAGGCGGGCTGGATGGCCTCGGTGACCGACATCACCGAACCGAACCGGATCCGCGCCGAGCTGATCGACGCCCACGAGCGCTTCGAGACCGTGCTCAATCAGCTTGACGCGGCCGTCTCGGTGGTCTCGCCTCCGCCACCGATCGTCCCCCTGAACATCATCACCCCATCAACGGACGAGCAGTCGCCGGCGCCCGCCCCCTCCCGGCTGCTTTTCTGCAATTACCACTACCACGCGCTGTTCGGCGACGACATCGCCGGCCACCTGGCGCTGCTCAACGGCTGGCCGGTGGCCGACTCCTGGATGGGCGAAGAGGTCTACATCCCGCGCATCGACCGCTGGTTCGAGGTGCGGGTACAGGTGATCCGCTGGGTGGACGGCCAGCCGGCCCAGCTGGTGGTGGCCACCGACATCACGGCGCTGCGCCCCATCCGTGAGCGCCAGAAGCAGCAGGAAGAACAGCTGCAGCAGACGGCACGCCTGGTGACGATGGGAGAGATGGCCTCCTCCATCGCCCATGAGCTGAACCAGCCGCTGGCGGCCATCAGCAACTATGCCCTGGGCCTGGCCAAGCGGCTCCAGCCCGGCAGCCCCGCCCCCGCCGATCCGGCCATGGTGGACCAGACGCTGGACAAGATCGCCCGGCAGGCACAGCGTGCCGCCTCGGTCATTCAGCGAGTACGCAACTTCGTGCGCCGCAACACGGCCGAGCAGCGCGAGATCGCCGTGGACGAGATCCTGACCGAGGCGCTGGCCCTGGCCGAGATTGCCGCCAAGCGCTATGGCGTGGCCATCACCATCGACCTGGCTCCGAACCTGCCCCGCCTGTCGGCCGACCGCATCCTGATCGAGCAGGTGCTGCTGAACCTGATGAAGAACGCCATCGACGCCATGCACGGGCAGGACCATGCCGCCCTGACGCTGCAGGTGAGCAGCACAGACGACAACGTGCTGTTTGCCGTGGCCGATCAGGGGCCGGGCATCCCCGAGGAGCAGCAGGAAAAGGTCTTTGAGGCCTTCTTCACCACCAAGCCCGAAGGCATGGGCATGGGGCTCAACATCTGCCGCAGCATCATCGAGTCCCACGCCGGCCGGCTGTGGGTGGAAAGCAATCAGCCTCGGGGGTGCATCTTCAAGTTCACGCTGCCGGTACACCCGCCGGCACACGGCAACACGACGCCGGCATGAGCGCCCTGCCTTCCGTCATGAGCGCCTCGCCTTCTCCTTTCCATCGACCGACCTGGAGGTCCGGTCCTGTCCTCCCGGCGCCGGCTCCGTGTTTTCCCGCAGTGGCAGCCCCGAGGATTCATCGATAATTCCCAAAAGCCACGGACGCCGGGAACCGCGATCCCGGCGCCCATGGCCCCGTGCCCATCATCCGGATAGACGACAGACCCATGAGTCCATCAAACGAAACCCCCTCCACCGCCCCTCCGCAGCCTGAAAGGTTCGTCTACATCGTCGACGACGACGAGGCCGTGCGCGATTCGCTGCGCTGGCTGCTGGAAGGCAGCGGCTTCAATGTGCGCACCTTCCACAGCGCCGAGAGCTTCCTCAACGCCTACACGCCCGGACATTTCGCGGTGCTGATCCTGGACGTGCGCATGGGCGGCATGAGCGGCATCGAACTGCATGACGAACTGCTGCGCCAGCGCTATGACCTGCCGCTGATCTTCATGACCGGCCACGGTGACGTGGGCATGGCCGTGGCCCGCATGAAACTGGGCGCCGTGGACTTCCTGGAAAAGCCCTTCGACGACAAGCAGCTGATCAGCACGGTGGAGAACGCCTTCAGCCAGGCCCGCGTGAAGCAGAACGATGCCCAGCGGCGCGAGCAGCGCCAGGAACTGCTGGCCCGTCTGACCCCGCGCGAGCAGCAGGTGCTGGAGCTGATCGCGGCCGGCCGCCTGAACAAGCAGATTGCGGGCGACCTGAACATCAGCATCAAGACGGTGGAGGCGCACCGCGCCAACATCATGGACAAGTTCGAGGTCCGCACCATGGCCGACCTGATGCGGCGCTTCCTGGGCAGCAGCCCGGACTGATCCGCAGACCCGATCCGACAGACAGACAGCGCTCGGCCCCGGCAGTATCGGGCCATTTCTGCCCTGACACGCACGCCCTTTTCCGGGAGGGCTTCGTGCGTCCAGCCTGAGGGCAAAGAAAAAGGGCCTGAATTCGCTTTGAATTCAGGCCCTTGAATGGGTGGCGCGCCCGGCAGGATTCGAACCCACGACCCCTTGGTTCGTAGCCAAGTACTCTATCCAACTGAGCTACGGGCGCGACGCGGAACGCATAATAACATGAGATTCGGGTTTGTCACGTCGTTTGGAAATTTTTTGCAAACGATTGTCAAAACTGAGCATGAAAACGGATTTTCACCCGAAAGGAGGGTGAAATGCACCTGAACGGTTCTCACTCGTGCTTATTCGAATGAAGGGGCCCGCCTGCCCGAACGAGAGTCCCCCGCGAGCGTCCCCCGGTCGGCACCGACGTCGATCCGGCTGCCAGCGTCTCCTCATAGCCGCACAAGGATGTAACGTTTTCTGAATCCGGCCCCCTGGAGAGACCGTGTGCGGGCAGCTCATGTAGACTTCTAGGGGTGTCGGCATGCCTCGGTGGCGAGGCATGTCGTCGGCATCCGAAGCGGCCGCCCGGCCCGCAGCGGCAGCCATCGCTGCACGACATGTGCAGCCCCCGAATGCTCTGCTGCCCAGTTTCCTGCGCCTGGCACACCGTCACGGATGCCGCAGATCATCACGTGAATCTTCGAAGGAAAGTGGTTTGAACCTGAACTGGAACGATCGCCCCCTGATCACGACCTCCACGCGCGGCGTGTTTGCCGAAGCCATTTCACCGTTCACTGACGACGGGACCCTGGATCTGGATGGCATCCGTGCCCAGATGGACTTCCTGGTCGCCTGCGGTGCAAGTGGCGTGCTGCTGCTGGGGGCCGGCTCCGAGGCCGACAAGCTCACCAACGACGAGCGCCTGTCGGTGGTCCGTGCCGGCATCCGGCACCTGAACGGCCGCATCCCGGCCATCGTCGACATCTCCTCGCCGGGCATCGACAACCTGGCGCTGCTGGGCCGGCGGGTGATGGACGCAGGCGCAGCCGGCGTGCGCATCAGCCCGGATGTGACGCTGCGCACCGACGAGGACATCTACAACTATTTCGAGCGCGTCAGCGAGCGGCTGGGCGAGATCCCCTGGATCCTGCACGACCAGCCGGCCGTCACCGGCGTCACCATCGCCTCTTACCTGCTCATCCGCATGCTGCAGGACTTCGAGCGTCTGGTAGGCATGTGCCAGGGCCTGGGCTCGGGTCTGGACAAGGCCGAGGCGCTGCGCGACGCCGAGACCAAGGGCGTGCGCCGCCTGGCCCTCTTCGAGGGCAACGACGGGCTGCATTTCCCGCAGGCACTCGACCGCACGGTGGATGGCGCCTTCAGCGCGTTTGCCTACCCCGAGGCGCTGATCAAGCTGCAGGAACTCTTCGAGGCCGGCAAGCGTGACGACGCCGAGGATGTCTTCGACGCCTACCTGCCGCTGATGCGTCACCAGAAGCAGCTGGTCATCGGCCCGGCCGTGGTCAAGCAGCTGCTGAAGGTGCGGGGCGTGATCCGCAGCGCCCGGCTGCGTGAACCGGCCCGCCGGCTGGACGAGGCCGAGGAGCAGGACATCGAGCGCCTGGTGCGCCGGATGGAGCGCCGCACGCGGCAGCTGGGCATCGGCCTGCCCACCCCCTGGCCGCAGCGCTCGGGCAGCTGAGCCCCGCCCTCAGTGCCCCTCACGGGGCAGACGGGATGAGCCGGCAGCCTGCCGGCCCGCGGCACCCTTGGGTGCCGCGTTTTCCTTCACCGCCTTGCCCGACGGCTGCCCATCCCCCTTGGCCCGGGTTTCATCGGCAGCCTTCCCGTCACCATCCAGGCGCACCTGCACATGGCGGGTCACGCCATTGGGCCCCGGAAAGTCCTGAAACAGGGCTTTCACCATCAGCGGCACGGCGTTGTTCAGGGCGCCATCCTCGGAATCCGACACGACCGAGCCTTCATAGAGGCGCGCCGGCCGTCCCGGCAGCGGCTTCGTGCCCGTCAGCGCCAACTTGACCTGCTTGCGGTAGATGGTCCGCTGGTAGGTCGAATAGCCCACCAGATCATAGCCATACATCGGCACCGTCTCCCAATAGGTGACGACCTGGCCGTTGGCGTCGGTACGCTGATGCGCCACCTGGCGATAGCCCTGGAAGACATAGGCATAGTTGGGCTGGCTGTAGTTGACCGGCCGGCCGTTGTCCACCGAATAGTCCAGCGTCACGTCCACGTCCGGACGGCTGCTGCCGGTCTCCTTCAGGCCATGCGCCAGCAGCTGTTCGCGTACCAGCCCGGCATAGGTCTGGTATTCGAGACTGTTGGCCTGGTCCGCGTCGGGCTTGAAGCGAAAGCTCAGCCCCTGCAGGGCCGGTTCCTGCTGGTGGTAGGCCGTGACCTCGGCGCCGAAATAGGTGGCGCACCCGCCCAGCAGCAGCGCGCCGGCCATCGTGGCTGCCAGCCCCAGCCGGCGCCAGGCGCCCGACCGTGCCATCGGAATATGCTGCATCGACTGTCGCTCCATGGATCTTCCCTCTGCACAATCATAACGGGGCTCCGCCCCCTTGGCGGCGGATAACCCGGACGAACCTTCCGGCCCATCTGCCACGACGCGGAATCCCCGAAGACGGACCCTGCCCCCGGACACCCGCAGCCGGTGTCGGGTCCTGAAACGGGTATCGGGCACTGGACGTTGACCCGCGCGCCCGCCAAGCCCCACGCCGCTGGCCAGGGAGGTGCCGGGAGCCTGCCCCTGCCCCTGCCCCTGCCCCGGCATCCGCATCCGCATCCGCATCCGCATCCGCACCCAGTCCCAGTACCCAGCGCCCAGTGCCCAGTGCCCAGCATCATGGTCATGTCCGCCTGCTGCCCTGGCCGGGTTCTGGTAATCTCGTTCCAGTCCTTTTTTCAGAAATGCCCCGACGCCAGACGCGCCCGGGACGTCAGGCCGGACGGCTGCCGCAAGGATCCATCCCGCCCCTTTTCACGATTCCCACCCGATTCACCATGGCCGACTCGCTCACCAACGCCACCAAGCCCACCAAACCCAGCGCCTCGCGCGTCATCGAGGTCCACCAGTACCATGCGCTGCGCCCGGGCCCGCGCCTGCTGGTGATGGGGGGTGTGCATGGCAACGAGACGGCAGGACCCATCGCCATCCGGCAGATCCTGGCGGAATTCGCCGAGGGCCGTCGCATCCTGCATCGCGGCACCCTCACCTTCGTGCCGGTCGCCAATCCGGTGGCCTGGGCTGCCGGCCGCCGCGAGGGCGACCGCAACCTGAACCGCGACTTCCGCCCCAGCCTGTCGCCCGAGAACGTCGAGGATCGCATCGCCACGCGGCTGGGACCGATCCTGGCCAGCCACGACGTGCTGGTGGACCTGCACACCTTCTCGGCGCCGGGCGAGCCCTTCGTGTTCTTCGGCCCCGCCGACAACCAGGAGGAGCTGGAGCCTTTCAGGCGTTCGACCGAGGAAGAGCGCCTAGCGCAGGCCATCGGCCCCCGTCGGCTGGTCTACGGCTGGCTGGCCGCCTACGCCAAGGGCGTGCGCCGTCGCCAGAACGGCAGCATCTCCTACGGGATCGGCACCACCGAATACATGCGGGCCCATGGCGGCTACGCCGTCACGGTGGAATGCGGACAGCACCTGGATCCGGAAGCACCGGCCGTGGCGCGTGCCGCCATCGACAATGCACTGCGCCTGCTGGACATGGGCGGGCTGCTGCCCGAGGAAGGCGCAGCCCCTGCCACCTGCCATGACCATGACGCCCCGCCGGCCGCTGAACCCTCACCGGATTTCTCACGCAGCGAGTTCACCCCGCCGGCCGACGACCAGGCCGCACGCTTCGAGCTGATCGAGCTGTACGATGTCTTCGACCGGCACGCCACTGGCGACCGTTTCGCCCGAGACTGGCGCTCGTTCGACCGCGTGGCGGCGGGTGAACCCATTGCGTTCCGTGCCGATGGCCTTCCGCTGACGGCGCCGGAAGATGGCTACGTGGTGTTCCCCAACCCCGGAACACCACCGGGACGGGAATGGTTCTACTTCGCCCGACCGGGTCGGCGGCAGCTTCGCTGACCACCTACGCTATCGACGGGGCCCGCGCACCTGGTGCCGTGGGCCCTTGATGCCGAGAACCTTGGGGTCGGGGCACTTGGGACAGGAGCCCTCCCCGACACCTCTGGCGCCCTGTCGGTGCACCCGCAGAACGACAGGACGGCCCTGTCACCGCGCCCCCCGGGGCCAGCGAGCGAAGCCAGCCTCGGGGCAACCTCACTCGGACAGGCCGAAGCGCCCGTCCGGATCAGCGGCGCGCGCGATTTCCACGGGCTGGATCGGCGGGATGTCCAGACCCTTGATGCGGTTGAACTCGTTCACCATCGCGGCAGCCCACAGACCGTTCCAGACCGTTCCGGCATGGCCATCGCCGATGACGGCATTCCAGGGCTCATCGCCCTGCGTGACGCCCACCTCGCGCTTGCCGGACAGCTTCACCTGCTTGTAGGCCGGTTGGCCCTGGGCATCACGCGCACCGAACCAGTGCCGGAAGAAGGCCCGGTCGTCGAAGAAATGCACGCCCTTGGTGCTCTCGGCGATCTGGCGCAGGCGTTGGTCGTAGGCATCGAGCACGGCGGCGATGTTCGTCTGCTCCTGCGCGTTGCGGAAGCTGGCGTGCAGCGGTGGCCAGTCGACGTTGTTCAGGATCCCCACCAGGATGATGTCCAGCGCCGGATCGCGGGCCTTCAGCGCGGACACGGCCTGGGCCACCTGGTCGGCACAGGCCTGCACCCGGGCCAGATTGTCGGCATCCGCCCCTGTCTTCGCAAAGGCCTGCAGGTCCTCGCGCTTGCCCAGGCTGTTGATGCCGATACGGATCAGCACCACCGATGGCACGTCCTTCCAGCCTTGCGGATCACGGGCCATCTCGGCCAGCAGGCCAGGCACCTGCCCGAAGGTGGGGTTGTTGAGTGCACCGCAGGTGGCGCCACTGAAGGCGAAGTTGTAGCGGAAGTCTTCCTTGTGCTGCCGCACCAGGCTGCCCATCACGTTGCGCCGCAGCCAGGCGCCAGCCCCGCTGCTGCCCACCTCACCGAAAGGCCCCTGATCGATGTCGCGGGGACGCAGCCTCCCAAGGATCTCGGTCCACTGCCAGGTACTGGCCTGCTGCGCCCCGCCGCGCGCCTCGGGCGTGCCGTAGTGCAGCGAAACCGCATCGTGGAAGGAATGACTGTCGGAGTCCCCCAGGACTGCCAGTCGCAGTTTCGGGCTGGCCGGCTCTCCGCCATTGAAGGAAGACATGTGGTCCGGGCTCCTGCTGTCGGTGGCCACGCCACCAGGATGGGTGTCGACGTGGCCGCGATGCGCAGCCGCCGGGGGGTTGCTGTCGGGCGTGCAGGAGGCCAGGCACATACCAGTACCGATGCCCAGAAGCAACACCCTCAGCATTGTTTTACTGAAAATATGTGACAAACGTTCAGATGGGCGACTCTGAACAGTCACGCTAGCATTGGCGGGTCGGGCAGGCTGCGCTCCCGTTGCATCGGTCGATGCGTCGCGGAAAACACGCCACCTGCCACTGGCCCCATGTTCAAAACCGATCATGCGTCTATAGATTGCTTGTTGGAATGAATCACCTACCCTCAGGGGAGGACTGAAACCATCCGGCATCTTTCTCATCCAACCGGATTTTCGCAGCTGTGGCTTCCATCTCGATCAAGCTTCCCGCCAATCTGACCACGGCCCTGGCAGCGCGCCGGGGGCAGGACGAACCCCGGCTTGTACCCTGGCTGGCCGCCTGGATGCTGGCTGACCACCGCATCGGTGGCGGCACGCTACCCGGCGAACTGGGCGACACCGCCAGCCTGCTGGCGCTCGCACGCCAGCATGTGGACAATGGACGCAACACTTGGGAAGGCGAGACCGGGCTGGCGCTGTTCGTCGAGGAAGCCGCCTCGACCGGGCTGCCGGCCGAAACCGACGCCGTGAACGCCATGCCTGTTGGGCATGATGCCATCCCGTCCGATACCGAATCATCGACGTCCCGTAAAAAGGCTGACATTTCGCTGCATTTTGTCGGCGAAGACGTAACCATCTGCTCACCCAGCGGCCGCTACGATGCCGTGGCGCTGCATGGCTGGCGGCGGCTGCTGCGCCACCTGCTGATCGAGCTGGTGCTGCAGGGCCCACAGCAGCTGCGCCAGTTCTCAAATCTGGCCACCAACATCCGGCCGCTGGTGCTGCAGACCTGGTCCGGCCCAACCGACGGGGACGCGCGCCTGCCGCAGGCCACCGTCATCGAGCGCTTCGACCTGCAGTGCCGTCGCCACCCCGATGCCACGGCCGTGCGCATGCCCGGCACGCCCGGCGTCACCTGGAGCTACGAAACCCTGCGCGAGATCTCGCTGCGCCACGCTGCGCGCCTGCAGGCGCTGGACGTGGGGGCAGGCGACCGCGTGGCCATGCTGCTGTCACGCCGGCCCGAAGCCATCGCCCTGATGCTGGGCATCCTGCGGCTGGGCGCTGTCTATGTGCCCATCGACCCGGCCAGCCCGGAACAGCGGCTGTCGCTGATGCTGGAAGACAGTCAGCCCACGCTGCTGCTGGTGGATTCGCATACCCAGCCCCATCAGCTGGCGCTGGCCAAGGCACGCGGCATCCCGACGCTGGACATCGAAGGCATCGACCACGACGACACCGACACGCTGGTGGGCTTCGACACGGTGCCCTGCCTGTCGGAGCGGCTGTCCGAGCAGGAGCTGGCCCGGTACGGCAGCCCGGCGCGCCAACCCGCCTACGTGATGTATACCTCCGGTTCCACGGGCACGCCCAAGGGGGTGGTCATCCCCCATCGTGCCATCGTCCGGCTGGTCTACCGACAGTACTACGCCCCGCTGGGTCCGAAGGTGGTGATGCTGCACGCAGCACCGCTGGCCTTCGATGCCTCGACGCTGGAGATCTGGGGTCCGTTGCTCAATGGCGGCACCTGCGTCGTCCATCCGCAGGCCATCCCCTCGGGTGCCGGCCTGGCCGAGACCATTCGCACCGAACGGGTCAACACCGCGTGGCTGACGGCGGCACTCTTCAACCGTATCGTCGACGAGAATCCGCTGCACCTGCAGGGCCTGCGCACGCTGATGACGGGCGGCGAGGCGCTGTCGCCCCGACATGTGCGCCGGGCGCTGCAGGCGCTGCCCGGACTGCAGCTGATCAACGGCTACGGCCCCACCGAGACCACCACCTTCGCCGTCACGGGACCGGTGTCCGAACACGATCTGGACAGCCACACCTCCGTGCCGCTGGGCCGCCCCATCAACTGGACCTACGTGCGCGTGCTGAGCCCGCTGGGCGATGCCGTTCCCCCCGGCCTGACCGGCGAACTCTACATCGGTGGCCCGGGCGTGGCCCTGGGCTACCTGAACCGCCCGGATCTCACGAAGGAACGCTTTGTCGCCGATCCGTTCGGTGGTCCTCACGACACGCTCTACCGCACCGGCGACGCCGTGCGCTGGCTGGACGATGGCCGCCTGGAGTACCTGGGCCGCCTGGATGGCCAGCTCAAGATCCGGGGCTTTCGCATCGAGCCGGGCGAGATCGAGGCCGTGCTGGCCAGCCATCCGGCCGTGGCCAATGCCGCCATCACCGACGAGTGCCCGCCCAATGGCGAGCGCCGTCTGGTGGCCTGGCTGGTGGCAGCCGCAGGCCAGACCCTGCCCGATGACGACGTCCTGCGCGACCACTGCCGCAAGCGCCTGCCCATCTACATGATGCCCGCACGTTTCGTGGCCGTCCCGCAACTGCCGATCACGCTGAACGGCAAGCTGGACCGCCGCGCCCTGCAGGCCATGGAGACCAAAGAAACAACACCCGTAAATCCTACCGACACCGGTTTTACAGAAGACACGGAGGTTACAGACCGTGACGTAACCGGGATCGATACAGATCTTGCATATTCAAACCAGAATAAACGCGAGATCGCGGCATCCGCTGCGTCATCGACACCACAACCTGTATCCGGAACACCTCGCACGACCGAGACGCCCCCTCGCCCTGATGGCCAGGCAGGTACCGGCAGCCAGGCCCTGACCCCTGCCCTCAAGCGCCGGCTCGAACAGCGCATCATCGCGCTGCTGGAACCCATCCTGGCCATCCGGGGCCTGCGCGCCCACGACAACTTCTTCGAGGTGGGAGGATCGTCGCTGCTGGCCGCCCAGGCCCTGGAAGCCCTGCAGCAGACCTTCGGACCGGCCATCGGCATCGAGGACTTCTTCGGCACCCCCACAGTGACGGCCTTTGCCGCGCGCATCGCGGAAGGCGTGCCGGCCGCCGAGCTGCAGCACATCCTGCAGCCTGGCGATGCCGCGGCCCGTGCCGGGCACGCATCCCATCAGGCCCAGGCCGAGACGACCCCGCATGCCGGAATGCATCCGGACAGCCAGGCAGCCCCCGGTACGGATGACAACACCCCACATGCCGCCCCTGCCGGCCAGGCGAACATCACGCCCCCAACGGACGAAGACGAGCGCACCATCGCCATCATCGGCATGGCAGGCCGCTTCCCGGATGCCGCCAGCATCGAGGAACTCTGGCAGAACCTGATTGCCGGCCGTGACGGCATCCGTCATTTCCGGCCCGAGGAGCTGGACCCCTCCCTGCCCGCCAGCCTCACCGGCGACCCCGACTACGTGGCGGCACGCGGCGTGCTCGACGACGCAGCGCGCTTTGATGCCGCCTTCTTCGGCATCGGCCCGCGCGAAGCCGAGCTGATGGACCCGCAGCAGCGCATCTTCCTTGAACTGGCCTGGCAGTGCCTTGAGCAGGGCGGCCAGGCCCCGCGCGACGGCGACCGTCAGATCGGCGTCTTCGCCGGCATGTACAACGCCACCTACTTCCAGCGTCACCTGCAGCACTACCCGGAAAAGATCGCCGCCCTGGGCGAATTCCAGGTGATGCTCGACAACGAGAAGGATTACATCGCCACCCGCACCGCCAACCGGCTGGACCTGCGGGGGCCCGCCGTCTCGGTGCACACCGCCTGCTCCACCTCGCTGGTGGCCATCGTCCAGGCCGTGCAGGCGCTGCGCGCCGGTCAGTGCCGGATGGCGCTGGCCGGGGGCGTTGCCGTCACCGCACCGGTCAACAGCGGCTACCGCCATGAAGCCGGCTCGATGCTTTCGCCTGACGGTTTCACCCGCAGCTTCGATGCCGATGCCCAGGGCACGGTGTTCTCCGACGGTGCTGCCGTGGTGCTGCTCAAGCGGCTGGCTGACGCCCGCCGCGACGGCGACACCGTCTACGCGGTCATCCGCGGCGTGGGCATCAACAACGACGGCGGCAACAAGGCCAGCTTCACCGCGGTCAGCGTGGAAGGCCAGCATGCCGTCATCCGCGCTGCCCTGGACGACGCTGGCGTGCCCGCCCGCAGCATCCAGGTCGTGGAGGCCCACGGTACCGCCACCCCCATGGGCGACCCGGTGGAAGTGCGCGCCCTGACCCGCGCCTGGCGCGAAGAAACCCAGGACACCGGCTTTGCCGTGCTCAGCTCGCTCAAGAGCTACATCGGCCACACGGTCATCGCGGCTGGTGCGTCAGCCACCATCAAGACGGTGATGGCGCTGCAGCACAGCCTCGTCCCCGGCACCCTGCACTTCAGGAAGCCCAACCCCGGCCTGCAGCTGGAACAGAGCCCGTTCCGGGTCACCGCCGAGGCCACGCCATGGCCGGCCACACCCGGCACGCCGCGACGTGCAGCCATCAGCGCCTTCGGCGTGGGCGGCACCAACGCCCACATCATCATCGAGGAAGCGCCGGCCGACCTGGCGCTCGGTGCCCCTGCAACCGGTACCGCGCGGGCAGCTGCCGCCCCTTCCGCCCATACCGCTGATGCAGCGCTCGCCTTCCTCCCGCTCAGCGCACGCACGCCCACGGCACTGGCCACCCAGCGTCGCCAGCTGGCCGAGCACCTGCGCCGGCTGCAGGCAGCGCAAGCCCGGACGGATGCGGCTGATGTTCCTGCAGACAAGGGCGCCACACGCGCCGGCCAGGACACGGACCCATTCCTGTCAACGGCACTTGCCAGCCTGAGCGACATTTCCTTCACCCTGGCCCACGGCCGCAGTCCGCTGCCGCATCGCCAGTGCGTGCTGGCCCGCACGCTGGACGAGGCCATCGCCGCGCTGGAGAACGACAGCGCCCCCGACCACGTCCATGCAACGGCAGCCGCCCAGGGCCCCCTGGTCTGGCTCTTCCCCGGCCAGGGCGCCCAGTACGCCGCCATGGGCCGCCAGCTCTACGAGCAGGAGCCCGTCTTTGCCCGTGCCTTCGACGAAGTGGCCGAGGCCATTGGCCCCCTGCCCGGTGCCAACGGCCATCCGTGGCTGAACACGCTCATCCAGTCCACCGAGAACAGCGGCCTGCCGAACAACGGACACACACGTCCGGACGACCATACCCCCGGCGGACATCCGGCCGCATCGGACGCAGCCCCTCTGACCGATGCCCGCCAAGGGAGTGCCGACCTGCGCGCGCTGGTCTTTCACGGCAGCGAAGCCGACCTGGCCCAGACGGCGCTGACCCAGCCGGCCCTCTTTGCCATCGAATACGCACTGGCCCGCTGGTGGCAGCACCAGGGGCTTTTGCCCGACCTGCTGGTGGGTCACAGCCTGGGCGAATTCACGGCCGCCGTCATCGCCGGTGTGATGCCGGTGGCTGATGCCGCCCGGCTGGTGGCCCTGCGCGGCCAGCTCATCCAGGCTTTGCCGGCCGGCGCCATGCTGGCCGTGCGGCAACCGGCCGCCAAGGTGGCATCACGACTGCCCTCGGAGCTGTCGATCGCCACCATCAACGCGCCCGAAGCCTGCGTGGTGGCCGGCCCTGAAGCCGCCATCGATACACTGGCACAGCAGCTGGAAGCCGAAGGCATCGCCCACCAGCGGCTGAAGACCTCGCATGCCTTCCATTCGGCCATGATGGAGCCGGCCGTCTCGCCCTTCGAGCGGGCCGTGTCCCGTGTCCGCCTGTCGGCCCCGACCATCCCCATCGTCTCGGGCCGGACCGGCCGGCCGCTGACCGATGCGGAAGCCACCGACCCGCACTGGTGGGCTGCCCAGCTGCGCGACACCGTGCGCTTTGCCGATGCCGTGCAGCATGTCCTGGCCGAAAGCCCCGACAGCAGCTTCCTGGAAGTTGGTCCGGGCCGCATTCTGGCCAACCTGGTGCGCCGTGCCGCCCCCGCCAGGAAGGCGCCGGCCTGCGTTGCCAGCCTGGAGTCGGCCGATGACGAGGTGAGGTCGCTTGCCCGCGCCCATGCCCGGCTGTGGTGCCTGGACCGCCTGCCAGCGGCCAGCCTCGCCCCGGCCCAGGGCCGCCGCATCCCGCTACCCACCTATCCCTTCGAGGGCAAGCGCTACTGGCTGGATGCACCGGCCGCGGACGGGCGGGCCGCCCGCATCCCGCCTGCCGCATACGCCACCTGCGGTGCACAGGCCCGCACAGTGCCTCTGGCCGCCGCACCGTCTGCCAGCACGGCCTCCACCGCGACGAACACGCTCCCGGCCCGTCCGGCGCATCCCGTCGCCGGGGACCAGCCGCTGGCACCATCTTCCGTGCCGGTAGCCGCGTCCGTGGCCAGCACCGACCATCAGGGGCTGATTTCGGCTGCTGAAGCCGCCATCGGCGCCCTGCGCGCTGCCCTGCAGGCGCATGCCGGTCAATCGGTGAAGGCCACAACACGGCAGACAGCGGATCCGGCCCGACATGCAGCCCCGGACGCTGCCATCCCTCCTGCCACGGTCCATGCCGCCTCCCCCCAGGCTGCGACGGCCGTCCCATCCCCTTCAGAAAACCCGAACCTCCTCAAGCAGCACACGCACACCATGAGCACCAACGATCGCCAAGCGAGATTGCATCAGGAACTGGCCGATACCATTGATGAAGTCTGTGGAATCACCGTCGGCCCCGAGGACCGCGACAGCGCCTTCGTCGACCTGGGACTGGACTCCCTGCTGCTCACCCAGCTGGCCCTGCAGATCAAGCGTCACTTCAACGCGCCCATCAGCTTCCGTCAGCTGATGACCGACCTGCCCAGCCCCAACGCCGTCGTCCAGCACCTGGACGACATCCTGCCGGCCGACGCCGCCGTGGCAGCCCCCACCGCAGACAGCACCGTTGCCGCGGCCCCTCAGCTTCCGGCCACTGCCGCACCAGCGGCCCTGCAGCCGGCCATGCCGAGCATGCCTGCCCAGGCACCGCTGCTGGCCCCGCTCGCCCCGGCAGGTGCCGTCGACGGCGTCTCGTACCTGCTCAGCCAGCAGCTGCAGCTGATGGAAAACCAGCTGCGCCTGCTGACCGGCCAGCCCGCCATGGCAGCCCCCGCCCAGGCCGTCATCACCGCCACCGATGCACCGGTCGCCCCTGCGCCGGCCAAGGCTCCTGCCGTCCCGGCCGTGACCGCTTCGGCCAGCTCCGCCCCAAGCAGCGCCGAGGCCGACGAGCGCCCCACCGATGATCCGAAGCGTGCCTTCGGCGCCATCGCCCGCATCTACCGCCAGCAGCATGACGCACTCACCCCGCGCCAGGAAGCCCGGCTTGATGCCTTCATCAAGCGCTACGTCGAGCGCACCCGCGCCTCACGCGACTACACGCAGCAACATCGCCCGCACTCGGCCGACCCGCGCGTCGTCAACGGCTTCCGCCCGCGCCTGAAGGAGATGATCTACCAGATCGTCATCGGACGCTCCAAGGGCTCGCACCTGTGGGACCTGGATGGCAATGAGTACGTCGACGCCCTGAACGGCTTCGGCATGAGCCTGTTCGGCTGGCAGCCCGACTTCGTGCTGGACGCCGTGCGTCGCCAGCTCGACCTTGGCTACGAGATCGGCCCGCAGCATCCGCTGGCCGGCCCCGTCACCGAACTGGTCTGCGAGATGACCGGTTTCGATCGTGCCGCCCTCTGCAACACCGGCTCCGAAGCCGTCATGGGCACCGTGCGCATCGCCCGCACCGTCACCGGCCGCGAGCGCATCGCCGTCTTCGCCGGCTCCTACCATGGCATCTTCGACGAAGTGATCGTGCGTCTGGGCGCCCGGGGCCGCGCCATGCCGGCCGCCCCCGGCATCATGCCCAACACCGCGGCCAACGTCGTCATCCTCGAATACGGCGAGCCCGACGCCCTGCAATGGGTGCGCGACAACGCCGACAACCTGGCCGCCGTGCTGGTCGAGCCCGTGCAGAGCCGTCGCCCCGACCTGCAACCGCGCGAGTTCCTGCACGAGCTGCGCCGCATCACCGCCGAATCCGGCTCCCTGCTGATCTTCGACGAGGTGGTCACCGGCTTCCGCACCGGCCCCGGCGGCGCTCAGGCCCACTTCGACGTGCGGGCCGACCTGGCCAGCTACGGCAAGGTCATCGGCGGCGGCTTCCCCATCGGCATCATTGCCGGCAAGCGCCAGTACATGGACGCCCTGGATGGCGGCGCCTGGCAGTATGGCGACGACTCGATCCCCACCGTCGGCGTCACCTACTTCGCCGGCACCTTCGTGCGGCACCCGCTGGCGCTGGCCGCCTGCCACGCCGTGCTCACGTACCTGAAGGAAGCGGGCCCCGAACTGCAGCGCAAGCTCACCGAGACCACGACGAAGCTGGCCGATTCGCTCAACGCCTTCTGCCAGGAACACGGTGCCCCCATCGCGGTCAAGCACTTCGCCTCGGTCTGGCGGATCGTCTTCACCCAGGACCACCCGTACCAGGACCTGCTGTTTGCCATGATGCGCAGCCGCGGCATCCACATCCTGGACAACTTCCCGTGCTTCATGACCACGGCGCACAGCGAAGCCGATGTCGAAGCCATCCGCAAGGCCTTCTGCGACTCGGTGCTGGAACTGCAGGCCGACGGTTTCCTGCCCGGCAAGCCGGTGCAGAATGCCGCCGATGCGTCCGCCAGCTTCGACCCGACCAAGCCCCCGGTTCCGGGTGCCCGCCTGGGCCGTGACGCCCAGGGCAAGGCCGCGTGGTTCATCGCCGACCCCGACCGGCCCGGCAGCTACATGCAACTGAAGACCAGCGTCTGACACACATAACCACAAGAAGGCATCGGCGGACACCCTGGCCCCCCTGGCCGGGGTGTCTGCCGAAATGACCCCACATTCCACCAGAGAGATAAGCCATGAGCCACGAATCCGACCCCTCACACCCGCTGCCCGCCGGCCTGGTGGGCGTGGCGGTGGATTTCGACCCCTTCGCGGCCGACCCTGCTGCCGCAGCCATCGAACAGGTCATCACGCCCACCGATGCCCAGCGCGAGGTCTGGCTGGCCGATCATCTGGGCCGCGAAGCCTCACTGGCCTACAACGAAGCCGTCGAGCTGGACCTGCGCGGCCCGCTCGACGATGCTGCCGTCACCCGTCTTCAGGGCGCCTGCCAAGCCGTGCACCAGGCCCATCAGGCCCTGCGCGCCGTCTTCAGCGACGACGGCTCCGAGATGCTGGTCCAGCCCGCCGACGCCGCTCCCCTCGTCTTCGACGTGGTGGATCTGCGCATGCAGGACGAGTCCACCCGCAACCGGCGCCTGGCCGACTGGCGTCAGCAGGTGGTCACCGCCCCCTTCGACCTGGGCAAGGGTCCGCTCTTTCGTGCTCACCTGCTGCGCCTGACCGACCAGCATGGCGTGCTGCTGCTGGCCGCCCATCACCTGGTCTGCGACGGCTACTCCTTCGGCATCGTGCTGCGTGACCTGGCGCGCGCCATGCGGGGCGAGCCGCTGACCTCGTCCGCCTACGCCGACTACGCCGCTGACGAAGCCCGCTTTGCCCAAAGCGCCGAAGCCGGCGCCAACGTGCATTTCTGGACCGGCCGCTACGCCAAGGACGTCCCCGTCACCGATCTGCCCACCGACCACTCGCGCCCGGCCCGTCGCCAGGTCGCGGCCAACCGCATCGACCACCTCATCCCGGCCGCCGACTTCGAGCGCCTGCAGCAGGCAGCCCGCAGCCTGCGCATCAGCCTGTTCTCGCTGCTGCTGGGCGGCTTCGAACTGCTGATGTCGCGCCTGACCAGCAGCGCCGACGTGGTGGTGGGCGTGCCCGCCGCCGGCCAGATGGCGGCCGAGCTGCCCGACATCGTCGGCCACTGCGTCAACCTGCTGCCAGTGCGTGGCCGCATCGACACCGAAGCCACTGCCGCCGACTGGCTGGCCGGCGTGCAGCGTGAACTGCTCGATGCCTTCGACCACCAGCGCTTCACCTTCGGCACCCTGCTGCGTCACCTCGCGCTCCGGCGCGATCCGTCCCGACTGCCGCTCGTGTCGGTGATGTTCAACCTCGACCAGCGACTGGATCCGGCGCTTACCGCACTGCCCGGCTTCGACACCACCATCCACCCGGTGGCCCGTCGCTTCGAGAACTTCGAGCTGTTCTTCAACCTCACGCCGCTGGACACCGGCCTGCGCATCGAATGCCAGTACAGCACCGCGCTCTTTGACGATGCCAGCATCCAGCAGTGGCTGCAGAGCTACGCCGCCCTGCTGGCCGGCATCGCACAGGACCCGCAGCGCCCCGTCGGCCACCTGCCCGCGCTGGATGCCGAGCAGCAGGCACTGCTGGCCCGCTGGAACCGGACGGAGCATGAACAGGGTCTGGGCCGCACCCCGGTGGCCCTGCTCGACCGCATCGGCATCACCCAGCCCCGGAAGACCGCTCTGGTCGATGCCCGCCATCAGCTCAGCTACCGTGCCCTGCTGGATGCCAGCCACCAGCTGGCCCTGCGCCTGCAGGAATACGGTGTCGGCCCCGACAGTCGCGTCGGCCTGTGCCTGACCCGTGGCGTGGCCATGGTGGTGGCCCAGTGGGCCGTCTGGCGTACCGGTGCCGCCTACGTGCCGCTTGATCCGCACTTCCCGCAGGACCGTCTGTCCTACATGGCCGAAGACGCCGGCCTGGCCCTCGTCCTGGCCGATGCCGAGACCGTCGAGGTCTGTCAGCAGTTCAACTGGCCGGCCGAGCGCACGCTGACCATCTCGGCCGACGAGCTGGTCCAGGATCTGCCCGCCAGCGGCGAGATCGAGAAGCGCCTGGACCTGTCCCGCCCCGAAGCGGCCGCCTACGTCATCTACACCTCCGGCTCCACCGGCAAGCCCAAGGGCGTGGCCGTGCCGCATCGCGCCGCCGCCAACCTGCTGCTGTCCATGCAGCGCAAGCCCGGCATCCGCGCCAGCGACCGGCTGCTGGCCGTCACCACGCTGTCCTTCGACATCGCGCTGCTGGAGCTCATCACCCCGCTGATCGCCGGTGGGACCGTCTACGTGGCCGACCGCGACGACACCGGCGACGGCCATCGCCTGGCCGAGCGCCTGCAGCAATGGAACATCACCGTCATGCAGGCCACGCCGGGCACCTGGCGCCTGCTGCTGGCCGCTGACTGGCAACCAACCGAAGGCTTCCGTGCCCTGGTGGGTGGCGAACCGCTGCCGCTGGACCTGGCACGCGACCTCACCGCACTGCCGCTCACGCTGTGGAACATGTACGGCCCGACCGAGACCACCGTCTGGTCCACCTGCTGGCAGGTTCCGCCGCAGCCGTCGTACATCCGCATCGGTGGCCCCATCGACAACACCCGCATCCACATCGTGGACGCCCATGGCCAGGAAGTGCCGGTGGGCGCAGCCGGCGAGATCGTCATTGCCGGCGAAGGTGTGGCGCTGGGCTACCTGAACCGTCCTGAACTCACCGAAGATCGTTTCATTCCGGATGATTTCATCAAGAATCATTCTGAACAGAATCAACCTGCACATGTCGTCGGACGTCGTGCCTATCGCACCGGCGACAGCGGGCGCTGGCACCACGACGGCACGCTGGAGCACCTGGGACGTCTGGACCACCAGGTGAAGGTGCGCGGCTACCGTATCGAGCTGGGCGAGATCGAATCCGTGCTGTCCACCTTCGAGGGCATCACCCAGGTCGTCACCATCGTGCGCGAGGATGTGCCCGGCGATCAGCGTCTGGTCGCCTACATGGTGTCCGACGACCCCGAGGCCGCGCCCCGCGAAGCCAACCGCGAAGAAGCCAGCGCCCTGCGCAGCCACCTGCGCAAGCAGCTGCCCGACTACATGGTGCCGCAGCACTTCGTCTGGCTGCCCACCTTCACGCTGCTGCCCAACGGCAAGATCGACCGCAAGGCCCTGCCTCGGCCTGACCAGCTGGCCCGCAGCATTCCCAACCGGCATGCCAGCACCGTCATGCCCCAGCCGTCCGCCAGCGCCCGGAATGCAGCGCCGCGGTCGCCCGAACCGGCCACCCGCCCCAGTGCCAGCGCACCTGCCGCCAGCATGACGCCGGCATCGGCAGGCGAAGCGGCTGCTGCCTCGATCGCCGCAGCCTCCGCGGCGCCCGCGCCGACCAGCGCGCCCGCACAGGCTGCTGCCCCGGCGTCCACGCTGCTGCCTCGCGTGCGCGCGCTGATGGCCGAATACCTGCGCCTGCCCGAAGTGTCCGACGACGACGACTTCTTCGCCGTGGGTGGTCATTCGCTGCTGGCCGCCCAGCTGCTGCAGGCGCTGGGGCGTGAACTGGGCCGCAAGCTTCCGCTGGCGGCGCTGTTCGAGGCGCCGACGCCACTGCAGCTGGCTGCCTGGCTGGAGGGAGGCGAAGGCCAGCCTTCCGCTCAGACCACCGAGCAGCCTGCTGCCCCCGCCACCAGCCACGTGCCCGCCGCCGAGTCGGCCGACACCATCGCCCGTCGCGCTGACCGCAGCGTCGCGCCCCTGTCGCTGATGCAGCAGCGGCTGTACTTCCTGGAGTCGATCAACCCCGGCACCCCGGTCTACAACACGCCGTCGGCCCACCGCCTCACCGGCAAGCTGAATGAATACGCCTTCCAGCGTGCCTTCAACCAGCTGATGCAGCGCCAGCCGATCCTGCGCACCGTCATCGACACCGATGCCCAGGGCATGCCCGAGCAGCGCGTGATGGACAACCTGCAGGTCTCGCTCTTCCCGGCCATGGACCTGAGCAAGCTGCAGGGCCAGGCCCAGGAAGCGGCCCTGCGTCATGCCATCGATTCGCTGGCTCAGGAACCGATTCCGCTGCACGGCGCACCGCTTTTCCGCACCCGCATGTTCCGGCTGGGCGAAGAGCAGCACGTCTGGTTCTTCATGCCGCACCACATCATCTGGGACGGCTGGTCCTTCGACCTGCTGTATCAGGAAATGGCGGCCCTGTATGCGCACCAGATGGAGAAACCCGGCGCAGCCGATCCGCTGCCGCCGCTGGCCATCGATTACGGCGATTTCGCCGGCTGGCACCACCAGTTCCTGAAGAGCGACACGCTGCAGAAACAGGTCGACCACTGGCTGTCGATCATCGATCCGAAACTGCCGCCTCTGGACGTTCCGGCCGACCGCAAGCGCCCGGCCCGCATGAGCGGCCTGGGCAGCACGGAATGGCTATACCTGCCCGAGCCCCTGGTGGCCCGGCTGCGCGAGCACGCCCGCGAGCAGCACACCACGCCGTTCATGACGCTGCTGGCCGTCTGGGCCCTGCTGCTGCACGGCCTGTCGCGCCAGCCCACGCTGCGCATCGGCACCCCCGTGCGTGGCCGCGAGCTGCCCGAGCTGGAGCAGGTGATGGGCTTCTTCGTCAACGCCCTGCCGCTCACCTTCCACTTCGGCAACGATCAAGCTCCGGATCGTGCATCGGCCCACGCCAGCCCGGATAGCGCCACGCCGGCCGGCATGGCAGCCGGCGCCGGCGCCCGTGAGCGCGCTCCGCACACCATCAAGCAGCTGCTCGAACAGGTCCGCCAGACCGTCGTGACCGCCTTCGGCAACAGTGACGTGCCGGCCGACCGCATCCTGCAGGCCATGGGCCCGTCCCGTGACGAGTCCCGTCCCCCGCTCTGGCAGGCCTTCTTCTCGTTCCAGGAAGCCACGGCACGCCAGTTGCAGTGGGGCAACCTGCACGACAAGCCGCTGTACGTCCTGCAACCCGGCACCGCCGAGGACCTGGGCCTGTGGTTCCTGGCCAATGGCAACCACCTGGTGGGCGGTCTGCAGTACAACACCGACATCTTCGACGCACTGCGCGTGCGCCGGATTGCCGAGGCCTACCAGCTGCTGCTGACCTGCTGGCTGGACAGCGCGCCCGACACCCCGCTGGCGGACATGCTCACGCATATTCCGACGGCCGTGCTCTGCGGGGTCGACCATCCGGTCACCGCCCTGCCGTCCACGCCAGCGACCACGTCCCAGGCCGCTGCCCCCCAGCCTTCATCGGCTGCACCCGTGCACCAGCCCGGCTTCGGTGAAGAGATCGGCATCGAGAAAGCGGCGACCCGCACGCCCCCCTCGGGAGCCACTCCGGCCCGGGAAGGAATCGGTACCGGGCACGCAGCCGCTCGTGAAGTGATCGCGGCTGCCCAGGCCTCGGCAGCCGCCGACACGCCGGCAACCATGCCTGCAACCGCTTCGGCATCTGCCACCGAGCAAGGTAGCGGCGTGCAGACCCAGGCTACCCCGTCACCGGATGCCGCCGCAGATGGCGTGGCCACGGCCGAAGCGCCTCTGCCCGCCGAAGATGCGGGCTCGATGGAAGCCACGCTGACCGGCGTCTGGGCCGACCTGCTGGGCACCGATGACATCCGGTCCGACGACAACTTCTTCGACCTGGGCGGCCACTCGATGCTGGTGATGCAGGCCATCGCCCGCATGGAGGTGCTCACCGGTCGTCGCGTCAACCCGCGCCGCTTCGTCTTCGAGACGCTGGCCCAGGTAGCCCACGCCTACGAAGAAGCCCAATCCGGCCCCGCGCCCGAGGCGGACACCGCCGGCAGGAAAGGCGGCCTGATGGCCCGCATGCTGGGCGGCCTGCGCAAGCGGCACTGATCCGAAGCGCCCGGAAAGCGTCCTGAATGACGCCCGACAGGGGTGGCCCGACGAAGATGTCGGGCCGCCCCTGTGCCGTTTGGGGAGCACTGAAGGCCGGATGACGGGGCCGATAGCCAAGTGGTGCCGATGACGACCGGGAACCCGCAGCCCTAAGACCGGCCGTGCCGATTCACCCCCGCCATCCGCTAAGATGACGTCCATCATCCCGAACCCACCAGGAGACCCACCCGACATGTTGACCGTCATCAGCAACGCCACCGACATCAGCAACGCCCAGAAAGCCCTCGTCCATCAGCTGCAGACCGCGCTGCCCCAGCGCATTGCCTGCACCGTCGGCGGTGCCGGCGGCGGCTTCGAGGCCGACGTGGCCTACGACGACACGCTGGGCCTCTGGTTCGCCGGCCAGTCGCAGGACACCAAGCACTTCAACGGCTTCGGCACCGACACGCCGGTAGCCGGCAAGAAAGTCTCGCTGGCGGCAGAAATCAACTTTCCCGTCCAGGGCATCAGCCGCGCCATTTCCGGTGTCTTCGCCCAGGATGAAAACGGCCGCATCGCCGTGCTGCATCGGGGCAAGATCCGCGGCGGCAAGGCCATCTTCTTCCAGCATTACCAAGGCGAGCGCGTCGAAGCCGACGACGGCGGCAAGCCCGACACCTTTGCCCTCATCGGCTGGCTGGATGACCCCGCCTTCGCCGAACGCATGAACGACTTCGTGCGCGAGATCCTGCGCATCAAGGCCGCCGCCAAATAAGGGGAAACACGGATCCCCCTGCAGGCAGACGGCCAGGCATGCGGCAGTAAACTCGGAAGATCAGCCCAGATCCCTTCCCGAAACCGTCATGCCGGACGCGAACCTTCCCGTCGTCGATTGCTGGCGCATCGACCTTGATGCGCCCCGTCCCCCCGAATCCGACTACTGGATCGCCGCGTCCGAACACGCGCGCGCCGAGCGTTTCCGCTTCGAGCACCTGCAGCGCCGCTACCGCGCCACCCGTACCGGCCTGCGCACGCTGCTGGCACGCCAGCTGCATGTCTCACCTGCCGACGTGCGTTTCGTGCGCAGCCCAAGAGGCAAGCCCAGCCTGGATCCGGCGCATCAAAGCCCCCTGCACTTCAACCTGACCCACAGCGAACACGTCGCCTGGGTGGCCCTGGGGCCGCAGGAACTGGGCATTGATCTGGAGGTACTGGGGCGCGAGGTGAAGATGCTGGATTCGCTGGTCCATCGCGTCACCCGCCCCCATGAGGCCCAGCTGCTGCTGGCCATGCCCGACAGCCTGCGCGAACTGGCCTTCCTGCTGATGTGGACCCGCAAGGAATCCACGCTGAAGGCCTGGGGCGAGGGCATCAGCGGCATGGGCTCACTCAACACCCTGGACAGTCAGCTGCCCGACGTGGAAACGCTCACCACCTTCCTGCAGCGCCATCATCCCGACCGGCTGGATCCGGCCACGGCGGCTCGCAAGCCCGCCTCACCGCGCCAGCCCGGTGATTTCTCCGGCCATGAATACCACGGCCCCCACCCGATTCCACCGGCGCTCCTCACCGATCACCCGGAAGCGCACCAGCTGCCACAGGTCCTCATCCATTACCCGGACGTGCGCCTGCCCACCGCCGAGGGCGAACGCCCACCGCTGTACGCCACCACCCTCGACCTGGGTTCCGAACTGGTCACGGTTTCATCGCCCACCCCCTTTCGTGCCAGAATCCATCGGTTTTCCTACTGAAAGCGTGCCCCCAGGCTCGCATGCCGGCTTCGGCCCACCACCCGACCCCGTCATCTGCCCATGCCCACCCTACACCTCCAGGACGTACACCTCACGCGCGGCATCACACCCGTCTTTGCCAGCCTGCAGCTGGAACTGACCGAGGACCGCATCGGCCTCATCGGCAACAACGGCGCCGGCAAGACCAGCCTGCTGCGCCTGCTGTGCGGCCTGGAAGCCCCCGACCAGGGCAGCATCCATATCGACGGCCTGGACATCCATCAGCGCGAGGGGCGTCTGAAGCGCAGCCAGCGCATCGGCATGATGTTCCAGAACCCCGACGACCAGATCATCTTCCCCACCGTGGAAGAAGAGCTGGCCCTGGGCTTGCCCGGCCTGAAAAAGCGCGAGGCCCTGCAGAAGGCCCGTGAGTTCCTGGCCCAACGCGGTCTCTCCGACTGGGCGCAACGCGCCATCTCGGCACTGAGCCAGGGCCAGCGCCAGCACGTCTGCTGGCTGACGCTGCTGCTGGCCGGTCCCGCCACCCTGCTGCTGGACGAGCCCTATGCCAGCCTGGACCTGCCCGGCCAGGCCCGCCTGGCCCATGACCTGGACCAGACCGACCGCCAGCTCATCGTCTCCACCCACCTGCTGGACCACGTGCGCACCTACCCGCGCGTGCTATGGCTGGACCAGGGGCAGGTCCGCGCCGACGGCAACGGCCCGGACGTCTGCGCCGCCTACGAAGCGCACGTGCGCCAGCTCATCGCTGAAGCCGCTCACCCTGCGAAAGCCCATCAGCTCGCGGAAGGCTCCCGCTCCACTGAAACCGCTCATCCCGCCCAGGGCACGGCGCCTCATCATGGGTAGCCTCTACAGCGACATCCCCAGCTGGCTGCACCGTGTGCCAGCCGGCCTCAAGCTGGCCCTGCTGGTACTGCTGGGCCTGGTGCTCTTCTGGGTGAAGGACCCGCTGATCCTGGGCATCATCGCGGGCCTGGCGCTGGCCCTGTGGCTGAGCCTGGGTCGCGCCACCCGTCCAGCCCGACGCCTGATGTTCTCGGTGCTGGTGGCCGCCGGCCTGGTGGCGCTCTTTCAGCTGTGGATGGGCCGCCCGGACCTGGCCTGGTCCGCCACCGTGCGGCTGGCCTGCACCTGCAGTCTGGGAGCAGTGCTTACCGTCACCACCCGTCCCGCCGCGCTGCTGGACGTGCTGGAATGGCTGCTACAGCCGCTTCGCCTGGTGGGCCTGTCGCCCGAACGCCTGGCCCTGCAGCTGGGCCTGATGCTACGCTTCATCGAGCACTTCTTCGTGCAATGGAAGAAGCTCGACGACGCCTGGCGCCTGCGCACCGGCCGGCCCGGCGGCTGGCGCCTCATCGCCCCCCTCACCATCCAGATGCTGCAGACCACCCGCCGCGTGGCCGATGCGCTGTTTGCGCGACTGGGGGACTGAAGCCAGCGCCCCCACGACTGATCCCGTCCACCACGCCCCGACCCCGTTCGATCCCATCATGGACCAGCACATCAACTACATCACCCTTGGCGTTGCGGACGTTGGCCGATCACGCCGTTTCTACCAGGAAGTCTTCGGCTGGCAGGAAAGCGCCGAAAGCAACGAGCACATTGCGTTCTTCCAGACGGGCGGCGCGCTGATACTGGCACTGTTCCAGCGTGATGCGCTGGCCAAGGATGCTGGCCATGACAGCCCTGTCACGATGCCGGGCAGCTTTCCCGGCTTTTCGATGGCTCACAACCTGGCCACCACCGCCGAGGTCGATGCGCTCTTTGCTCGCTTTCGCGACCACGGCGTCACCATCGTCAAACCGCCACAGAAAGTGTTCTGGGGCGGCTACAGCGGCTATATCGCGGACCCGGACGGCTTCCTGTGGGAAATCGCCCACAATCCGTTCCTGCAGAAACTGCGCGGCTGACAGTCACAGGCCGTGGGCTTTCCACCAGGACCGCCAGCCCCTGCCTCACACCACCACCTGCGCGATCAGCATCGCCGCCACCGTGGCCACCCCCACGCCAATCAGGCCAGGCATCATGAAGCTGTGATTCAGGATGTACTTGCCGATGTGCGTGGTGCCGGTACGGTCGAAGTTGATCGTCGCCAAGTCACTCGGGTAGAAGCAGAAGAAAAAGTACGCATAGCTGGCCGGCACCGATCCCAGCAGTGTGGCTGGAGAAAGCCCCAGCGCGAAGCCCAGCGGCAGCATCACCGTCAGCGTGGCCGCCTGAGACTTCAGGAAGGCCGAGAAGGCGAACATGGCCAGTGCGAAGGTCCACGGATGGCGTTCCACCTCGGCCTTGAGCAGGTCCGTGATGTAGCCCTTGTTGCCCGAGATGACGGTATCGCTCATCCAGGCAATACCCATGATCATCACCACCGCGATCATGCCGGCATTGAAGACCTTGGAATCCGAGATGGCCTTGGGCTTGACGCCGGTGAAGAACAGGATGAGCGCGCCGGCCGCCAGCATGACGAACTGGATCACCGGCACCATCGTCAGCGGCTGTCCCTTGGCATCCAGCGGCAGCAGCGGCTGCGCCACCGAAGCCAGGCAGACGATGGCCACGATGCCCAGCAGGAAGATCGTCAGCGCACTGCGCGCCTGCGAACTCACGGCCTCGCCCAGCACCGAATGGCTGCCCCCCTCGATGTACTCGCGCATCCTGGGATCCTGCATCCTGGCCTGGAAATCCGGATCGTCGGCCAGATCCTTGCCCCGCTTCAGGCTCCAGGTGGCGGCCACCAGCATGCCGATGATGCACGAAGGAACGGTCACGCACAGGACCTGGGGCACCGAAATGGCCACATGGTGGGTGGCAGCGATGGCCACCACCGTGGCCAGGGCGGCCGATACCGGGCTGGCGGTGATGCCCATCTGGCTGGCTACCGAAGCAATCGCCATCGGGCGCTCGGGGCGGATCCCCTTGGAATACGCCACGTCATAGATCACCGGCAGGAGCGGATAGACCGCATGGCCAGTCCCCACCAGCATCGTCAGCGAAAAGGTGCAGATCGGCGCCAGGTAGGTGACCCGCTCAGGATGGCGGCGCAGCAGCTTCTCGGCCAGCCGCACGATCAGGTTCAGCGCCCCGGTGGCTTCCAGCGTGGCCGAGGTCGTGACCACCGCGATGATGATCAGGATGACATCGATGGGCGGCTTGCCCGGTGCCACGCCGAACAGGAAGGCCAGCAGCGTGATGCCCAGCCCGCCCAGCAGGCCCAGTGCCACCCCACCGAAGCGGATACCGAAGTAGATGATGACCAGCAACAGCAGCAGCTGTGCCCAGAATGGATGGATGCCCATCTGTTGCATCAATGTGCTCAACATGATCGCTCCTGAATGCAAAGTGTCGACCGCCGCCTGTTCTTGACATTAATTGACAGTCCGATTCCATGACGATGGTAGCCCAGAAGGCGGACACTCCACGCTCATCTCGCAGCCGAACCATCGGTTGTCCTGTGGAACAAGCCTCTGAATGCAGGCGGTTCCTGGCCTGGCGAGCGGACAGGCAGCTGAAGACCGTCACCGGCGGACGACGCAGCAGGCACATCTGAAAGCCCACAATCGTGAAGCGCCCATGCAGCCCCATCCGGCAAAACCCTGATTCCCGAAGGCCGCACCAGCCACCGTAGAATGACACCCATTCCAGACAGCACAGACCCGAGAGAGTCCGCCGGACCCGTACAGTCGGCATCTGTGCTCCATTCCTTTTCTGACAGACATCTCCTCATTCATGGACCGAACCCTGTCGCGCCAGAGTGCGCAGCACATCTCGCAAGTTGCCCTCTTTGCCGCCCTGCTGGCGGTACTTGGCCTCATTCCCAAGATCGACCTGCCCTTCGGCGTCCCCATCACCGCCCAGTCGCTGGGCATCATGCTGGCCGGCGCCCTGCTGGGCCCCTGGCGCGGCTTCCAGGCAGTGCTGCTGTTCGTCGTGGCTGCAGCACTGGGCCTGCCGGTGCTTTCCGGTGGCCGGGGTGGCCTGGCCCCGTTCATGGCGCCGTCAGCCGGCTACCTGTACGGCTATGCACCGGCAGCCTTCGTCATCGGCTGGATGATGCTGATGCTGCCACGTGCCCGCACCGCCGGACGGATGGCTGCCAACGCCTTCATCGCCTCCATGGCCGGCGGGCTCGTATTCCTGCACCTCACGGGCATCATCGGCCTGACCATCTTCGCCGACATGACCTTCGACAAGGCCTTCCTGGCTGACATGGCCTTCGTGCCCGGCGACACCATCAAGGCGCTGCTGTGCGCCCTCATCGTCCACACCGTCGCGCGCGCCCTGCCTGACTGGCCCTTCCCGGGCAGCGAAAGCCGCACCACACACCGTTGAACAAAGCCCTCCCCGCCGATCCTGCCGATCTGGTCCATGGCCCGCTGCTGCGCTGGGCCCGTGAACATCCCGATCGGCCGGCCATCATCCAGGATGCCCATGGCAGCCATGCCCGGCAGCTGGATTTCGGCCAGCTTCTGGCGGCCGTCAAAGAACGGGGCGCGGCGCCCACCGGCCGCCCCCTCGGCAACAACGTGCTGCTCACCAGCACCGCCGATCCGCTGGCATTGCTGATCGATTTCCTGGCCGTCATCCGCACCGGGCGCTGCGCGGCCGTGGCCGACCCGGACTGGCCCACCGAGGTCCATGCCCGCATGGAGGCAGCACTGCGCGACATGGGCGACCAGTCCCCGGCCCCTAGCCCGCCCCCCACGCCGGAAACGCCCTTCTACATCGGCTTCACCTCCGGCAGCACGGGCCTGCCCAAGGGCTTCCGGCGCCACCATCACTCATGGGCGGAGACCTTCCGCATCACCCTGGAGACCTTCGGCCCGGTGGCCGGCGGCCGTGTGCTGGCCCCGGGGCGGATGTCGCACTCGCTCTTCCTGTTCGGTGCACTGCTGGGACTCTGGAGCGGTGGCGGCACCTCGGTGCAGAGCCGCTTCTCGGCCGGCCGAACCCTGGCCACGCTGGCCGACGGCAGCTGCCCGGTCATGGTCAGCGTACCCAGCCAGCTGCTGATGCTGCTGACAGCCGCACGCCGGCGTCGGATCGGCCCCATCCCGCAGCTGAAGCTGCTGCTGATCAGCGGCGCACGCTGGGCCCACGAGAACACCGCGCCGCTTCAGGCGCTGTTTCCACAGGCACGCATCATCACCTTCTATGGCGCCTCGGAAACCAGCTACGTGAGCTGGATGCAGGCCACACCCGACGCCCCGCCCCAGGCGGTCGGCCGCCCCTTCGGCAACGTGCAGGTCCACATCGGAGCGGCTGACACGCTGCCCCAGGCATCCGGCTCAGGCAACGGCCTCCATGAAACAGGCGATCACGCCGATCCGTCAACCTGCCCCCAGCCCAGCCTCATCTGGATCCGCAGCCCCATGCTGTTCATCGACTACGTGAACGGCCAGGACGCCACGGCAGCCCGCCGTGTGGGCGAATGGCTGACCGTGCGCGACATCGGATGGCAGGATGCCCAGGGCAACCTGTATCTGGTGGGGCGCGAGAACCGCATGATCGTCACCCAGGCCCGGAACCTGTTCCCCGAAGAGGTCGAGGCCCGTCTGATGACCCATCCGGACATCACCCAGGCCGCGGTGCTGGGTCTGCCCGATCCGCAGCGCGGGCAGGTGGTGCACGCAGTGCTGATGCATCCGTCCGATGACGGCAGCCACGCCCCCTCCATGACCGGCAGCGCCGAAGTCGAAGCACCGGCACTCGTGCCCTTGATGCCTGCTCCCGCAGACCTGGTGGCCTGGTGCCATCAGGCACTGGAGTCCTACAAGGTGCCCCGCCACTGGTGGCGCTGGCAGGGCGAATGGCCGATGACCGCCAGCGGCAAGACCGATCTGGCTGCCCTCCGCCAGGCACTGGAAGGCGCCACCCGGACTCGCCCCTGATGCTGTCCCCTCTGCCCGTTCCGCTCCTTGCCGGGTGCCGTACCCCGGTTGCACCACGTCATGGCGCGCTGCGCCATCACACGCCACACACGCTGGCCGCCCCCCTGGTGCAGCATCTGCTGCAAACAGTCGGGCTGCCGCCGGAAGCAGTGGACACCCTGATCCTGGGCAACGCACTGGGGGCCGGCGGCAACCCTGCACGCATGACGGCACTGGCAGCCGGTCTGCCACAACGCTGTGCCACCTTCTCGGTCGACACCCAGTGCTGCTCGGGGCTGGATGCAATCGCCCTGGCGGCTGCACGCATCCTGTCGGGCCAGTCCGACGTCGCCATCGCCGGTGGCGCCGAAGCCTGGACCCGATCCCCCATCCGCCAGCACCGGCCCATGGACGCCACCCTGGCCGCCATTCCCTACGAACGCCCCGCCTTCACCCCATGGCCGGCGCGTGATCCCGATCCGCTGCAAGCCGCCGCCGACTACGCGGCCCGCCACGGATTCACGCGCCACCAGCAGGATGAATACGCCCGCGACAGCCACGCCCGCGCCGTCCGTGCCATGGCGGCACGCCGGGCCTGCACGCCGTTCTCCATCCTGCCCCTGGAAGGCCTGTTGCACGACGCCTATCCCCGGCTGCTGACCGAGCGCCAGGCATCGCGGATGCCGGTGGCGGCACACCCTTCCTGCCACGTATCGGACGGTAACGCGCCTTCCGGTTCGGACTGCGCCCTCAGCCGTCTGGCCATCTCCCCGCAGGCCGATGGCGCCGCGCTCGTACTCATGGCGTCGGCGGAGTTCTGCGCCCGACGCGGCATCACGCCCGCCAGCCATTGGCTGGGCGGGATCAGCCTGGGCGCCGATCCTGACAACCCGCTGACCGGCGCACTGGCCGCCACCGAGACCCTGCTGCAGCGGCAGCAGCTGGACCTGGATATCCTGCGCGCCGTCGAGTTGCATGACGCCTTTGCCGTACAGGGTCTGGCCTTCCAGGAGGCCCTGCAATCCCGAGGGCTGGATCCCGCGCGCCTCAACGCCTGGGGTGGCGGACTGGCGCGCGGCCATCCCATCGGAGCCTCGGGCGCCATTGCGCTGGTGGAGCTGCTGGCCCGACTGCATGCCCCCCATCCCCCATACGCTGCCTCGACCCCCTCGGGCATGCCGGAAAGACCAGAGCACTCGGAAATTCCAGCGGCACCATCCTCTGCACATCATCAGGACCGTCCAGACATGCCGGGCATGAAGACCGCCTCCACGCCCCGCCATTCGCGACTGGGTCTGGCTTGCATCGCTGGTGTGGGTGGCCTGGGCAGTGCGGCGCTGGTGACGGCTCATCGGTAGCAAGTACCGTTGGCAGGACATTGAACGCGTTCAGGTAGCCCCACCAGCCGCTCATCCATCTGGCCCATGCCGACCATCCAATCGATGGATGGCGGCTTTCCGACTTCAGGCGCACAGTGAGCGAACCTCGCTCCATCCTCTTCACGGTGCCTGTCGCCATGAAAACGCCCCTCGCTTGTAACCGCTCTCCCCTGTACGCCGCCCTGCTGGCCGCCTTCTCGCTGGGGCTGTCTGCCGCATCGCTGACCTCGCCACATTCCGCGTCTGCCGCGGAGCCCAAGGCAGCAAAAATGGTGGAAATGAAATCTGCCGATGCCGGTACCAGCCAGATCTTCTTCGACGAAGCCGGCCGACCGATCCGCGAGATCGACGCCACCGGCGCCCGCCTGAATATCCAGTACGACAAGCAGGGCCGCATGATCGAAAAGCGCCTGTCCGACAAGCAGGGGTTCTCCGAAACCACGACCTACCATTACCAGGGCAATCAGCTGGTCAAGGTCGAATCACCCACGATGACCGAGCGGATGGAATACGATGCCCATGGCCGGCTGATTGCACGCACGGCCGAGATCCATCCGGTTGATTCGGGCAAGAATCAGATTTTCGTCACGCGCTTCCAGTACGAACCATCCAACAGCAGCCGGGATGCACGCCCCAGCGGAATCATGCTGCCCAACGGGGCTGCAATGAGCATCAACCGTCAATCCAATGGCTCCATCAATGTGCTCTCCGCGAACTTCCGGCTGGGCGAACGGCACAACGGTTTTCTGTATTCCAATCGCGAGAGTGGCAACGATGGCCCACAGCGCTTTGCAACGCTTGCAAACGGCCTTTTCGATGTGATGGCGTTTGAACGCAACGGCCAGCCGATCGGGGGTGGTGCCGCCATCTTTTCGGATTCTCCATCCTACGACAGCCACCTGACCGAATACCGCCTGCAACACCACGACAACGGGCGCTGGCAGGCGATTGGCACCCGCTACCATGGTCAGATCTTTGACTACGACGCACAGGGCCATCTCATCCGCACCGAATGGCAATCCACCGACAGCAAGGAGAAACTCGACAAGCTGCGAATTTCTCCAACTGCCGTGGGTGACAGCCAATGGCAGTACCGCTATGACGACCGGGGCAACCGCATCGCATCAAGCTGGACGCATCAGCCTGCGCTGAAGGGGAAATCGGCCGACCGAAAGCAGGACGCCTCCTTCCTTCCGGGCACCCACCGTTACAAGAACGTACCCTACGACGCTGCAGGCAGGCCGCTGGAATGGAACGGCTGGAAGCTGCGCTGGCATCCAGGCGGCCAAATCCTGTCGATGACGCACAAGGATGGTCGCAGCATCCAGTACAGCTACAACCACCGCGGTGAACGGGTGGCACGTCGTGAAGGCAAGCAATGGACCTTCTATGACTATCAGGATGGCCTGCTGCAGGCCGAGATCGGCGCACAGCGTCCGTTGATGCGCGCCTGGTGGCACTATCAGGGCATGCCCTTGCTGATGATCGAGACCCTGAAGGAAACTGCGTCCACACCTGGAAAGAACGGTGCTGGCCATCCAAAGACTGACTCGAAGGCCAGCCCAGCAAACGTCGCAACAGGCCACCCATGCACCGCTGCCCAGCAGGTCAAGTCATCCGGATCGCAGGATCCCTGGAACTGTCCCACGCTACAGCATGACGCGTATGGCATGCGCTGGATTCTGCTTGATCCGCGTGGCCTGCCCTACGGTGTAGCCAGTCCGCGCACCACGTTGAGCTGGAGCCAGCTGTTCGGCCCCTTTGGCGAGGAGCTGCCCGATACCCCCTACCCGACCACGCTGAAATGGCAGCCGGAACCGTTGTCGGACGCCGAGCGTCGGCAGGCAGACCCTGTGGTGCGCTTCCCCGGCCACTGGGCAGATCCCACCACGGGGCTGCATTTCACGAAGCGGGGTGAATACGACCCGGATACGGGCCGCTATCTGGTGCCGCAACCCGATGCCCCCAAGGGCAGCAACCCGTATCTGTTCATGAACGGCAATCCGATGCAGGCGCTCCTCAAGCCCTTCGCACCGTATTGATGCTTACCGGCGCACCATCACCAGCAGCCCCGACACGATCAGCGTCGCGCCGATCGCCATGCGCAGGGTGATGGCCTCGCGCAGCAGGATCCAGGCCAGGATCATGGCCACCACCACGCTGCCCTTGTCGATCAGCGCCACGGTGGCCACCTGGCCTTCCTTGATGGCCTTGTAGTAGAAGATCCATGAAAGCGCCGTGGTGGCACCGGAAATGCCCAGCCACATCAGGCTGCGGCCATTCAGCCGGGGCAGCTCGGCCGGGTCCACGAACATCAGCGCGAACATGAAGACGAAGCCGCAGACGAACAGCGTGCGCACGCTGAGTCCCAGCTCGGCGGAAATGCCCTCCATGCCCATCTTGGCAATGACGGAGGTGAAGCCCGCAAACAGCATCGAGAGCGTGGCGTAGAGGACCCAGCGTTCCATGGTCTTTCCTTTCGACCGTCTTGCGATCTGTCAGGCCTTGTCCAGCGCCTGCGCGATGTCGGCCAGGATGTCCTCGACATCCTCGATGCCGATGGACAGCCGCACCAGACCGGCCGGCACACCGGCACGTGCCAGTTCTTCCTCGTTCAGCTGCCGATGCGTGGTGGAGGCCGGGTGGCAGGCCAGCGTCTTCGCATCACCAATGTTGACGAGGCGATAGATCATCTGCAGCGCGTCGATGAAGCGCATGCCGGCGTCGATGCCGCCCTTCAGCTCGAAGCTGAGGATGCCCGACGCGCGGCCGCCGCAGATGCGCTCGGCCGTTTCCCGGTAGGGGCTGCCCGGCAGCGCCGCGTAATTGACCCGTGTCACCTTCGGGTGCTTCTCCAGCCACTGCGCCACCTGCAGCGCGTTGCTGCAGTGCCGCTCCATGCGCAGCGACAGGGTTTCCAGCCCCTGCAGCAGCATGAAGGCATTGAAGGGCGAGAGTGCCCCGCCCGTATTGCGCAGCGGCACCACACGGCAGCGCGCAATGTAGGCCGCCTCGCCGAAGGAGTCGGTGTAGACGACACCATGGTAGGACGGGTCGGGCTGGCTGAAGAGGGGGAAGCGCCGTGCGTGCTTCTTCCAGTCGAAGCGGCCGCTGTCGACGATGGCGCCGCCGATTGTGGTGCCGTGGCCACCGATGTACTTGGTGAGCGAATGCACGATGATGTGGGCCCCATGCTCGAAGGGGCGGCACAGGTAGGGCGTGGCCACCGTGTTGTCGACGATGAGCGGCACGCCATGGCGCTCGGCCACCTCGGCCCAGCGCTTCAGGTCCACCACGTTGCCGGCCGGGTTGCCGATCGATTCGCAGTAGAGGGCCCGGGTGTTGTCATCAATGGCCGCTTCCAGCGCATCCAGATCGTCGTGGTCCACGAAGCGGCACTGAATGCCCTGGTTGGGCAGGCTGTGCGCGAACAGGTTGTAGGTGCCGCCGTACAGCTGACTGGTGGAGACGATGTTGCTGCCCGGCGAGCACAGTGCCTGCAGCGCATAGGTGATGGCCGTCATGCCCGAAGCCAGCGCCAGCGCACCAACGCCCCCCTCCAGGGCCGCCACGCGCGCCTCCAGCACCGCATTGGTGGGGTTCATGATGCGCGTGTAGATGTTGCCGGGCACCGCCAGGTTGAAGAGGTCCGCACCATGCTGGCTGTCGTCGAAGGTGTACGAAGTCGTCTGGTAGACCGGTACGGCGGCCGCCCGGGTGGTGGGGTCGCTGTGGTAGCCGGCATGGATGGCGGCGGTGGAAAATTTCATGAGAGTCTCCATGAGATGAATGCCCGGCAGACCGCAATACACCGCTGGCCCCACGTGTTGGGGGCATTCTGTTGCCGCGTTGCCACAACCCGGTAGACTGCGGGATCCTGCCCTTCCCGTATTCCGACCCGATGATATTGCAACCCGGTCGCCTTCGCCGCCGCCTGTCCCTCCTGCTGGCTGCCCTGCCCTGGGCCCTGGCCCTGCCGCTGGACGCCCAGGCGGTCCAGGACCTGCCCCCGGTCATGCCCCGGCTGCCCTGCACGCTCAACAGCTTTGCCGATGTCTCGCTGGCCGAGGCGCCCGCGCAGGTCACGTCCGTGCAGACCGAGGACATCAATGGCAAGGCGATGTGCCTGGTGCAGGGCGTCATCTCGCCCCAGATCCGCTTCATCGTGCGACTGCCCGTGACCGGCTGGACGCAGCGCTACCTGCAGACCGGCTGCGGCGGGCTGTGCG
>ERZ772912.128-NODE-128-length-36602-cov-11.275837_pt1 | contig 36602 bp, 34 predicted proteins | sample MGYA00512119_ERZ772912 | MGnify/ENA primary metagenome ERZ772912 (study PRJEB29015, sample SAMEA2738048) | human oral metagenome | biome: human oral; feature: human-associated habitat; material: saliva | place: China | collected 2230 ...
ATGAGAACACCAACGGACTCATCCGGCAATATTTCCCCAAACAAACCGATTTCCGAAACATCAGCGATCGGGAGATACGCAGGGTTCAAGATGAGTTGAACCACCGGCCGAGAAAAACACTTGGCTACGAAACGCCAAGTGTTTTATTCTTAAATCTGTTCCAACCACTGGTACCCTAGTGTTGCACTTGAAATCCGAATCCAAGGTCGTCTGAAAACCTGTTGCCAAGTTTTCAGACGACCTCTTCACATCGCAATCATAACCATCAGACCACGACTTCTTCTTTTTTCTTCACTTCCTTTGCGATATTTTCGCGGCTCAGGCCGAACATCAGCAAGAGCGGGCTGGCTACCAAGACTGAAGAGTAAATACCGAACACGATACCGATGGTCAATGCCATTGAGAAACCGTGTAACGCTGCGCCGCCGAACACCAGCATGGAAACGACCATTGCCTCGGTCGAGCCGTGGGTGATGATGGTACGGCTCATGGTGGCGGTAATCGCATTGTCGATGACTTGCGGAACGGTATGTCCGCGCATACTCGGTTTGCGGAAGTTCTCACGGATACGGTCGAAGACGACGACGGATTCGTTTACGGAATAACCCAATACGGCAAGGATACCCGCCAGCACGGTCAGTGAAAATTCCCATTGGAAGAAGGCGAAGCAGCCCAAAATAATCACGATATCGTGCATATTCGCGATGATGGCGGATACGGCGAAACGCCATTCAAAGCGCATCGACAGGTAAACGATGATACCTGCTACGACGAAGCCTAATGCCATCAGACCGTTGGTCACCAGCTCTTCGCCGACCTGCGGGCCGATAAATTCGACTTGGCGCAAGGTAACGTCGGGCTGCTCTTTTTTCAGCAAGTCCATAACCTGATTGGAAAGCTGCGCTGAAGTTACACCTTCTTTGTTGGGCAGGCGGATCATAATATGTTTGTTCGTACCCAACGCCTGAACTTGAACCTCACCCATTTTCAGGGTATCGAGTTTTTCACGGGTTTTATTGACGTCCACGCCCTGCTGATATTGCACTTCCATCACGGTACCGCCGGTAAATTCGACGGAGAAGTTCAAACCTTTGGTGATGAGGAAGAATACGGCGGCAATGAAGGTTACCAACGAAATAAAGGTCGTCAGTTTGCCGTAGCTCATAAACGGGATGTCGCGTTTGATTTTAAAGAGTTCCATGTCTTACTCCTTGCCAGCCGCTGTTTCGGCTTTAGGTTTCCATACTGCGCCGATGGAAATGTTCTGCAATTTGCGGCGGCGTCCGTACCAAAGATTCACTAAGGCGCGGAAGACGACGACGGATGAGTACATCGAAGTCAGGATACCCAGACAGTGTACGACGGCAAAACCGCGGACCGGGCCGGAACCGAATACCAAGAGGGCGATACCGGCAATCAGCGAGGTCAGGTTGGAGTCGACGATGGTTGCCCATGCGTGTTGGAAACCGAGATTGATTGCCTGTTGCGGCGGCACACCTTCGCGCAACTCTTCGCGGATACGTTCGTTAATCAATACGTTGGAGTCAATCGCCATACCCAACGTCAACGCCAATGCGGCAATACCGGGCAGCGTCAGCGTTGCCTGCATGGCAGACAAAATACCGACTAAGAACAAGATGTTGGTACTCAGGGCGATGGTCGAGAAGAATCCCATCAGGCGGTAGTAAACCACCATGAACAAAGCAACGGCGGTAAAGCCCCATAAGGTCGAATGGAAACCTTTTTCAATGTTTTCTTTACCCAAAGACGGGCCGATGGTGCGCTCTTCCACGATTTGCATCGGTGCGGCGAGAGAACCGGCACGCAGCAACAAGGAAGTATCATTGGCTTCCGCCTGCGTCATGCTGCCGGAAATTTCCACGCGTCCACCGGTAATAGCGGAACGGATAACCGGTGCGGTAACCACTTCGGATTTGCCTTGATCGATCAACACCATCGCCATGCGTTTACCGACGTTGGCGGCGGTCAATTCGCCGAAAATACTGCCGCCTGCGCTATCCAAGCTCAGACTGACGGCAGGCGCACCCATTTGGTCGAAACTGGGTTGCGCGTCATTGATATTGTCACCGGTCAATTCAACCTGTTTGTTAATCAGCAAGGTTTCAGGATGATCGCCACCACTGGACAACAGCTCGAAACCGCTCGGAACATTACCTTCCAAAGCTTCGCGCACTTTGACAGGGTCGTCTTCCACCATGCGCACTTCCAAAGTTGCGGTACGGCCAATGATGTCTTTTGCTTTGGCTGTATCTTGTACACCCGGCAACTGTACGACGATACGGTCGAGGCCGGATTGCTGGATGACAGGCTCAGCCACGCCCAACTCATTGACGCGATTATGCAAAGTAGTGATGTTTTGTTTCACCGCATCGGAGCGTACTTTGTTAATCGCTTCTTCGGATAATGTCAGCGTGATGTTATTGCCGTCGGCGTTCAAATTTGCCTCAGGGAAAAGCTGACGCAGCTTAGGCATGGCTTTTTGTACATCAGCAGCGTCCTGCATCGGGACAACCAAACCGTTTTCAATCTGACGGATGGTGCCGGTACGGATTTTTTCGCGGCGCATTTCGCGGCGGATGTCGCCCGAATAACGTTCAAACGTTTTCTGCATCGCGGCTTTCATGTCCACTTGCATGGTGAAATGCACGCCGCCGCGCAAGTCCAAGCCCAAGAACATCGGGTTGGCGCCGATTTTGGCCATCCATTCGGGACTGTCCGCCAACAGGTTGAGTGCGGTGATATAGCCCTCGCCCAAAGTGTTTTCGATGACATCGCGGGCTTTAAGCTGGGTTTCAGTATCTTTGAAACGCACTTTCAGCGAGTTGTTCGCAATAAATATCCCGTCAGTCTGAATACCTGCCTGTTTCAGCGCGGCATCAACTTTAGACTGGGTCTGTTCGTTAATAATGATAGCTTGTCGGTTGGTTGATACCTGCACTGCGGGCGTTTCACCGAAAAGGTTAGGCAGCGAATACACTACAGCAACCAAAATCGTGCACGCAATCAGCAGGTATTTCCATAAAGGATAACGGTTCATGGTAAACCTTCGATTTATTATGAAGACAAACAGCCGCGCTCAGCTTTCCGAGGCGGCTCTTGGCGAAAAGATGAATTACTCGGCTTTGGCGGCAATCGCGTTACGTTCCACTTCGACTTCGATTTTTGCACCTTGACCGATGTCCACGGTAAAAAACTGTTCGCCGACTTTGGTAATACGGCCTCTGAAACCTGCTACCAAAACAACCTTATCGCCGACTTTCAAAGTGGTAAGCATGGCTTGGTGTTCTTTGAATTTCTTGTTTTGAGGGCGTAGGAGCAGGAAGTAGGCCAACGCCATAATCAGTACGAAAGGGACCAATTGGGACACTGCTTGATTCATAACTTATCCGTTTTCTAAGAGATTAAAATTAAGAGATTAAAATTAAGTAAAACACCGCTTGCGGCAGAAAAAAGCATTGGTACAGCCGCAAAATTAAGCTATTCTAAAGGTCGTCTGAAAAATTTCCAAGCCTTTCCCTATTTATTAACCATATTTATCATGTCAGGTCGTCTGAAAATGAATTTTCAACGACATTTAAAACCTGATTCCTTCCTACCAACGACAAGCCCCGCGCCCTTTTCCTCATGAAAAAACTCATTCGACGACTGCGTACGCGCCTACGCCGCCTCTTGGGTAAAAATGCGCGTACGGTCTGGATTTCTCATCCCGTTTTTGCGCAACACCAACCCGGCACAGGTCATCCCGACTCGCCCGAACGCACTGCCGTTATCGAGGCGGAGCTCAAACGTCAGGATATTTGGCGGCATCTGCAAACTGCCGAAGCCGAAGAAATCAGCGATACCCGCCTCGCCTTGGTTCACCCGCGCAAATATCTGCGCTCGCTCGAAGCCTGCCAGCCCCAACCGGACAAAATCTACCGCATCGACGACGATACCGTCATGAGCCATGGTTCGCTTAAAGCCGCCCGTTACGCCGCAGGGGCTGTCGTTCAGGCGGTAGATATGGTGATGAATAAGAAAGCATGGCACGCCTTTTGCGCCATCCGCCCACCCGGACACCACGCGCACAGCGATAAGGCAGGCGGTTTCTGCCTGTTAAACAACGTCGCCGCAGGCGTCATGCACGCCATCGCCGAATATCGACTCCAACGCATCGCCGTCATCGACTTCGATGTCCATTACGGCGACGGCACAGCGGAAATCTTCAAAGACGACCCGCGCGTCCTGTTTATGAACCTTTTTGAAACCGACCTCTTCCCATTTCCCGAAACCAACCATTCCGCCAACGGCGCCAATATGTTGCATCTGCCTTTCTCATCCAATACCGGCAGCCGTGTCTTTCGTACCACCGTACGCGAGCAATGGCTGCACAAACTGACCGCATTCAAACCCGAACTGGTCTTACTGTCCGCAGGTTTCGACGGACACAAACAAGACGAAACAGGTCGTCTGAACTTGCACGAAGCCGATTTCGCCTGGTTGACACACAAAATCATCCAAGCCGCTCCAAGTTGTCCCGGCAGAATCGTTTCGGTACTGGAAGGCGGCTACACGCTCGAACCTTTGGCAAAATCCGCCGCAGCCCATATCGGCGTCTTGGCAGGACTCCCCAAAGCAGACTATGTTGCCGCCTATCAAAGACACTTGAAACGCGGGCAAAAAAGGGGAGATTCCCAATCTTCCGAATGGCAATCTAAATTATTAAACGAAAGATTATCTGAAAATAAGATTCAAGGTTTTCAGACGACCTTTTAGCGGGTAGATTGCCCTCCGGATTGTTGTTACCGTAAAAGGTCGTCTGAAAATCCTACCCACTCAAAAACAAACCGCCTTTTCAGGCGGTTTGTTTTCAGCTTAAACAGACGGTTATTGTTTTTTACCGCCAAATACACCGAAGGCATTGTTACTTTTATCTTCTTTGTCATGATAACTGTATCGCCCAGCCATTTCGGCAGCTTTGTCACCGTAGAATCCGCCGGTTACAGAGCCTTGTGCATCTGAAGTCCATTTACCATTAAAGCTGCTACCTGTAATACCTGCGGTAAAGGCTCGTTCATTCATGAACCATCTGTCACCACTATTGATTTTACCTGCGATAGTCTTGGTATCGAAGTTGACATCTGCGGTAAACGAACCGGTAGTACGGTAGCCTCCTGTATCACCTACCCAGTTTTCCTTATCATCCAAGTTGCGGGCACGGAAATTCAACACATCGCCGGCGTATTTGGCCGTACCGGACGGCAAAGAGGCACTCATTACGCCCTGAACAAACAAGGAGTAGGCATTATCGGCAAGTTTTGCCGCACCGAAGACAACATTGCTCAAATTGCCTGAAGCAACAAACGATTTGTAGTCCGAACCCAATTCAGTTTGATGGAGCTTGTTGGTAACAGGTGCCAAAGCGATTGCCGTACCGTTGATAATGACTTTGGTCAAGTCCGCGATATTCGATAAGACGTATTGCTCGCCTGTTTCACCTTTTTTCAATTCAGCTGCGGCGGTATCATCTTTAGGTTTGGTTACGGGCGCATCAGGTTTGGCAACCGGCGCATCAGGCTGTCCGCCTGCTTGAGCTGCCGCATCTTGGCGTTTTGCACCAAACACACCGCGCGCCACTACGTCTTCATCACGTTGGTTTTTGCCTGCCGCACTATATGTACCGGCAAGTTGGTCTGCCTTCGCGCCAAAGAATCCGCCTTGCATCGTACCTTGTTTGTTGGAGAAGGTGTTGCCGTGCAAATCGCCATTGAAAGACAGGTTTTCCGCCATATCGCGCGCATTGGATTTGACGACACCTGCAATCCTGTTGCCACCACTACCACCGCCAACCGTTTGATCGGAATAGCGGTTGATGCTGACATTGATGGTTTTTTGGTCGAAATTGACTTTTGCGGTAACATCGGTTGCTTTGGCGGCAGGATACAGATTGGCCAGCTTGGCTTGCGAACCGGTTTCAAAAATTTCTTGCAGACCTCTTGTATTGATCGGCAGTCCGTTTTGGAAATGCAGGCCGATGCCTTTATAGGTTGCATCCCCTCTTTGGGCTGCAACGGTATCACTGCCTGACGGCGTGCCTTGGACAAACAACGCCTGTTTCACATCACGCAGATCGCTGACATCGGCAACACCGCCGTAACGAACGTCAGGCAACAGGTCGCCGCTGTGTACCGCATATTGTGCTGCATCGGCTTTACCGCCGTTCATACTTTTTTCGCCCAACGTAAACTCACCCGCTTTAACGTCTTTGGTATTAATGGCGACACCATCAAGTACGACGCTGTTTTTATCCGAGGCAGTCGGAGCTTCGGTTTTGGCATATTCCAAATCGCCGGTTTCACGTTTTTTCGCTACCAAGACACCGCCATCCAAAGCCTTGCCCATTACTTTGCCTTCGCCGCCAAAACCTTGACCTGAATTGGCCTCATTGGCTTTCTTAGCTTCCTCAGCTTTCTTAGCTTCCTCAGCTTTCTTAGCTTCCTCAGCTTTCTTGGCTTCCTCAGCTTTCTTGGCTTCTTCAGCTTTCTTAGCCTCTTCAGCTTTCTTGGCTTCTTCAGCTTTCTTGGCTTCTTCAGCTTTCTTGGCTTCTTCAGCTTTCTTAGCGTCTTCTGTTTGTTTTGAATCACCTCCTCCGCCCGAGCCGGAATTATTGCCCGGCTGTTGCGGGGTCGGTGCAGGCTGTGCAGACGGCGTACCACCACCGCTTGAACCGCATGCACTCAATGCGATGCTGCAGGCAATCGCCAACATACTTAATTTAAATGATTCCTTCATGGTAAAACTCCTGAATGTGATAATGGTATTTTGGAATGATGGTGATAAAATATTTGATAATTATTTACATCAAACCAATTAAAATATACCGCAAATGCGGATAACCAAACGGTACTAAACTTACATCAGTATGAAGGCCGTCTGAAAGCGGAATTTATGAATCCGCGTATACAGATGTGTTTCAGACGACCTCTACTTATATCGTCAAACCATTAATGACGGTGCGGAACAAAGCCTTCCGGAGCTTCCGCACCTGCAGGCAGGTCAAATGTTTCGCGCAGAACGACTTTGTAGAACGCAAATGCATCTTTTGCACCTTGAATCGCTTCGGCTTCGGTTTCAGGACTTAAACCCAAAGCATTCAGATGCTCGACAAAAGCACGCCAATGTTTGCCGCGGCCGTTCGGATGGGGGGAGGCGAGGTGGCGCGCGCCGTGTTCGCCGGTGTAATCCAGTTTTTGCGCGTGTTTAAACAAAAATGCTGCGCCCAAATTGGAACCTTCGGCGCAATACAGCCAGCCGATGGCTTTATTGCCAGTTTCGTGCGGCAGCGGTTTGCCGTATTCGTAAGGCTTGTCGCCCAAATCCGCCAAGTCTTGCGTTACCGCGTCGTAACGCGCCATGTATTCCAGCTCGGGAATGGCTTTGTTCAATTCGGGGTCTTTATAGATATGATCGACCGCTTTGTGGAACACGGATTGCAGCTTCAAGAATTTGATGTAGTTCTCTTTGTTGGTAAACGGCTCGACAGACATAACCAAATTGTCCACGCTGTCGTGAATGGTGGTGGTTTGCTCTTTCAGCCGTTTGGCAAAAGTCAGCTCTTGTGTTTCGCTCATGTGAATATCCTTCATAAAGTTTCAGACGACCTTCAGGCCGCCTTTATTTAAACAAGGTGGATTGGATAGGTTTGAAAACGAATATGGGATGGAAGCGGAGGTTTGCTGGATGGGAAACCCGCGAAATCCGTTTGAAAACAAACCATCGGGTTTCGTTATTTTGTGAAATATTTTTTTAAAATATATATCATTCTAATTCAAATGGCAAGAGAATGATTTGCAGCTACTTGCAACTACAAGATAATAACGGACAATTTCCCACCTTCGGCAAACAAAAGATTCCGACTTAACAGAAAATGGTTTCTTAACCATAAAGAATATTGTTTACAAAGACATGACTGCATCTTGGCAGATACCGCCCTTGCCCCGCCTGCGTCAAAACGGCATACTTTCGCCATACTGAGCCGCAGGTCGCCTGAAACCTGCCATACCGTCAAAAAGAAAGAGACAACATGAACCCCATCCGCCCATTCTTAAACCATACCCCGCAAATCCACGAATCCTGCCTTATCGATGAAACTTCGGTCATCATCGGCGAAGTATCGCTTGCCGAAGACGTTTCCGTCTGGCCGTATGCCGTCTTGCGCGGCGACGTGAACAGCATCAGCATCGGCGCACGCAGCAATGTGCAGGACGGCAGCGTCTTACACGTTTCGCACAAAAACGCCGAAAAACCCGAAGGTTCGCCCCTTGTCATCGGCGAAGACGTAACCGTCGGACACAAAGTCATGCTGCACGGCTGCCGCATCGGCGACCGAGTTTTAATTGGTATGGGTACGATTATTCTGGACGATACCGTCATCGAAGACGACGTAATGATAGGCGCAGGCAGCTTGGTACCGCCACGCAAGCGTTTGGAAAGTGGCTATCTCTATGTCGGCTCACCCGTCAAACAAATCCGCCCGCTGACCGACAAGGAAAAAGAATTTTTGAAATACTCGTCCGCGCATTATGTGCGCCTGTCCGGACAACACAAACAGTCAAAATAATTTTCAGACGACCTTATATCCTTTTAAAAAAGAAAGTGTTATGCACACACTCTACCTAGCCTCCGGCAGCCCGCGCCGCCGCGAAATCCTCGAAAACCTCGGATATGCGGTTATCCGTATCCCTGCCGACATCGATGAAACACCGCATTCCGACGAAAACGCCGCCGATTATGTGCAACGTATGGCGCAGGAAAAAAATGCCGCCGCTGTCGAGCAATGGTTTGCCACCCACGACGCGCAGCCCGAATATCCGATTCTGACCGCCGACACTACGGTCGCCTATCAAAACCACATTCTCGGCAAACCGGAAACCGAAGCCCAAGCAGCCGAAATGCTCGCACGGCTTTCGGGGCAGACGCATCAGGTGCTGACCGCCGTATGCGTATATTGGCAAGGAAAGACACGCGGCGTTTTGCAAACCAGCGACGTGCGTTTCAAAACCTTGTCTGCCGACGAAATATCCGCCTATATCCGAAGCGGCGAACCGATGGACAAAGCGGGCGCGTATGGCATTCAGGGTCTGGGCGGCATGTTTGTCGAGCATTTGCAAGGCAGTTTCACCGGCGTGATGGGCCTGCCCGTTTACGAAACGGCCGGCTTGTTGGAACGATTCGGATTGAGCGTTCCCCCATTTGCCTGATTTTAAATACCTCCAAACAAACATCATGAAAACATACGCCTTCCCCTTTTTATCCGCAGTATTCCTTCTTGCAGGCTGCACTGCTTTTTCAGACGACGGCACACCCTCCGTCCACAAAGGCAACGACAGTATCCTCTCTTTCGGAAAGCTTGGCTCCGCCATGGAAGATGCGCCCGCAGGCGGCTGGGTCATGCTCGGCGATCAATACACCTATGTGTTAGACAAAGGGTCGTCTGAAAAGCTATCTCCCGTCTTTAAGGCCAAACTGAAACATCCCTACGAAATCAAGTTTGCCTCTTCTATGAAGAATATCAAAAAGGCAGGGTTTACCGTTTGGCAGGAGGATCGCAGATTCAGCACACTGCTTTGCCTGTCTTACCCCCATGCTGATAAAGATGAAGAAAAAACGCTGGAAAAATTGGCGTTCACCTTCAGTAAAGGGGAAAAAACGCCATTCAGGTGCATCAACCTCGACGGCAAAATCTATCAACCCGCCCCGGCTGCCGGTTCGGGTTTGCCGCTGCACGTCAATCTCGACATCCACACCCGTTCTTCCGACAAAAACCTGACAATCGACGTACCTCCCCTATCCGCAAACATACGTCCCGCAATGCCACCCGTCCGCCCGCTCCATTTTTAAGCACTATCCGCCGCACAAACCAAAAGGTCGTCTGAAAATTTTTCAGGCGACCTTTTCTCAAGCTAACGCTTCAAAATTTGATCAGTACCAACCGCGCAGCTTCATCGCTTTTTCAACGCGGCGGATACTCATCATGTAAGACGCGGTACGCAGGTCCACGTCATACTCTTGCGCCAGATTCCAAATATCACGGAACGCGCGGCGCAGGACGACGGTTTCTTTTTCCTGAACTTCGTCAAATTCCCAGTAATAGCCTTGCAGGTTTTGCACCCATTCGAAATAGGAAACGACCACGCCGCCACAGTTTGCCAGAATATCGGGCACGACCAACACGCCGTTTTGACGCAGGATGGCATCGGCTTCAGGTGTAGTCGGGCCGTTTGCGCCTTCGACCACGATTTTGGCGCGGACTTTGCCGGCGTTTTCGGAAGTCAGTTGGTTTTCCAGTGCGCAAGGGGCGAGTACGTCCACATCCAGCGCCAAGAGTTCGGCGTTGCTGATTTCCTTGCCGTAGCCGGCTTTGTTAGTGATAAAGCCGTTGGCCTGATACTCTTTGAAGAGGGCTTCCATATCCAAGCCGTTTTCGTTGTAGATGGCGACGTCAACGGTGGAAACGGCAACGACTTTCGCGCCGGATTGATGCGCGTAATAGCCTGTGTGATAGCCCACATTGCCGAAGCCCTGAATAGCGTAGGTCGCGCCTTTGACGTCTTTGCCGAGTTTTTCCAAAGCTTGGACGGCGGCAAAGTTCACGCCGTAACCTGTCGCTTCGGTACGCGCCAAAGAGCCGCCGAATTCAACCGGTTTGCCGGTGAACACACCCGGCGCGGATTTTTTAACGATGTTTTCGTAGGCATCAACCATCCACGACATGATTTTGCCGTTGGTGTTCACGTCAGGTGCAGGAATATCGATTTTCTCGCCGATGAGCGGGGAAATGGCTTCGGAATAAGCGCGTGCAATGCGTTCCAACTCTGCTTCGGAATAATCGCGCGGATCCAAGGTAATGCCGCCTTTGCCTCCGCCGTAAGGAATGCCCGCAACGCAGCATTTGATGGTCATCCAAATCGACAGGGCTTTGACTTCGTCCAGATTCACATTGGGATGGAAGCGCACGCCGCCTTTGTACGGACCGACGGCATTGTTGTGTTGCGAACGGTAGCCGGTGAAGGTTTTGACCGTGCCGTTGTCGAGTTTGACTGGGAAGGTAACTTCCAAAACGCGTTGCGGGCTTTTCAGGATTTCATACACCGCAGGGTCGGCATTGAGCCGGTCGCAGGCGGTTTTGACCTGTTTGCGGGCGATTTCGAAAGGGTTAAGGGTTTCTTTTGCGGCGGATTGGGACATTTCTCTTCCTTCTTATGTCGGGTTGAAGTTTAAGGGCTTTACATTTGTAACTATAACCAATTTCCAAATGAAATGTAATAGCATGTAGTCGCAAAAACGAGAGTTAGTTAATTTATATATGGTTTTATTTTTCAGACGACAAAAGGGTACATTCAAACTGCTTCTCCCATCCCTTTACAAAACATCCCCGTTTTCCGAACACACCCCAAAAACCTTTGTTTTTAAAAAAGGTCGTCTGAAAATTGAATCAGCCTGCCTTTCAAAGTCAAAGCTTCTGAAAATCAATGAAATGCCATTTCAAGCTCCAACTATATTGTTAACAATCCATCTGAAAACTACCTGTCGGGAAACAATGTTAAAATACGCGTCCCTGTCATTCACGAGCAAAACATATCATGACCGCCGCCATCGAACACGTCCAAGCCGCCGCCTTTGATTTGGACGGCACATTATGCGATTCCGTCCCCGACCTTGCCGCCGCAGCCGAAGCCATGCGCGAATATCTCGGCATGGAGCCGCTACCCGCCAAAACAGTAGAAAGCTATGTCGGCGACGGCATCGGCAAACTCGTTCACCGCGTCATCACCAACGACCGCGACCAAGAAGCCGCGCCCGATTTATGGGAAAAAGGTTTCGTGTTCTACATGAAATACTACCGCGACCACTTGAGCGACTTCACCCGTCCCTACCCCGAAACCGAAGCCGGGCTGGCATTGCTCAAATCGCTGGGCATCCCGCTGGTGGTCATCACCAACAAAAACGAAATCCTCGCCGCCGAACTCTTGAAACAGCTCGGACTCGCCGACTACTTCAGCCTGATTCTCGGCGGCGACAGCCTGCCCGAAAAGAAACCCAGCCCACTGCCGCTGCAACACGCCGCCGAAGTCTTGGGCATCGATCCCGCCAACATGATCATGGTCGGCGACTCCCGCAACGACATCATCGCTGCCAAAGCCGCAGGCTGCCTCAGCGTCGGCGTTACCTTTGGCTACGGCGACATGACCCTGCTCTCGCAAGACAAAGCGACCCAACCCGACTGGATTATCGGCTCACTGCCTGAAATTTATGAAAACCTGCGACCGAAAAAAGCAGAAGACGACGAGTAATCAGTATCCTTGTTTTCAGACGACCTTTATTCCGGCTTCAAAAGGTCGTCTGAAAATAAAGCAGTGGAAATAAAAAAATTCGTCATTCCCGCGCAGGCAGCAATCCAGACCTTGATTTTTCAGAATTGTTTAAAAGTTTCATTAATTTCAAATCACTGGATTCCCGCCTACGCGGGAATGACGGAATGAAAGTTTCTTATCTCTCCTCCATCCTACAACCTGCAAGTCAGATTCAAAAATCTGACCTACGAATCGACCTTTTCAGACGACCTCTGCATGAAACCCCAAAAATCCCTGCGCGCCCGCGCGATGGACATTCTTTCCCGACAGGAAATCAGCCGTATCGGACTCAAACGCAAGCTCGCTCCGTATGCCGAAAGCGAAGAAGAATTGGAAAACGTGTTAAACGAATTTGCCGAACGCAACTGGCAATCCGATCAACGCTACGCCGAAGCCTACATCCACAGCAAAAGCAGCCAACACGGTTCCCTGCGTCTGAAACAGGCATTGGCGCAGCAAGGCATAGCCGAAACCCTCAGCCGCGAATTCATGCCCGACAAAGCGAGCGAACTGCAAACCGCAGTCGCCGTGTTGCGCAAAAAATTCAAACAACCCGCCGCCGATTTGAAAGACAAACAGAAACAAGCGCGCTTCCTCGCCTATCGCGGATTCGACATGGACACCATCCACGCCGCGCTCAAAAGCAGCTGGGACGAAGAAATATTCGACGCTTCTGAAGAATGATAAGCCTATTAACAATAAAGGTCGTCTGAAACCTTTTTTTCGGTTTCAGACGACCTTTCGATTATTTGGTTTATCCCTATTCCGTTACCGTTTTACGGATCAATTTTTCCCCGTTGGCGAGTGTGTTTTCCACTTCGGCAAACTCGATTTTGCTGCCCGACACCAGCGCGCGCGTATCGTTGAATACGACTTGGACTGCGCCGTCGGCTTCGGTAACAAGGACGCGTAATGGCAGTTGGAGGGCGAAGGCGGGGTCTTTTTGCATCAGCGGCGTGCCTGCTTTGGGCGTGCCGAAGACGATGACTTTCGCGGGCTGCATGTCCAAACCGCTTTGTCGCGCGGCGGCTTGGTGGTCGATGACGGCGAACACGGTCATGCCTTTTTCTTTAACGGCGGTTTCCAAACGGCGGACGGTATCGTCGAAACTGTATTTGCTGACGGCGGTATGAGTTTGATTCATGGCGGAACTTTGTCGGGAATCGGGTTGTCGGGCGGCATCGCCGTCGTGTGAGGCGCAGGCGGTCAGGGCGGCGAGGATGGCGGCTGCGGCGAAGGTGCGTATCGGTTTCATATTTTTCCTTGGATAAAAGGTCGTCTGAAACGTTTCAGACGACCTTGTTGCTGGTTATTTCAAACCTTTTTTCACCAAGTCTTCGTAACCACCGTGGTTGGTTACGTTGGTGTAGCCTGCTTTTTTCAACTCAGTAAGCGCGGCTTCGGCACGGCGGCCGCTGCGGCAGTAGAGGTTGACGGGCGCGTTTTTGTCGGGGCTGACGCTTTTGATGCGTTCGACGATTTGGTCGTGCGGGATATTGACCGCGCCTTGCAGGTGGCCGGATTTGAATTCTTCTTCGGAACGTACGTCAATCCATACGCCTTTTGCTTTGGCAGGTTGCGCGCCGGCGACTTTGGCGGCGGGCGCGGCATAGGATACGGCGGCAGGCAGGACGAGTGCGGCGGCAGTCAGCGCGGCAGTCAGCAATTTTTTCATGGTCGTTTCTCCAAACGGTTGAACAAAAATATCAATCTAAACGGTTCGGCGGCAAAAAGCAATGTTCCGTCAACAGAAGGGTCGTCTGAAACGGGAGTTGTTTTCAGACGACCCTTTGAGACAAAATCAACGCTGCGCGTCAACCGCTTCCAAAGCACGCAGGGCATAAGTGTAGGCTGCGCCTGCGTTCAAGGAAATGGCGGTCGCCAGCGCACCGGCGATTTCGCTTTCAGTCGCGCCCGCTTTGGCGGCTGCAGCGGCGTGTACGCTGATGCAGCTTTCGCAACGGGTGGTGATAGCGACGGCGAGGGCAATCAGTTCGCGGGTTTTCGCATCCAATGCTTCGGCTGCGGCGGCTTGTTCCAGCGCGCCGTAGGCTTGCAGCATTTTAGGGTGGTTTTTACCCAGCTCGCCGAATGATTTTTTAACGTGTGCGGTGTGTTCGGGCCAATTTTGAAACATTTTGATTTCCTTTCTAATGTGTTTGCAAATGAAGGATGTTGCACTTTTTTACATCCGATGAATGGCATTATTGCAATAATTTGACTATTATAATCGTCAAATCATCTCATTCACTTGCAAAAAACACTTATGGACACTTTGGACAAACTCATCGAACTGGCGCAAATCACCGGCAGTGTGGACATACAGTGCCTGTTCCGCGACAAATGGTATGCCCCACACGAACGCAGGCGTGCGCACGGTATCGCACACCTCGTCGTCGCAGGAGAAAGCTACATCAAAATCGAAGGCGAACCCGAAGCGCGTCTCTTGCAAACCGGCGACCTTATCTTTTTCCCGCGTAGCGCGGAACACATCATCAGCAGCGAAGCAGACTGCAACAACTGCGGTGATACCATTCATATCAGCAACGATGGCGCGTTTACCATCGAATCTTCAGGCAGCGGCGGCGAAAAAAGCCTCGATTTGTTCTGCGCCCGCTTCGAATACGACGAACACGCCGACATCATGCACGACCTGCCCGAAACCGTCCTCATCAAGATGGACCATCCCTCGCTACAATGCCTTATCTCCATGTTGCAATACGAAAGCGCGCACACGCTTTCCGGCTCGCGCGCCATCGTCAATGCCCTCTCCTCCGTCCTCCTCGTCCTCATCGTCCGCGCCCATCTCGAACAAGGCGGAGAAGCGCCTTTGGGCGGCATACTCAACGGCCTGCGCGACAAACGCCTGCGCCAGCTCATCCAAACCGTCGTCAGCCGCCCCGAAGACGAATGGAACATTGAAAAAATGACCGCGCTTGCCAACCTCTCCCGCGCCCAACTCATGCGCCTGTTCAAACAGCAAACCGGCATCAGCCCCCACGCCTTCGTCAACCTCATCCGCCTGCGCCAAGCCGCCGTACTGCTGCGGCAAACCGCCGATTCCGTCTTATCCGTCGCCTTGAACGTCGGTTTCCAATCCGAAACCCACTTTGGCAAAGCGTTTAAAAAACAATACGGGATTTCGCCGGGGCAGTATCGGAAAAATGAAACGGCAGATGATGCTACCATGGCATTTGAACCCGAAAGGTCATCTGAAAACGGCTAAGTCAAAAGCGTCATAACCCTTTGATTTATCGTTCAGCCATTGGAATACTGCGGAAAAGCCATAGGTCAGATTCTTGAATCCGACATCTCCATCTGCAAAAACGCGTAAAGAAAACAGAAGCATCAAATATTCGTCGGATACAGGTATCCGAACTACATATTACACAGCAATGACGCCACAACTGATTTTATTTCGCAACGCAAAGACAAAAAGGTCGTCTGAAAACCTTAAATCAGGTTTTCAGACGACCTTTCATTCTAGCAGACCGATTAGGTCAGCCCATCAAGCCTGTTTCAACTTCGCATCGGCATCGCGCAACGCGGTGCGCAGACCTTCCTCGATAACGGGATGGTAGAACGGCATGTCCAGCATTTGCGGAACGGTCATCTTCATTTGATGCGCCCATGCCAACAGGTGCGCCAAATGTTCGGCGGCCGGGCCTAAGATTTCCGCGCCGATGAAGCGGCCGGTGGCTTTTTCGGCATACAGGCGCATATGGCCTTTGTTTACCAGCATCACGCGGCTGCGGCCTTGGTTTTTGAACGATACTTCGCCGATGACAAATTCGTCGGGTTGGTATTGCGCGGCAACCTGCGCGTATTTCAGACCGACAAAGCCGATTTGCGGATTGGTGAACACCACGCCGATGGTGCTGCGGCGCAACCCCCCGCCGATATTCGGGTAGCGGCCCGCGTTGTCGCCGGCAATCTTGCCTTGGTCGGCAGCTTCGTGCAGCAGGGGCAGTTGGTTGGACGCATCGCCCGCGATGAAGATATGCGGAATGCTGGTCTGCATGGTCAGCGGATCGGCAACAGGTACGCCGCGCGCGTCTTTTTCGATATTGATGTTTTCCAAACCGATATTATCAACGTTCGGACGGCGGCCTACGGCTGCCAGCATATATTCGGCAACAAATACGCCTTTTTCGCCGTCTTGCTCCCAATGAACTTCTACATTGCCATCCGCATCGAGTTTAACCTCGGTTTTAGCATCCAAATGTAATCTCAATTCTTCACCGAACACGGCTTTCGCCTCGTCTGAAACGACGGGGTCGGAAATGCCGCCGATGATGCCGCCCAAACCGAAAATTTCAACTTTCACGCCCAAACGGTGCAATGCCTGCCCCAGTTCCAAACCGATAACGCCCGGTCCGAACACGGCAACGCTCTTAGGCAGCGTATCCCATGAGAAAACGTCGTCGTTGATAATCAAACGGTCGCCCAAAGACTGCCACTGCGGCAGGATAACGGGACGCGAGCCGGTAGCAATCACAAAGCTTTTTGCCGTGATCTGGGTATGGTCGTCGATTTGGACGGTATTCTCATTGATAAATTTAGCCGAACCCATAATGCGCTTGTCAGCAGGCCATTCTTCCACATCGGCAACGACAAAGCCAACAAAACGGTCGCGTTCTGATTTGACGCGCTGCATGACTTCTTCGCCGTTGACGACGATGCTGTCTTTATCTAAATGCACGCCGAACGGGTCAGTATGCAATGCGTGATGGCGCGCTTCTGCGGCGGCAATCAAGAGTTTGGAAGGCATACAGCCCACGCGCGCGCAGGTCGTGCCGAATACGTTGTTTTCAATCAGGTAAACATTATCCGAATGTAAACGGGCATTGCGAAACGCGCCCATGCCGGCAGTACCGCCGCCGATTACGACGACATCTGCTTGAATTTTTTTCATAATCTTTGTCCTTTTTTGTTGAGCGTCCGAAGCAGTATCAGCGTGAAGCGTATCAGGTTTTCAGACGACCTTTTAATAAACTATCGATAATATAAAATCAATAGCTATTTTTAAAATCTCGATTTAAAACAATAATCTCAAATTCTACTTGTAAATATAGAGCTATTCAGAACGACCGTGTAGCGTATCGTCTGAATAACTCTATTTTTTCTGTTCAGACGGCTTTGTTTAAACCGTCTCAAGCATCAGCAATTAGTTTTTAGCCAAGTAAGCTTCCAAATCTTCGCTGCCGCCGATGTATTTGCCGCCGATGAAGACTTGAGGAGCAGTCATCTTGCCGGTAATGGCACGAACGGAAGTAACAGTTGCATCTTTGCCCAATACGATTTCTTCGTAAGACAGACCTTTGTCTTGCAGAGCTTTTTTAGCTTTAGCGCAGAATTGGCAGCCGGGTTTGGTGAAGATGGCAACAGACTCTTGAGCTTTCCAGTCAGGAGCGATGAATTTCAACATAGTGTCAGCGTCAGACACTTTGAAAGGATCGCCCGGTTCTTCAGGCTCGATGAACATTTTTTCAACCACGCCGTCGTTAACCAGCATGGAGTAACGCCAAGAGCGTTTGCCGAAGCCCAAGTCTTCTTTGCCAACCAACATGCCCATGCCTTCAGTGAATTCACCGTTGCCATCAGGAATCATGTAGATGTTGTCAGCTTCTTCTTCAGCAGCCCAAGCGTTCATCACGAAAGTGTCGTTTACAGATACGCAGTAGATTGCGTCAACACCGTTTTCTTTGAACGCGCCAAACAATTCGTTGTAGCGTGGCAGATGAGAAGAAGAGCAAGTTGGAGTAAATGCGCCAGGCAGAGAGAACACGACTACTTTTTTGCCTTTGAACAAATCATCAGTAGAAACATCTTTCCAAGTGTCGCCAACGCGAGTGCGGAATACTACGGAAGGTACTTTTTGACCGGTACGATCTTGCAAAGCCATTTTTAAGCTCCTTAAAAATTCGGGTTTGAGAAATGAATCAATGCTTACATTTTAATGCAGGCCTATCGATTTGTATAATTTATAGTTCAAATAATATTAATTACATCAAACTATCAATTTAATTAAACCGAAAACAGCTGTTTCTTTAAATGGAGGCCGTCTGAAATAAAACAAGTGCCTGACTGAAATTATTTTTTAGGTAAAGGCTGAACGGGAGAATCAGAAGCCACAATTTCGCCGATGGCTGTTTCTGCAATATCCTTCAAAGCATAGCGGTCTTTATCCGGCATATCAGTCGGTTTGTATTGAGGCGAGAAATCCAAGCGGATACGGATTTTCTTCATAGAAACAATGCGCCATAAAGACTGAAACAGGTTTACCTCCGCATAGGATGGCAGATCCGTCCGTTGTCCTTCGCCATCATAATATCGCAAAGTTACTGCCTGAATCGGAGCTTTCGCATCAATAGCCGATTGAAACAGGGCTGCTTTAAACGGCAAAATACCCAAGCCGGAAGAAGTGCGTGCCTCGGGAAAGAAACTGACATTTTGCCCTGCTTTCAATGCCGCACAAATCGCCTGATTAATCGGCTCGATATCACGGCGGGAATTGCGCTTAATAAACACCGTGCCGGCATTTTTACCCATTTTCCCCAAAACCGGCCAGCCGCTAATTTCCTGTTTCGCAATAAAACTGCTCGGATAAACGGCACTCATGGCAAAAATATCCAACCAAGACACATGGTTGGCCACGACCAAAGTACCGCTCACATTTCCTTGCGGCGGTACGCCGATTTCCAATTCGATATCCAAAGCATCCAACGCACCTTTTCCCAAAACAACCACAGCGTGATTGCGTTCCTCTGCATTGTTGCCATCGATGGCACGCAAATCCCGAGCGGTTCTGAATAACCAAGCTGCCACACGGCAAAGTCTGCCCAGTCGTTTCAAAAAAGGAGCTTTTTGTTTAGACATAAAATTTCTTCTGTATTGTGTTCATTATTTTCAGACGGTCTCTTACATTTAAGGCCGTCTGAAACTATTTCTGGCAATTTGGACAATAAAATGTTCCACGCTGCCCCAAAGTTTCTTTAAAAATCAGCCCGCCACATTGGACACAAGGCTCATTGTGGCGGCCATAGACCGTATATTCCTGCTGAAAGTAGCCGCTTTTTCCATCGCTATTAACGAAGTCTCGCAGCGTACTGCCGCCCGTTTCAATCGCCCTTTGCAGAACCGCTTTAACGGTTTCCACCAATAATGCGCATTCTTTTTTGGTCAGCTTATTCGCCGGACGCAATGGCGAAATACCTGCCTTAAACAGACTTTCATTCGCATAAATATTGCCGACGCCAACCACCACCGCATTATCCATCAGCACTAATTTGACCGCACGTTTTTGGGTTTTCAATTTCTGATACAGGTAATTTGCATCAAAATCGTCCGAGAGCGGCTCCGGCCCCAGTTTTTCCAACAGCGGATGATGCTCGGCAATACCCTCATACCACAATACCGCACCAAATTTACGCGGATCGTGATAACGCAATACGGTACCGTCATCAAATACAAAATCTAAATGATCGTGTTTATCCGGCAAGCCGATACGCTCATCATCGGCAGTAAAAATCCGCAAACTGCCGGACATGCCTAAATGAATAAGTAAAATACCCGTTTCAAAAGTAATAATCAAATACTTCGCACGACGGTTGCATGCCAAAATTTTGCGCTCGGCCAAAATTTGCGCCAAGTTTGGATGAATAGGCCATCTCAATTTAAACTGGCGAATAATGACTTTTTCTATCTTTTTGCCATCAATATGCGGCGCGATTCCACGTAAAGTCGTTTCCACCTCTGGTAATTCAGGCATCATTAATTCTCCAAATTCATCATTATATATAGACTATCTGAAAACTATTCGGCCAAACGTGCCGTACTTAAAGCAACCGTATTACCATCAAATGCAGATTCCAATTCAGGCAAAGGATGGATACCAATCAGATGTTTCGTTAACACCATCCCATAAACCGCCGCACACTGTGGCCACCACCTGTCCCCCGCCTTTTCCATAAACTGCCAAAACTTCAAAGCAGATGGCGAATTCACCGCAGGCAGATAATCCATAAATTGCCCATATTCCATTTCGAAACCAATAGCAGCAATTTTTCGTTTCATCTCAGCCAGAGCCAAGCATTGAGATTTCAAAGGCAGCCTTTCCCCATCAAACCACGAGCTCAATCCCCACAAAGATTTAGGGTTAAACCCCGTTAAAATCAACCTGCCCTCAGGTTTTAATATCCTAAATGCTTCTTTCAATACCAAATCCGCAGTTGAAATTTCCAAAAGATGGGGCATCAATAACACATCCACGGAATGCGTTTCAAATGCCAACATTTCAGCATCCATCCGCACATCGCGTGGCACCACAATCATATTTTCAGACGGCCTCTGCCATACACCGCCCAATTGAACCGCCACCTGCCTATTCAAATACTGCAAATGCCATCTGAAAAAATCCGCCTCTTTTTGAGCAAGATATTGCCCCATTGGCGTTTGCATAAAAAAAACTTCCATTAAAGGCCCCCTATGCATCCCGACTTGTGTGACAGAATTTTAACACCACGGCCACATCACACAAGCAAATTCCCTGCTCGACTTGACGTTTAAATGCTGAAACGATACTATCAAAAAGACGAAATTTTATTATATATTTGATAACTTTATTTACTATGGCAAAACTAAAAACCATCGCTCTGACCGTTTCAAGCCTGTCGGCGGTTTCCGCTACAGCCTATGCGCAAAACGCTACGCCCAACCAAGTCGGCATGGCCATGATGCGCCTCAACTCCGCCCTGCTCGACCAAGCCAAAGCACAAACCTTCGGCTCTGGCAGCTTGTGGGCATCATTGCGTAAAGACTTCCGCATCAACGAAGTCAACACAGAACTGGTTCGCCGCCATGAAAACAAATTTGCTGCAAACAGTGCATATTTCGACCGCACCATCTCCCGCAGCAAACCTTATATGTACCATATTGCCAATGAAGTTAAAAAACGCAATATGCCTGCTGAAATCGCTTTGCTGCCTTTCATTGAAAGCGCATTCGTGACCAAAGCCAAATCACACGTCGGCGCATCCGGCCTGTGGCAATTTATGCCGGCTACCGGCCGCCACTTCGGCTTGGAAAAAACGCCTTTGTATGACGGCCGCCACGACGTTTACGCCGCTACCGATGCCGCATTGAACTACCTACAATATCTGCACGGTATGTTCGGCGACTGGTCTTTGGCACTTGCCGCTTACAACTGGGGCGAAGGTAACGTCGGCCGCGCCGTAAACCGCGCCCGTGCGCAAGGTTTGGAGCCGACATACGAAAACCTGCGTATGCCAAACGAAACACGCAATTACGTTCCCAAACTTTTGGCCGTCCGCAATATCGTTGCCAATCCGCAAACTTTCGGCATGAATATCAGTGAAATCAGCAATCAGCCGTATTTCAAATCCATCAGCATCGACAAACCTATTGATAACAGCACAATCGCTCGCTTTGCAAACATCAGCGAAAGCGAACTGTTGGCACTCAACCCAGGTTTCAATGCCCCGGTATTTATCCCTAAAAACAACCGTCGTCTGTTGTTACCGGTTTCTGCGGTTTCCGCATTTGAGAAGAACTACCGCAATGCCAATCCAGATACCCTGATGTCTTGGGATATTTATACTTCCTTGGGTAACAAAAAGCTTAATGCCATTGCCAACGATACCGGCATGAGCGTAGCCGAACTAAAACGCCTCAACGGCCTGAGCGGCAGTGCCATTTCTGAAGGTCGCAGCATTTTGGTGGCTAAAAACTCAGCTACCCAAAGCCAAGACATTATTAACTTTATCGACAAAGATAATACGCCGGATACTTACCAATCCAATATGCCGGCTATGTCTCCGATTATTGCTTCCAATGCAGCAGAACCGGTTAAAGTCGCTCAAAATACCGTGACCAATATTGTTACACCTGTTGTTCCACAGTCCAGCAAACCGGTTGACTTTATTGCACGTAGCAAAGCTGATAACGTTACTTCTGTAGCAGCAACAGAAACCAAAGCGCAGCCTCAAGTTGCAAGTGCAAAAGTAGCAGCCCCTGTTGTAGCCATGCCCCACACTGCTGAGCCTGCTGCTACAAATGTTGCAGAAGCACCCAAAGCAGCTATCCCTGCCGACTTGACTGCACCGACTGTTGCCGCAAACGATGTAGCCCCTGCTCTAGCAGTTGAATCTGTTGCTGCTGCGCCGGTTCAAGAAGAGCATGATGACCTGATGGCTTTGGTACAAAGCCAACCTGCAGAGGAACCTACAGCGACTGTTGCTGAAGCGACTCCTGAAAATAAACAAGTTCAAACTGTTGTCACTGCCGAAAGCGCTCGTACAGAACGTATCGCAGCCAATACCGTTAAACAGCAAAGCCGCATCAATGCACGTCTTGCCCGTGTAAGCGATCAACAATACACACAAACTGCAGCACTTGCAGCAGGTACACACCGTGTGGAAGATGGCGATACGCTGTTTAACATCTCCAAACGTTACAACTTGAGCGTAGCTGATTTGATTATTGCCAACAACATCAAAGGCAACAATATCAAAAAAGGCCAAATCCTTCGGGTCACAGCTGCTCCTGCAAAAGTCCGCAGCAACCCGATTCAAAACGTTTCCTACACTGTACGCAAAGGCGATACTTTGAACACCATCGCCAGCCGTTTCAATGTTGATGTTAATGATATCCGCCGTTGGAACCGCAATACCCGTACTGTGACTCCTGGTCAACGTTTGAAACTGATCGGTAGCTAATACTTGCTTCAAAACAAAGGCCGTCTGAAATATTCAGACGGTCTTTTTCTTTATGGTAAATAATAAATTCAATTTTTAAAAATAAAATAGCTGTCTTCTTCAAGCTATAAATATCTGTTCAATAACTGCGACATAGAAAAAGAGTGTGCAAAAACACACTCTTTCTCAAACAGATTGCCATCAAGTTTTACTCTTAACACCTGCATTCAAACATATAAATTCTGCATAAACATCATTATGCCGGTGAAAAAGCATCACAGAAGAAAGCATCTTCCGGTAAAGTGCATTTTTGAGTCAGCAAACTTTGCACACTCTCCGTCATGGCTGGCGACCCGCAAGCATAAACTTCATATTGGCTTAAATCAGAATAATTTTGTGCGGCAACGTTTTGCACGTACCCATTCTCCCCTTTCCAACTGGAATCAGGCTTAGAAAGAACAGGCGAGAATTTCGCATTTTTCAGACGGCCTATTAATGCTTCTGCTTCTTCCAATGCGTACAAATCCTCCTGCTGACGTGCCCCCCAGTAGAAATGAACCGGACGTTCGCTATTCTGATGAATCAAATCAAGCAAAATACTGCGGATAGGTGCGTAACCTGTACCCGTTGCCAATAAAATAATCGGTTTATCGTTGTCCTTTTGCAAAGTAAACGTACCCAATGGGCCTTTAACGCGGACAATGCCTTTTTCTTTGATTTTAGGCTCGGCACCAAAAATCATTTCCGAACATACGCCGTTTTCACGTTTACGGATATGCAGTTCCAAAACACCTTCTTGGTCAGGCGAATTGGCGATTGAATAGCTGCGGCTGATATTGCCGGGAAGCAGCAAATCAATATATTGTCCGGCATAAAATGCAAATGACGGCACTTTAGGTAAAGCCAACCTCAACAAAGCAACATCATGTTTGATTTCAATCGTTTCGATGCGTACAGGCAAAGTGCGCACCGGCAAAGCATTCGGATTAAACCCCGGCACATTGATTTTCAGGTTGCTCTTCGCAGTAGTACAGCACAATAACACTTTACCCTGCGCTTTTTCTTCGGCGCTGATGGCTTTATCAATATGATCGCCCATTTCAAATTCGCCACTCATCAACTCGGCCTTGCATTGTCCGCAGGCACCACTTTTACAAGAATGGGGCAGATTTAAATTTTGACGGGTCGCGGCAGCAAGAACGGTTTCATCCTCGTTTGCCGTAAATGTGATTTGATCTGATAAGGTAATAGTATGTGTCATGGTATTTAGAATAATTTTAGAATTAAAAATAAAGGCCGTCTGAAAAATAAGACCTATTTTTCAGACGGCCTGTCCTATCTATCAAGCTAATTTGGCTTTAATCAGCTCTTGAACTTGAGCCGGATTGGCCTTGCCTTTACTTGCTTTCATCACTTGGCCGACAATTGCATTCAGGGCTTTTTCATTGCCAGAACGGAATTGCTCAATGGCTTTCGCATTGTTTGCCAATACTTCGTCCACCATCGCTTCAATTGCACCAGTGTCGGTAATTTGTTGCAATCCATGTTTCTCGATAATTTCGGCAATACCTGCTTCAGGCTCAGCCCACATTGCTTCAAAAGCTTTTTTCGCCAGTTTGCTGCTTAATGTTCCATCCGCAACTTTAGCAACCAACTCAGCAAGACGTGGAGCTGTAATCGGGCTTTCAGCCAGTTCCAAACCTTCTTTGTTCAAAGTAGCAGCAAGCTCGCCGTTCATCCAGTTTGCTGTCAATTTACCTTGGCCGCAGGCTTTGGCCGCTTCTTCAAAATAGGCAGCTTGAGCGCGGCTGGCAGTCAACAGACGCGCATCATAGTCAGACACGCCGTAATCGGCAACAAAACGCGCCGCCATTTCATGCGGCAATTCAGGCATTCCATCTTTGGCTTTTTGCAGTTGGCCGTCTGAAATAATGACCGGCAGCAAATCCGGATCCGGGAAATAACGGTAATCGTGCGCATCTTCTTTCAAACGCATTACACGGGTTTCGCCTTTTTCGGGGTCAAACAGCATGGTTGCCTGCTGTACTTTACCGCCATCTTCCAAAATTTCGATTTGCGCTTCCACTTCATAATTGATGGCTTGTTCCAAGAAGCGGAAAGAGTTGAGGTTTTTGATTTCACGGCGTGTACCAAACTCAGCCTGACCTTTTGGACGTACAGAAACGTTGGCATCGACGCGGAACGAGCCTTCCGCCATATTACCGTCGCAAATATCCAGCCAAGTTACCAAACCGTGCAACGCTTTAGCGTATGCCACGGCTTCGGCTGCGGAACGCATTTCAGGCTCGGAGACAACTTCCAACAAAGGCGTACCGGCACGGTTCAAGTCGATACCGGTAGCACCGTTCAAACCTTCATGTACGGATTTACCCGCATCTTCTTCCATGTGCGCACGGGTAACATTGATGGTTTTAACCTCATCGCCTACTACGATTTCCAGTTTGCCATGTTCCACAATCGGCAAATCCAACTGGCTGATTTGATAGCCTTTTGGCAAATCAGGATAAAAATAGTTTTTACGGTCGAACACGTTTTTCTGATTGATTTTCGCATCCAAAGCCAAACCGAGTTTGATGGCTTTTTCGACGACTTCGCGGTTCATTACCGGCAATACGCCCGGCAACGCACACTCAACCACGCTGGCGTGGGCATTAGGCTCGGCACCGAATGCAGTGGATGCGCCGCTGAAGATTTTGGATTGGGTGTTGAGTTGGACGTGGATTTCCAGTCCGATTACGGTTTCCCAAGTCATAAGGGTCTTTCTGTCGAAAAAAAGTTAATCGGTTAAATGAGTGATTCGTTTTTCAGACGGCCTGAATAAGAAATCCATAAGAGGCCGTCTGTAAGATAAGTTTATTTCCTGCGGCGTTGGAAACCGGGCAGTTGCCAATGGAAACGGTATGCAGTCAGGCGGAACAACAATCCGCCGGCAAAGAGCAAGTTTAATGTAAAGATATTAATCCAGCCCAAATGCCCGAACAGATAAATCAGCCCGCCAATCAAAATGGCCACACTGCCATAAAGATCGGTGCGCAAAATCATCGGCACATCATTGACCAAAATATCGCGCGCAATACCGCCGCCAACGGCAGTCACAAAAGCCAAAGAAATAACGCCGAACAGATTGAGCTGCAAAGCCATACCGATTTGTGCGCCGGTAATGCTGAACGCTGCCAAACCGATGGCATCGGCAATAATAAAAGCAGCGGCCAAATAGGCGCTGCGATAGCGTTGCACCCTTATCAACCATGCAATGGCAAGCGTGGCAAACACAACAATCAACGCATCGGTTTGCAAAAACACTTGAGGAATCCGGCCGACCAAGCCATCTCGTATCATGCCGCCACCGACAGCCGTCAGTAACGCAGTAATGACAACACCGAGTACATCCAACCGCTTGTTGTAGCCGACCAAATAGCCGGAAATGGCAAACGCGGCTGTCCCAATGATTTGAATGAAGTCGGTAGCTGTCATGTTTTTAAATATCTACAATATGCAGCACCTCAACATATTCAGGCGCTTTTATATGGTTTATTTTCAGACGACCTTGAATCATCAAGGCCCTAAAACATTATTCCGGCGCTTTAGTGTGCCAATCGCTGTTCAGTTGAACCTGATGTGCAGCGCCCAAAATTTTGGCTTCGGAGAAATAGTTGCCGATAAATTGGACACCAATCGGCAGGCCGTTTGCGCCGAAACCAGCAGGCAGAGTCAGTGCAGGCAAACCGGCAAGGTTCACGGCGATGGTGTAAATATCGGACAAGTACATTTGCACAGGGCCATGAATGTCGCTGCCGAGTTTAGGCGCGGCAGTCGGCGCAGTCGGCGCCAAAATGAAATCACATTGACCAAAGGCCGTCTGAAAATCATTGGCAACCAGACGGCGCAGTTTTTGCGCTTTCAAGTAGTACGCATCGTAGTAACCATGACTCAATACATAAGTACCGATCATGATACGGCGCTTAACCTCGCTGCCGAAACCTTCGGCACGGGTATTGCTGTACATTTCTTCCAAATCACCGAATTGCGCTGCACGATGGCCGTAACGTACGCCGTCAAAACGGGACAAGTTAGTACTTGCTTCCGCAGAGGCGAGAACGTAATAAGCGGGAATCGACAATGATGTTTGCGGCAGGGAAACTTCAACAGTCTCCGCGCCTTGAGCTTTAAGCAAATCAATAACGCTTTGCAAGGCCGTCTGAACATCGGCATCCGCGCCTTCGCCGAAATACTCTTTAGGCAAACCGATTTTCAAACCTTTAAGCGGCTTGTCCAAATCACGAGTGTAGTCTTCTTTGTCACGCTCCAAACTAGTGGAATCGCGCTCGTCAAAGCTGGCCATAGCGTTCAACAAAATCGCACAGTCTTCGGCCGTTTGCGCCATAGGACCGGCTTGGTCAAAGCTGGAAGCATAGGCAACCATACCGAAGCGTGAAACCGTACCGTAAGTCGGCTTGATGCCGGTAATACCGCAATGCGATGCAGGCTGACGGATAGAACCGCCGGTATCCGAACCCAACGCAGCCGGTGCCAAACGCGCCGCAATCACGGCAGCCGAACCGCCTGACGAACCGCCGGGAACATGTTCAAGATTCCATGGGTTTTTGGTTGCGCCGTAGAACGAAGTCTCATTGGTCGAACCCATGGCAAATTCGTCCATATTGGTACGGCCAAGAGTAACCATGCCGGCATCCAACAGGTTTTGCACCACAGTGGCAGTATAAGGAGAAACAAAGTTATCCAACATTTTGGAGCTGCATGCACTGCGCCAACCTGTTTGGCAGAAAATATCTTTGTAAGCAACCGGTACACCGGTCAAAGCCGTTGCATTACCGGCCGCGATACGCGCATCGGCTGCTTTGGCTTCAGCAAGGGTCTTATCTTGATCGATGGTCACATAGCCATTGATGGCAGGGTTTTTCGCAGCAATAGCGGCCAAATATTCGGTCGCCAATTCGACTGCGGAAATTTGTTTGGATTGCAGCAGGCTGCTGGCTTGTTTGAGCGTGTAAGCGGTCATTGTGCCGTACTTTCTATAAAACAGTTTTTGCTTTCAAAACAGATATTGAAAACATCCGTTTAAATCAATAAATCGGGCCGTCTGAACAGAATATCCTTTCAGACGGCCTTGCAATAGGGGCTTGCCGATAAGCAAAGGCCGTCTGAAACCTTATTCTTCAATCACTTGAGGAACGATATACAGGCGGTTGCGCACTTCTGGGGCAACAGCCTGATATTCGGCAGCATGATCGGTTTCAGTCACTTTATCTTCGCGCAGGCGCAAAGCGGCTTCGTGCGGATGCGCCATGGGTTCGATGCCGTCGGTATTGACGCTTTGCATGTTTTCAACCATAGCGAAAATGTCGTTCAACTCGGCAAGCGTTTTGTTTTTTTCTTCGTCCGTTAAAGTGAGGCGCGAGAGTTTTGCGATTTTTTCCACATCATTTAAGCTTAAAGCCATAAAAAATCCTTGTCTGATAGCAATGCCTCTTGGGTTTGGGGTATCATTGCATTTCGTCTTCTATGAAGCGAAGAATTATAACCGAAAACCAAACAGGTTGGCATGGTGTTTTAATTCAGACGGCCTTTTAAGGGGGCATTTATCCGTCTAAAACCGTGTACCTGTTTTTCTTATTTTAAATAATGCTAAACACATCCGGGCTGGGCCGGAATTTCAGGAATCCTATGTTTCGTCTTTTATCTCGTTTTCTCTCCAATGATATTGCCATCGACTTGGGCACGGCCAACACGCTGATTTTTGTACGCGGCAAAGGGATTGTTTTGGATGAGCCGTCCATGGTTGCGATTCAATCCGGAGCAGGCAATAAAAGCAAAATTATGGCGGTGGGCACGGAAGCCAAAAAAATGCAGGGCCGTGCGCCGCGCAATATTGAAATTGTCCGCCCGATGAGGGACGGCGTGATTGCCGATTTTGTGATTACCGAGCGTATGCTGGGTATGTTGATTAAAAAAGCCACCGAAGGACGATCTTTGGTTCCTCCTCGTGTGGTTATCTGTGTTCCGGGCGGCTCTACCCAAGTGGAACGTAAAGCGATTTTGGATTCGGCGTTTGCTGCCGGCGCGGCAAGCGTGCATTTGATTGAAGAACCGATGGCTGCCGCTTTGGGCGCAGGCTTGCCGATTGAAGATGCGGCAGGTTCGATGATTGTCGATATTGGCGGCGGTACGACTGAAATCGGTATTCTTTCACTGGGCGGTATGGCCTATTCTGCTTCTGTCCGCGCAGCCGGCGATGAATTCGATAAAAGCATCATCCATTACCTGCGCCGCCATCGCGGTGTCTTAATTGGCGAAGCTACGGCAGAAGAATTGAAGAAACAAATCGGCTCTGCCTCGGGCTTTGAAACCGAAACAGCCATGCGTATTAAAGGCCGAGATCTGGCCGAAGGTACGCCTAAGTCATTGGCGGTTACTTCAAATGAAATCCGCGAAGCATTGAGTGAAACGGTGAATCAAATCATCCGAGCCGTCCGTCTGGCTTTGGAACAGGCTCCGCCCGAATTGGCCGGCGACATCGCCGACCGCGGTATTATGCTGACCGGCGGCGGCGCGCTTCTGCACGGTATCGATACCGTCTTGGCCGATGCAACCGGCTTGCCCGTCGGTATTGCCGACCAGCCTCTGAACTGCGTCGCCTATGGTGCCGGTAAGGCTTTGGACTATATCGGCAAATGGGATACCGTATTCACGGAAAACCCATAAGGTAGATGGTTATGGAACGCTCTTCTTTGCGCTTTGACGAGGCAAAAGGCCCTAAGCTGTTGCCTCGTTTTGTCGTTTATATCACTCTGGCTGCCGGTCTGATGGTGGCCGATTACCGCTTTTCATTGATGCAGCCTGTACGTGCGGCAGTCATGCCTATGCTCTACCCTGTTCAATGGCTGGCGAATCAACCTGTCCAACTTTATCAATATTTTGCCGACCTCTCCCAGTCCAAATCCGAGCTCTTGGAACAAAACCGCCAGCTTATGGAAGAAAATGGCCGTCTGAAAATCGATTTGCAGCGGGATAAAGTCAATACCGACGAATTGCGCGAATTAAAAAAACTGTACGGTTTGCAACAAAAAGGCATTCACAACGTTATCGGTGCGGAAGTCATTTCCAATGGTAAAGATCCGCTTTCCGAAAGACTGATTATCGGCAAGGGCAGTCAAGACGGCTTGAAAGTTGGCGATGCGGTCATCGATCAAAGCGGTTTGATTGGCCTGTTGACACAAGTTCACACACAAAGTGCGGAAATTGGGCTGATTTCGGGCGGACAAAGCATTGTCCCCATAGCCGTCAGCCGCACTGGCGAACGCAACTTGGCATACGGCAATGGCAACGGTTTGGATTTGCGCTATTTCCCAACCGGTTCAGACTTGAAACCCGGCGATGTTCTGCTGACCTCCGGTTTGGACGGTACTTATCCTGCGGGGATTCCCGTTGCAACCGTCAGCAAGGTTGTCCGCGCATCGGGAACACCTTATTACGATACGCAACTGACGCCTTTGGCCGCTTTACGCAGCAGCCGTTTTGTCTTGGTACTTTCTTCCGCCCCTTCTTCCCCACGCTGATTTCATGAACGATTTTGACGATTCTTACCGTGCAGTACCGCTGCACATCATGGCGGCCAGTCTCATAGTGATGATGATACTGGACTTTATGCCGTTTTCCTTTGACGGATTCTTTTGGCTGCCTGAAATGACGGCACTGATGCTGCTGTATTGGGCATTGCACCAACCGCAACGCGCAGGCATGGGACTGGCTTTTGCCATCGGTCTGATTGTCGATGCAGCAACTGCCGCGACTTTGGGCTTGCACGCCCTGTCTTACGTCATGATGACTTATTTCATCTTAAACCGCCGCCGCCAAATCATGCTTTACGGTCACATTATGCAATTGGCCGCTGTCTTGGCTGCGTTGTTGCTCAATCAGGCCGTTTTAACTGCTGCCCGTCTGTTCCTCAATCATCAGGTCATCACTTTGCAAGGCTTTGTTGCCCCATTTGTCGGCGCACTGCTTTGGCCGATACTCAGCCAGCTGATGCTGATCGTGACCCGTATTTACCGCTCCCACTGAAAAGATGAAACCGATTCTTCCACGCCGTCTTTCCGGTGGTCAACATACCAAAAAACCTTCTGCTCAGGCACCACAAGCCGACGCTTTGTTGCGCCTGCTCGTTGCTTTTATCCTGATCATCATCTTCTTTTCCATCTTGCTGGCACGGTTCTTCTACCTGCAAGTGACTCAACACAATGAGTTTTCCGGTCAGGCATCGAACAACCGCATCACCCTGATTCCAACGCCACCCGTACGCGGCGAAATCGTCGATATCAACGGCGTTCCCTTGGCCAAAAACTATCCAGTCTTTTCGCTCGAAGTTATTCCCAGCCGCATTGAAGGCAAGATGGAAGATGTCATTGAAGCATTGAAAAAATACGTCGATATCACGCCGACAGATTTAAAACGCTTCAAAAAATACCGCGAAAGCTATCGAAAATTTGAAAATATCCCGCTCAAGCTCAGGCTGACCGATGAAGAGGCAGCCCGTTTGTCCGTACATCTGCGCGAATTCAAAGGCGTAGAGGTCAATTCACGCACATTCCGCGAATATCCTTACGGCAAACTGACTTCCCATTTCTTAGGCTATATCGGCCGTATTAGCGACAAAGACAAAGAAACGCTGGAAGAAGAAGGCCTGACCGCACTCTACCGCGGCAGTACGCATATCGGCAAATCCGGCTTGGAAAAATATTACGAACACCAGCTTCATGGCATTCCAGGCTATCAGGAAGTCGAAAAAGATGCTTACGGCAATATCGTCCGTGTATTGAAAAATGTTCCGTCCAAAATGGGGCAAACCTTGCGCCTGGGTATGGATATTCGTATGCAGCAGGAAGCCGACCGCATTTTGGGCGACCGCCGTGGCGCATTGGTGGCCATCAATCCGCAAGACGGTACTGTTTTGGCATTTGTTTCCAAACCTTCTTTCGATCCCAACCTCTTTATTGACGGCATCGACAGCGACACTTGGAAAATGCTGAATGACGATTGGAAAAAGCCTTTGATCAACCGCGTTACCCAAGGCCTTTATCCGCCGGGTTCTACATTCAAACCCTTTATGGGCATGGCCTTATTGGAAAGCGGCAAAATCACTCAAAACACCATCGTCCCCGCCCCCGGCGCATGGAGCATACCCGGCAGCCGCCATATTTTCCGCGACTCTGTCCGCAGCGGCCACGGCTCGGCCAACTTGAGCAAAGCCATCCAAGTATCTTCAGATACCTTCTTCTACCGCTTGGGTTACGAAATGGGTATCGATAAAGCCTCTCCGTATCTGGCGCAATTCGGTTTCGGACAAAAAACCGGCATTGACCTGCCCAGCGAATACGCAGGCGTTTTGCCTAGCCGCGAATGGAAAGCCAAACGTTTTGCCAAATCTTCCGACCCTACCGCCAAAGAATGGCGCGCCGGCGAAATGGTTTCTGTCAGCATCGGACAAGGCTACAACGCTTACACGCCTTTGCAAATGGCACATGCGACAGCATCTCTGGCCAATAACGGTGTCGTTTATCAGCCGCATTTGGTCAAAGAAGTATTAGATTTTGGCGCACGCAAAATTACCCGTATCAACCCCAATCCCGAGCGTCAAATTCCGTTCAAAGCCGACAACTTCGAATACGTCAAACGCGCAATGGAAAAGGTATTGAAACCGGGCGGTACGGCACACCGTATCGGAGGCGGACTTGCTTATACGATGGGCGGTAAAACCGGTACGGCCCAGGTCGTACAAATCAAACAGGGCGGCCGCTACAACGCCGCAGCCCTGCGCGAACAACACCGCGACCACGCATGGTTTATCTCGTTTGCGCCATTGGAAAAACCTGAAATCGCCATTGCCGTTATTTTGGAAAACGGCGGTTGGGGTGCGTATGCCGCGCCATTGGCTCGTGAAATGACTGATTTTTATATGCTTCACGTCAAGCCGCAACAGTTTTCAGACGGCCTTGAGTCAGATTCGGCCAAAACTGAAACAACGAACAAGCATCAGCCTATTACCAGCATTTTCCAATCTGCCTACGGACTGACTCCGACAAGCCCTGCCTCACAGCCGGAGGTTCATCATGAATAACACATCAGCGTGGAAAAATTTCAAATCCACCATTGCAGCCCCGATTGACCCTTGGCTGTTTTTTGCCATGCTCGCCATCTACATCATGAGCCTGTTCCTGCTCTATTCTGCAGACGGGCAAGAGTTCGGCCAATTAGAAAACAAAACCATCCATACCGTTTTGGGCTTTGCCCTGTTATGGATTATCGCCGTATTCAAGCCGCAAACGGCTGCCAAAGTTGCCCTGCCTGTTTACATTGTCGGCGTATTACTGCTGATTGGCGTTGAAGTCGCCGGCGTTACCGTCAACGGCTCGACCCGTTGGCTGAATCTCGGCTTTACCCGTATCCAACCTTCCGAAATCATGAAAATCGGTATTCCCATGACTGTCGCGTGGTATTTCCAACGCTATGAAGGCCGTCTGAAATGGATACATTATATTGTCGCCCTCGTTCTGATTCTTGTTCCTGTCGCCCTGATTTTGAAGCAGCCCGACCTCGGTACGGCCGCGCTGATTATGGCTTCGGGTATTTTTGTCATCTTTTTTGCCGGATTGCCTTGGAAAGCCATTTTTGCCGCTATTATTGCCTTTGTGGCCGCCTTGCCGCTCTTATGGAATTACGGCATGCACGACTATCAGAAAACCCGCGTCCTCACCCTGCTCGACCCAACCAAAGACCCATTAGGCGCAGGCTACCACATCATCCAATCCATGATTGCCATCGGCTCGGGCGGCGTATGGGGTAAAGGCTGGCTCAACGGTACGCAAACCCATTTGGACTATATTCCCGAATCAACGACTGACTTTATTTTCGCAGTATTCGGCGAAGAGTTCGGCCTGATTGGCAATATCCTTTTACTGCTGGTTTACCTTATCATTCTGGCACGCGGATTGTGGATTGCCGCGCAAGCGCAATCCCTTTACAGCCGTACTTTGGCAGGCGCATTGACCATGACTTTTTTCTGCTATGCCTTTGTAAACATGGGTATGGTCAGCGGTATTTTGCCCGTCGTCGGCGTTCCCCTCCCCTTGGTCAGCTACGGCGGTACGGCTACGCTTTCCATCATGGTGGTGCTCGCCCTGCTGATGGGTATTGCCAATGAACACAAAAACCTCCGCCGCCGTAATGCGGATAACGATGACCTAACTGAAAGCGAGGAATAATATGGAACTGGGTGTAGAAATCGGCAAGCTGCTTGTGGCATTTCTCGTGCTGATTAATCCTTTTAGCGCGCTCTCAATTTATCTTGATCTAACACAAAACCACAGCACCAAAGAAAAGCGCAGAATCGCGCGTACTGCCGCATTGGCTGTTTTCATCGTGATTGTCGTCTTTGCACTGAGCGGCGGTATCTTATTGAAAGTACTCGGTATCAGCGTCGGTTCTTTCCAAGTCGGCGGCGGTATTCTGGTTTTGCTGATTGCCATCTCCTTAATGAACGGCAACGACAATCCTGCCAAACCCAAAATTGATCCCCATTCAGAAGAGCATCAAAGTGCGCAACAAGTCCACCGCAATGAAAAAGCCATTGCCGTCGTACCCATTGCCATTCCGATTACCATCGGCCCCGGCGGTATCTCCACTGTCATCATTTATTCCTCTGCCGCCAAAAATTACAGCGATATTGCCCTGATTATCATCTCCGGCTTCTTGGTCAGCCTGATTTGCTATTTCATTCTGGTCGTGGCCGGACGCATCAGCAAACGCTTGGGCAATACCGGCCTGACCATCCTCAACCGCATCATGGGCATGATGCTTGCCGCCATTTCCGTAGAGATTATTGTTGCCGGCTTAAAATCCATTTTCCCCCAACTGGTCGCTTGAAGTACAATCATCACAATAAAAGGGCCGTCTGAAACATTTTCAGACGGCCTCATAAAAACATAAAAACAAAGGAGCCAATCATGTTTCACAGCACCCATGTCTTCACCGGAGAAACCATTTACCGCAGACCGGCTCAAAGCTATGCCGAGTTCACCGACGAATTAAACTGCCTCCAAACCCTTCAGCAAACTTTCGCCCAATCAAGCATTACCGAGCGCACCGCCCTCTTACAGCAATTTGCCGACAGCCTCACCCAAAACCAAGAACGCCTTGCCGAAATGGTTTGCGAAGAAGTCGGACGCTGCCTGCACGAATGTCGTGCCGAAATCAGCAAATCCATCGAGCTTATCCGCTACTACGTCCGCCTTGCCCCCGAACTGCTTGCCCATAAAACCATCGCCACCCAAGCCAGCCTCAGCCAAGTCCGCTTCGAGCCTTTGGGCGTTGTTTTGGCGGTCATGCCGTGGAACTACCCTGTTTGGCAGATTTTACGATTTGCCATTCCAGCCCTTTGTGCCGGCAATGCCTGCGCGGTCAAACCTGCGCCCAGTGTCGCCCGCGTCAGCGAAACCCTCTTCGGCCTTGTACCCGAAGGTTTGCCGCTTATCGGCGCATGGTTGAGCCATGAAGACACGCTTAAAGCCATTGAAGATACCGATGCCATGGCATTTACCGGTTCGACCCATACCGGCCGCCTGCTGGCCGCCCATGCAGGCAAACATCTGAAAAAAACCGTCCTTGAACTGGGCGGCAGCAATCCGTTTATCATCCTGCCCGATGCCGATATGCAACGCGCAGCCATCGATGCCTGCTATTCGCGCTTTCGCGATGCCGGACAATCCTGCAATGCCGCCAAACGCATCATTGTTACCCAGGATATTGCCGAACAATTTATCCCGCTTTTCCTTGCCGAGTGCGCCAAACTGCAAACCGGTAATCCAAAAGATCCGAACACCACCCTTGCCCCGCTTCACCGCCAAGACCTGCGTCAAACCGTACACGAGCAGGTTCAAGATGCGGTTGCACATGGCGCGCAATGTTTGAGTGGCGGCTATATCCCTGATGGAGAAAGCTGGTTTTACCCTGCCACGGTATTGGATCAAGTCAACCCAAACTGCCGCGTTTGGCACGAAGAAGTTTTCGGCCCGGTTGCCATGATCTTACGCGCCGACAATCCGGATCACGCCGTCGCACTTGCCAACGACACACCTTTCGGCCTCGGCGCCTGTATCTACACAGCCGATACGGCAAACGCATGGCAATACGCCGAAAGAATCCAAGCAGGCTCTGTCTTTATCAACCGCCACACCAGCAGCGACCTGCGCCTCCCCTTTGGCGGCGTCAAAGCTTCCGGCTATGGCCGCGAGCTATCAGAATTCGGGTTGTATGAGTTCGTCAACGTCAAAACCTATTGGCAAAAATAAACTGTCTTATTAACTCAGGCCGTCTGAAAACTCGATTTCAGACGGCCTGAGACCTTTGCAAAATTCCTTTCCTTCAAACAGCCGAAACC
>ERZ772912.131-NODE-131-length-36371-cov-9.469958_pt1 | contig 36371 bp, 17 predicted proteins | sample MGYA00512119_ERZ772912 | MGnify/ENA primary metagenome ERZ772912 (study PRJEB29015, sample SAMEA2738048) | human oral metagenome | biome: human oral; feature: human-associated habitat; material: saliva | place: China | collected 2230 ...
GCGTGCACACCCTGCGCACGGTCGACGACGCCCTCGCCCTGCGCGAGGCCTCGGGTACCCGAGCCGTCGTGCTCGGCGCCGGCTTCATCGGCATCGAGGCCGCCGAGGCCCTCGCGCAGCGAGGCTTCGACACCCACCTCGTCGAGTACGCCGAGCACGTCCTGCCGCCTCTCGAGGTTGAGATGGCCACGCTGGTCACGCAGGAGCTTCGTGCCCTCGGCGTGCGCGTCCACACCGGTGTCGCCGCCCAGTCCATCGCCCACGGCGACGACCGCGACTCCGTGACCCTGTCCGACGGCACCGAGCTGAGCGCCGACCTCATCGTCCTGTCGACCGGCGTCCGCCCCGACACGGCCCTCGCCGAGGCGGCCGGCATCGAGACCAGGGGAGGCTACATTCTCGTCGACGACCGCGGGCGAACGAGCGCAGGCGACGTGTACGCCGTCGGCGACGCCACGGTTGGCTGCGACCACGACCGCCCCGTCGCCCTGGCCGGCCCCGCGAACCGCTGCGGACGCCTCGTCGCAGACGTGATCGCCGACGCCGGACACGGCGACGCGACCGCGCGCCCCATCCCGAGGCCCCAGGGCACCGCGATCGTCCGCATTGGCGGGCTCACCGCTGCCATGACGGGCGAGAATCGCCAGGCCCTGGACGCGGCGGGCACGCGCTACTTCACGGTGCACACGCACGCCAACCAGCACGCGGGCTATTTCCCCGGAGCGCAGCCCGTGCACATCCTCATGCACGTCGGCACCGACGGAGCGATCCTCGGCGCGCAGGCCGTGGGCGCCGACGGCGTGGACCGGCGCATCGACGTGATCGCCACCGCGATGCGCGCGGGCCTGAAGGCGCCGGACCTTATCGACCTGGACCTCGCGTACGCGCCGCCCTACGGCCAGGCCAAGGACCCCGTTAACCAGACCGGCATGGTCGCCCACAACGTCTTGACCGGCGAGCTCATCCTGACCGGCCCGGACGCCCTGACCGAGGATATGCCGGTCCTCGACGTGCGCACGATGGGGGAGTACACGGCCGGGCACATGCCCAACTCCCTGAATATCCCGCACACGCAGCTGCGCGACCGCCTGGACGAGGTCCGCACCTGGGTTGACGAGAGCGTCGGCGAGCGACCCTTCGTCGTCATGTGCGCTGCGGGCGTCCGTTCATGGATCGGCTACCGCATCGTGCGCGCGGCGGGCTTCAACGTCACTATGCTCTCGGGCGGTATCCAGACCCTGCGGGCGTGGCTCGGCGCAAAGGCCGAGGCCGTCCTCGTGACGGGGGAGGGGCGCGCATGACGACGCGCAAGCAGGTCGTGAATCGCCTCAAGCGCGCCCGCGGGCAGATGGACAGCCTCATTGCCAATATCGAGAGTGGGGACGCGAATTGTCGGGAGGTGCTCATCCAGTTTGCGGCCGTCAACTCCGCGATGAAGCGCGCCAGCTACCTAGCGGTCGCCACGATCATGTCCCAGTGCGCGATCGAGGACGCCGACCATGAAAACGATGATGCGCTGGCGCCTGAAGCGGTAGAATCTCTTGTCAAAACCGGCAGCATGACGCTGGACGAGCTCGAAGAATTGTTCCTCCGGCTGGCCTAATGTGACGGCGCAACCAGCCCGCTGGGGAGAACTCAGAGCACCATGGCGCGGATCCGCCGACGGATTCGGCGCGCAACAACGGAAGGAAAATATCATGTGTCGACCCACCACCTGCGAAGTATGCGGAAAGACCACCTGGAAGGGCTGCGGCAAGCACATCGACTCGGTGAAGGAGAAGGTGCCCGCGGATCAGTGGTGCGATAAGGACCATACCGACGAGGAGTATGCCGCCGCCGAGAAGAAGCGCGGTTTCTTCGGAAGCTTCTGCAGGTAGCCCACACCCCACTGCCGGCGTTGCGAGCACCGCGACGCCGGGTCATTCACGCCCTTGTCGAGGCCCACACAGATAACGTATCAAAGAGTTGTTTTCTTCATGTGATGCGGCTATCATTGAGTCATGAGGTGGACGACAAAATCAACGTGGATTCGTATCGCCGTGCTGTTCGGCATCTACCTGCTGGTGCTGGCGGCGTGGTTTGGTGTCTCGAGCGTCTCGGACTCGATGGAGATCGTGAAGAGCCTCGTGTTCCTGATCCTGCTCGTCATCCTGCCGATCCTGGCAATGGGGTTTGGAGCCTGGGACGGCGTGAAGGATGGCTTCAGCTTGCTGTGGCTGCTCGCGCCTTTTGTATGCTTCCTGGCGCCGATGTTCCTGTTCCTCAACGACAGTGCCCTCATCTACGGGGTGGGCTACAGCATCCTCGGCTTCGTGGCCCACGGCGTTGGCGCGCTCATCCACGCGCGCCGCGCGCGGCGTGTATCACCGCGTGCAAACGAGTAGTCCTCCCCTGAGTCTGCGGACGCGGTGCCCTCGCGACTGTCGTCTTCCGGCCCGCAGCGAGTCCTACTCTGGTCTGTGGACGCAGCTTGCGGCCTGGTTCAGGTGCGCTGAGCGTAGTCGCGCGCAAGGAGCTGCGCTGCACATGTGGATGCGGATAGGTTACGAACACGTGGATAGGTTACGAACATCCGGATAGCTTAGTAACCTATCCGGATGCGCATAACCTATCCGGATGCGTGCATCCTATCCGGATGTGCCCTCGTGCTTCTGTTGCCGTGCACAAAACCCCGTTTCGCCCCGGCAGCGCACCCGAGGGCGTAGCATTCCCAGTAGCGTACTGATGCGCCGCCGTCGGTGTGCGCGTTCGACAGGCACACGGAGGTGTTCAGCATTGTTCTGGGATCGGGTCGCGCCCCTGTACGACGCCTTTGAAAACACGGTGAACCGAGCCTCGTATGAGGGCACGGCACTCGCCGTCGGACAGATGATCGGCCCAGGCGACGAGGTCCTGGAGTGCGCGTGTGGCACCGGCGCGATCAGCGCCGCCATCGCCCCCGCCTGCGCGCGCCTGGTCGCGACCGACTACTCCGACGGCATGCTCGCGCAAGCCCGCAAGAAGCTCGCGAAGCGCTCGAATGTCACCGTTGAACAAGCAGACATCACGGCCCTGCCCTACGCCGATGACTCGTTCGACGTCACCGTCGCCGGTAACGTCATCCACCTCCTGCCCGACCCCGAGCAAGCCCTGCGCGAGCTCGCCCGCGTTGTCAGGCCCGGCGGGACGATCATCCTCCCCACCTACGTTGAGCCCCCGAAACGCAAACAGGGTATGATCCCCGCTCTGCTTGCCCGCCTCGGCGCCGGCTTTGAGCGGCGCTTCACCCCGGCCTCGTACCGGGCGTTTGTCGAGGGGATGGGGTACGCCGAGGCCCGCTACCGCCTCGTGCGCGGCCGCATTCCCTGCGTGATCGCCGTCCTGCCCAATAGGAAGCGGTGGGACTAGCGGCCGGCCAGCGCGAGCTCGCGCAGCATCGCCCCGTAGGCGCGCGAGTCACGGCTCATGCGCTCACAGTGGCCCCACCCCGGCCACACGCGCAGCCCGACCTCAGGGTAGAGGCGGGGGATCGTGCGCCGTGCGAGGCGCAGGTCCGAGTCTTTCTCCCCATACGCGAACGTGCAGCGGCGCTGAGTGGCGGGGGAGAGGGGAGGGAGAGAGACCCGTGAGCAGTCGCGGGCGATCGCGCGGATGCTGTCCTCGCTCATCGCGATGAGCGAGTGAGTCATGGGGCGCGCGGCCTCCTCGCCGTAGAGGCGCGCGAGTTTGCGGACCCCGGCCTCGGGGTCGCGCGCGGCCTTGCGGCGCTTGGCTATCATGACGCGGCCGAGGACGGCTCCTCCCGCCCGGGCCACGGGCCCGCCCGAGTAGAAGCTCACCCCTTCAACAAACACTCGATCGAAGGAGAGGTCGGGGAATCGCAGCAGTTCAAAGAGTATGACCCCGCCGAGGGATGCCCCGAACGTGAGCGTCAGGTGCGTGGCATCGTGTTCCACGAGCCAGGAGTGGATCGCCGCCGCCTCGTTGGCTGCTGACACGTAGGGGGCTGAGGCCTCGTCCCCGTGGGCGGACAGGTCGGGCGCGAGGAACCGCAGCCCCGCGCCCATGTGGTCGGCGACCGCAATTTTTATGCCCGAGGCCGAGGAGAGCATTGGGTGAATGAGTAAGACGGTGGGGGAGTCGTCGGCGCTGGAGCCGTAGGTGTGCATCTTCATGGCGTTGCCCCGTATGAGCGTCGGGTGCATCGGCGCGCCCGTGAATCGAGTGGACAATCGGATGCTACCACCGCGATGCCGCTGCGGAGGTGGATTCACGGGAGGGGATCGCAGTATCCTGGCTGGCAACCGAAGGAGTGCGACATGGCCTATGACGTGAAGAAGGAAGACAAGGAACTGTACGCCCCGAAGAAGGGCCCCAGCATCGTCGAGGTCCCTCCCATGAGCTTCGTGGCGGTGCGCGGCAGCGGAGACCCCAACGAGGAGAACGGAGCCTACCAGCGGGCGATTGCGATCCTGTACGCCATCTCCTACACGATCAAGATGAGTAAGAAGGGCGTCCGCCAGATCGACGGCTACGTTGACTTCGTCGTGCCGCCCCTTGAGGGCTTCTGGTGGCAAGAGGGCATCGAGGGCGCCGACTACGCCCACAAGGAGGCCTTCCACTGGATCGCCGTCATCCGCCTGCCGGGCTTCGTGACGCGCGAGGTCTTTGACTGGGCGGTCCAGGAGGCGACGCAGAAAAAGAAGGTTGACTGCTCAATCGCCGAATTTCTTGTGGTGGACGAGGGGCTGTGCGTCCAATGCCTGCACGTGGGCAGCTACGACAGCGAACCAGCCACGGTCGAGGCCATGGACGCTTACGCGCGGGAGGTGGGCTACGAGCTCGACCTGTCGGAGGCGAGGCGTCATCACGAGGTCTACCTGTCGGATGCCCGCAGGGTTGCCCCCGACAAGTTGAAGACAATCATCCGGCACCCCGTTAAGCGCCGGTCGGCAGCCGCGCAGTAGGGTGTGGTGTCCGAGCCCGACAAGAAGGCCGCTGCGGCGTTCGGGCTTCCCTGGTGGCCCCGTGGCGGGAGCATAGGTATTGTTGGTATGTTCACGACTTAACCAAAGGAGAGCATGATGCTTGTGGTGACGACCCCGACCATTGAGGGTGCGCCGATTAAGCGCTACATCGGCATGGTGTCCGGCGAGACCTTCGCGGGCGTCAACATGTTCAAGGACTTCGGCGCGGGCCTGTCCAACATGTTCGGCGGGCGCGCCTCCCAGTACGAGGAGGAGATCGGCAACGCGTCGGCTACTGCCGTCAACGAGATGTGTGCCCGCGCGCAGGCGATGGGCGCCAACGCCGTCGTCGGCGTGAAGGTCGACTACTTCACTGCCGGCGCGAATAACGGCATGCTCGCGGCGATCGCGACGGGGACGGCCGTTATTCTCTGAGTCCTCCTCGCGCGGGCGACACGCCGCGCACACATCGACCCGCCGGGTGGCGTGCGGACCGTAGGGTCCGAGGCCGTCCGGCGGGTTGTCGCATCCGGCGCGGACGCCCGAAATGACACAGAAGCACACAAAGTAAGGCGCGCCTAAATCAGGAGAGTTTACGCTACCAAAGTCTGGTGATCAAGCACTTGACACATGATGAGAAGAAGGAAGGTGAGGTCTAGGTTCTTTCGGCCGGTGATTCTACCCTTGACGTTGGGTGCGCAGCGAAAACGCGCGCCCGACGCCCAGTTGTCAATCAAGTGAGCCAGAGATGTCCCATCGTTCCATCATGGCACTGGCGCTGGTAGTGACCGGCGCCCTCGCCGCGACCACAGTCAGCACCCCGGCGGCCTTCGCCGAGGAGGAAACCCAGGCCCCCAACGTTGCCGCCGGGGCTGCCCAGGGCCCCCAGGCCTCGTCGAACGAGGCGCAATCTGGAGACGGACCCCAGTCCGGCGCAACCGACGAGGCCGGGGACCCCAACCCGAGCACCGCGCCCGAGGGCGCCGACGACACCCCGGTGACGATCATCGTCGCACTGGAGGAAGGAAGCGTCGGGATTCCCTGGTATCACCGCGTTTTCGGGCTCTCCTCCCAGACGAAGCATGAGACGGTCAAGGACCGGATCGAAACCTCGGTCGAGCAAGCGGTCCCCGGCGCCGACGTCACCGACGTCGCTGACTACACCCACGCCTTCGACGGCTTCGCAATCAGTGCCCCCGCCTCCTCCCTCGAGGCCATCAAAAACACTGCGGGCGTCAAGACCGCCTTCGTCGAGCGCCACCACAAGCCGCTGGTCGTCGACGGCGAGTCCGCTGCGACCAGCGCGGACGCCGTCAACCCCGCCCTGAAGAACGGCTCCTCCCTGGAGATGACCCGCGCGAACCAGACCACCGTCAAAGGTGACAAGCAGGTCATCGAGGTCATCGACACGGGCATCGAAGCAACACACCCGGCGTTCTCCGGCTCCATGGACGGCGTCCCTGTCCGCTTGACACAGCGGGACGTCGAGTCCCTCGTGGGCAAGCTCAGCCACGGCACGAGCGGTGCGTACCTGAACTCGAAGATCCCCTTCGTTTTCGACTACGCCGACAACGACGCGAACGTGCTTCCCACCTCCACCAAGGATCTCTCCCACGGCACGCACGTGGCCGCCATCGCGGCGGCGAACGCGCCCGACCTGCAGGGTACCGCCCCCAACGCGCAGATCATCGTCGCGAAGGTCGCCGCCGACAAGGACGGGTCAATCCCCGACAGCACCGTGCTCGCCGCCCTCGACGACGCGGTCATCCTCAAGCCCGACTCGATCAACCTGTCCCTCGGTGACGACGCCGGCATGGGTACCGAGGCGGGCACCGTCTACGCGGAGGTTTACAAGAACCTCGTCGCCGCGGGCGTGACCGTCAATGCCGCCGCGGGCAACTCCTACTCGAGCGCCTACTCCAACTACACCGGCAAGGGCAAGCCCTACGCGAGCGACCCCGACGCGGGCACGGTCTCCGAGCCGGCCTCCTACCCCTCGACGCTGGCCGTCGCCTCAGTCAACAACCAGGACGCCCTGCCCTACCTCACCCACGGTGACGAGCAGATCGTCTACCGAAAGTCGCGCGGCCTCAAGGACGCTGTCGTCCCCAGCCTGCTCGACATCCCCGAGGGGACATACACCCTCGTTTATGCCGGTATCGGTGACGGCGCGGCCCTCAACAAACTCACCGCTGAGCACCCCGGTGACCTTTCCTCCGTCATCGTCCTGGAGGACCGCGGTGGGTCGGACAGCGCGACCGGGGCCGACATGACGCACGAGGCCAAGGTCAGCGCGCTCACCAAGCTGAGCTCCACGCCCGCCGCCCTCATCATCGGCGACGCCGAGGACGCGGATACCCCCTACGTGGCGACCATTGAGTCCACCCACACGCTGGCGACCGTGACCATCACGAAGAAGGAGAAGGATGCGCTGATCGCGGCCATCGACGCCGCCGACTCCCACTCGATCTCCATCTCGAACCCGCACGCGGGCGTCGCGCTGGCCTCCACCAACCCCACGGTCTCGGACTTCACGTCCTGGGGCGTCACCCCCGACCTGGCCCTCAAGCCCGAGGTCGCCGCCCCCGGCGGTACCATCACGTCCGCCGTCCTGGGGGGCGAGTACCGGGCCATGTCCGGCACCTCCATGGCGACCCCGCAGGTTGCGGGCATCGCTGCACTCGTGCGCCAGCGCATCAATGAGGACCCGGCGTTCGCCGACCTGAGCGCCTCCGAGAAGACCTCGATCGTCACGAACTTCCTGATGGGCACCGCCCACCCACTGCTCGACGTCGACCAGAACAACGGCACCTACTACTCGCCGCGTCGCGTCGGCGCGGGCCAGGTGGACGCCCTGGCTGCCACGACCTCGTTCGTGTACCCGACCGTGGTGGGCGCCGCGAACCCCTCGCGCCCCAAGGCGGACCTGGGGGATGGTACGCAGGGCTGGACCTTCCAGGTGGAGCTCACGAACATGTCGACCGAGGCCCACACCTACACGCTCGGCGGCCAGGCGCTGTCCGAGATCGTCGAGGGTGAGCTCTTCACTGAGCACTCCAAGAACTGGGCGGGAGCGGGCATCGACCTGACCTTCTCCGCCGACTCGGTGACCGTCCCCGCCCAGGGATCCGCCACCGTGACCGTCACTGTGACCCCGCGCTCGGCCTTCGCCTCGTACGCGAACGCCAACGCCCCCAAGGGCACCTTCATCGACGGAGCCGTCACCTTCACGAGCACGGATGGCGCCCCCGACCTGACGGTGCCCTACATGGGCTTCTACGGCTCGTGGGGCGCGCCCGCCATCTTCGACGGCAAGTGGTACGACGGCACGACGAGCACCGCGCACGCCTGCTCCTCGACCCTCATGAACCCGGCGACGGACGTGCCCCTGGGCGCGCTCAACCCGCTGGACGGCCAGGACGCCACCGCCGTTCGCGCGGTCGACCCCGCCTCCTTCATCATGTCGCGCTCGGCCGCACAGGAGGCGCCCAACAAGATGCTGCCGCGCACGTGCCTGCTGCGTAACACGCCGAAGCTGACCTACACGTACACGAACGAGGACGGCCAGACCGTGCGCTCCTACACCTTCGAGCGTGCGAAGAAGTCCTTGTTCAACTATTCCGCGGGCGCGATTCTGCCCGTCGAGAGCCAGGAGGGCAACAATCCGGTCTTCGACGGCTTCGACGAGGCCGGCAACGAGCTGCCCGACGGGCGCTACACGCTTTCGATCGAGGCCTCCTCCGTGGCTCCCTCGTCCTCGACCCAGCAGATGACCTGGCAGTTTTCCTTGGACACACAGGCGCCCGTCATTTCGAACGTTGCGGTAACGGGCGAGGGCGAGGGGCGCGTCGTGTCCTTCGATGTCTCCGATCATTCGCCTCTGGCCGGCATCGCTTTCTCCGAGTCTCCCAACTCTCGTCACTATTACGATGAGAAGGAAGTCGTGGGCGCGAACCGTCAGCCCGACGGCACCTACTCCAAGCACTACGAGATCGCCTGGAAGGATCTGGTCGACCGCGCGGATTCTACCGACCCGGCGACCTCCTACCTGTACGCGTGGGACTGGGGCAAGAACCAGACCCGCCAGCAGATCCGCTTCCAGACCATCCCGATGACCTCCCTGTCGCTTGCCCCGCAGAACTCCACGGTCGTCGCGGGCGACAAGGTCGCGCTCACCGCCTCCTACGAGCCCACGAACGCGAACGTCACCGACCTCGTGTGGTCCTCCTCGAACGAGGCCGTGGCAACCGTGAATGAGAACGGTGAGGTCCAGGCTCTGGCCGCGGGCGACGCGACCATCACTGCGACCGACGCGACCCAGCCGAGCCTGTCGGCCGCCGCGCAGGTCCACGTGCGCACGATCTCCGAGGATGTGGGCATCGAGCTGGAGCAATCCTCGCTGGCCGTCAAGGTGGGCGAGGAAGGCACCGTGAAGTCCTACCTGGCGCCCTCCCTACAGGGCCGCGACATTAGCTGGTCGGTGGAGCCCACCGACCTGGCCACGGTCGCCGGCGTCGCGGGAACGACGAGCGCCACGGTGACGGGCGGAGACCATGCTGGAGCGGGCACGCTGAGCGCGACCGTCACCGACGCGGCGGGAGCAGTCAAGACCGCCTCGATCCCCGTCACGGTGCGAGCATCCGACTCCGACGACTTCGAGGTCGACGTGAACGGCGTCCTCGTGACATACAAGGGGTCGGCCACCGAGGTCACCCTGCCCGACACCGTGACCTCCATCGGAGAGCGTGCCTTCGCGAGCTCGACCGTGGAACACGTGACGATCCCTGCTTCGGTGCGCTCGATCGGCCTGGAGTCCTTCATTTACTCCTCGCTGAAGAATGTCACCTTCCAGGACGACGAGGCCCACCCCTCCCAGCTGACGTCGATCGGTGAGCGGGCGTTCGCGAACACGAGCCTGGAAGCCATTGAGCTGCCCCGCTCCCTGGTGACGATCGGCGCTGAGGTCTTCGACTACGACTCGGCGCTCACCACGATCAAGCTGGGCCCGAACGTCGCCGCCGATGCGGTGACCTCGGGGTACTCAGAGACTACCGCGCTGACCGGCGTCGAGGTCGACCCCGCGAACCCGAACTACGAGAGCATCGACGGAGTCTTGTACTCCAAGGACCACTCGCGCCTGATCCTCTACCCGGCGGCCAAGAACACAGGCGGCTCGTACACGGTGCTGGACGGGGTCACGAGCATCGCGCCCAAGGCCTTCCAGAAGGCGGGTATCACCACCGTGGCGCTGCCCGATAGTCTGCGAGCGATCGGGGACGAGGCGTTCCGTCTCTCCGCGCTCACCGCGCTGTCCCTGCCCGAGAGGTTCGAGACGGTCGGCACCTGTGCCTTCTGCTCTGCTGGCAAGCTGGAGAGCATTGATCTGGGAGGCGCGATCTCGCTGGGTGGCAGCGCGTTTGAGTCCACGAGCGCCAAGAATGGAGTCAATTTCCGTCCCGAGCTGGGGCGCCTGATGACGATTGGCGACTTCGCGTTCAGCCGCACCGCGGTTCCTACCGTGAGTCTGCCCGACTCGGTGACCACGGTTGGCGAGCAGGCTTTCTCGGAGAACAGCGCCCTGGCCTCGTTCCACATCGGCGCGGGCGTCTCCTCCTTCGGCGAGACCGCCCTGTACAACGACCGCACGATCGCCACGTTGACCGTGTCCGCCGATAACGCGGTGTACTCGGCCGAGCGCAACGTCCTGTACCGCACCGGCGCCGACGGGCTGCACCTCCTGCTCTCCCCGGCGGCGAATACCATCACCGACTACACGGTGCGCGCGGGCACGGTCGATATCGGCGCCTCGGCGTTCGCCAACAACAAGTCGCTGATCCGCGTCGTCCTGCCCGAGGGTGTGACGACCATCGGCGATGAGGCGTTCGCCGGGTGTGCTTCCCTGGCCGAGCTGGTGATCCCCGACTCGGTCGAGCGCTCGAGTGGCGTCACCGGCAACTCCCTGGAGGTTGTCGAATACGGCTCTAAGGTGACCTCGATCCGGATGGAGGGCAGCTGGGTTCCCATGCCGCGCCGCATCGTTGTGCGCGGAGGAGTGGACGGCTCCTTCGTCTATGACGGGCGCCCGACGAATGGACGCCGCCAGAGCGCCTACTTCGGCGAGGGTATGACGCGCGTGTCCTTCGGCGCGGACGTCCCGCGCGTCCTCGTCCTTCCCTCGACGCTCACCCGCCTCGACCTTGAGCCGGAGCTGAGCGACGAGAAGAAGGAGGACACGGAGGTCTACGTCGCCGCGGCCGAGGGGTCGCCGGCGTGGAACGTCGCCAAGGGCGCCCTCGAGGCGGCCGGCTTTGATGCTTCGCACCTGCACACCTACACGGCTGCGTCGATGGCCCTATCGGGTGCTTCTATCGCCGAGGCCGGTGGGGGCTACACGTACACGGGCGAGGCCGGGGTGTCGGTCGACGTGACCGCGACGGTTGCCGGTGGCATCGCCGGGACGGCGCAGGTGCGCGCCGTGCAGGTCGGCGCGGACGACACCGAGACGCTCGTGCGCGACTGGACGACTGTGGCGGACGGCGGGGAGGGGGCGGCCGCCTCTTCGGTGACCTTCCCGTGGACCCCGTCCGCGTCGGACGTGAGCCTGCGCGTCCAGGTGCGTGACGCCTCGTACTTGATGACCACTCTCACGATCAAGCTGCCGGGCACCCCGACGCCTGAGCCTGAGCCTTCTCCGGACCCGACGCCCGCGCCGGATCCCACTCCGGCTCCGGATCCGACGCCTGCGCCGACGCCTGCGCCTCAGGGCGGAGCGTGGATCAGCGATTCGGTGGGCTGGTGGTACCGGTACGCGGATGGCACCTACCCGGCTGGCCAGGCGGTGCAGATCGGTCACTCGATCTACCGCTTTGACTCTCGCGGCTACATGCGTACCGGCTGGGCGAGCGAGGATGGCGCGTGGTACTACCACGATGCGTCGGGCGCTCAGGCGAGTGGTTGGGTGAAGGATGGTTCGTCCTGGTACTACCTGGACCCCGCGACCGGACAGATGGTGACGGGTTGGATCCTCGTTGGGCCGACCTGGTTCTACCTGACGCCCGGCAGTGGCGCGATGGCGACCGGTTGGGTGTGGGATGGTTCTGCCTGGTACTACATGGCTCCCAGTGGCGCGTTGACCACGGGTTGGGTCAAGGACGGTGGCTCCTGGTACTACTTGAGCACCGACTCCGGTGCGATGTTCACCGGCGGGCACTGGATCGGCTCGACGTGGTACTACTTCGCCGATTCGGGACGGCTCATCGGCTGACATAGCTGCGCGACAACGCCCGCGCCCCCGGAGATTCTTCTCCGGGGGCGCGGGAGCCCTGTCGTTGCAGGCAGTGACGGCATGAAAAGTCTCAGGGAATTCTCAGGTTGTGTTGTCGTTTCGGCAAGGTTGGCTTCCTACAGTAGAGGCATACAAGGAAAGGCGACGTCGGCCATAGTGGCCGCGTCGGCGTGAATCTTCTGAGGAGCTATTTGGGCGAACGTGCACTGTGTTGATGGGATGCGCCGAGGGGTCGACCGTGAGGTTGGCCCCTCGGCGTTTCTGCTTGTCCGTGGTGAGCTCGCCCAGTGGGTCGTTCGCCTCCCGCCGATCGGTCCGACCCGGGGCCCCAGGGGGGTTAAAGGACAAAACGTGTTGGTTTTGTGGCGACTTTTCGGCTTGTTAGTGCGGAAAAATCGGTATTGAAGTTGGTGGGAGCCAACTTGAAGGATGGACAAATCGTGTTGCTAGCAGGGTGACTTTTTGGCTTGCTGGTGCGGGAAAGTCACTGTTGTAGTTGGTCGTGTATGCCTCATTCCTGTGAATACTGCATCTTGGGCCCGTGTGTGGATACCCAATAATCCGTGACGGTGAGGCTTGGGCAGGTTGTTTGCGCCGACGGTATTCACCGTGCCAGGACACTGGCGCGCTACCGCTTGGTGGGCTATCTGAGAATGTCGCATGCAATTCCCCCGACGCTCTGTCGCATCACACATTCGCATCGTTGGAATTGCAACGTTTGTAGGAATTGTTGAAAGTTCACTCAATCGAATTGCATGCGAAATTGTTCCGAGCGAGTGCTAGCAACGCGCACACGGGCACGCTTCGCCGCCGCCTGACCGCTGGGCGGCTTCCCTTCGTGCACCCGCGCGCACGCGGGCCCGCTCATGCGCGCCAGGGCCTGACACCTCGCGCGTGGGCCCGATGAGATGCACGTGGGCAGCGCCGCCCACGCGCATATCGAGAGGTTGGCGGCGACGTGGCCGACACCGCCCGAAGCGGCGCGCCGCCCATGCGCATATCGAGAGGTTGACGTGCATATCAAGGGGTTACCGCGCACCTTCAGCGGTTCGCGTGCGAGCGATACACCATGTCCGAGACAGTTTTGCCCACAACGTAGACCACCTCGCCCACGATCCCCCATTGTCGGCGTTTGTCGCCGAGGTGGTCTGCACTTTGGGCGCCACGCCGCCCTGAACCGCGACCTCACCGCCCTGAACCTCGGCCTCACCGCCACCAAACGGGGGGAATTGCAGCATTAGAGGCGCGACACGCCGGCGACACGCCGGCAGGATGCTTCTAATGGTGCAAAACCCCCACCATTACCCCTGGCGTCACGCTCCCACCCGGGCGTCATGCACCCTCACTGGCGTCACGCTCTCTCACTGGTGCGGCGCTGCCCGGCGGGGCACCGATAAACGCCAGAAAGGCGTCGCCGACGGGGCGCATCCTGTCTGAGGCGCTGCGGCGCGGGCTTCCGAGCGCAGGCATCCTCCCTCGACGATGCCTGGGATCGAGCCGCGACCAACGCGTTGTGTCGTTTTATTCCGACCTGCCGGGGTTGGCGCACGGACGCGCTGTTGTGTTGGCTGGTAGGAATTCTCCACAATTGCGCATCTCGAGATGGTCAGTTGCCTTGCTTTTCCTTTAAGTTCGCGATGGATGGTGTTGACAGATCGCGAGAAAAATACCCAAAAACCATGTCGGAGGAAAGGTGCATGCGCTACGCTAGCGGTGGGGCGCGATGTTTGTCGGCGCCCATCTGTCCAACCGTTAAGAAAGTGGGCCGCAGATGTCTCATCGTCGCCTGTTGGCACTGTCGTTACTCACGACCGGTGCCCTCGCTCTCACCGCCGTCAGTGTGCCGGCCGCCTTAGCGGCCGACGCGACCGGCACCCGTCTCTCGTCGACCAACCAGGCGGCGGACGACTCGGCGGTCACCATCATCGTCCGGCTCGCGCAGGAGCCCGGCGACCAGGCCTCCCGCTACGCCGAGGCAAAGAAGCGCATCAGTGACGCCGTGGCGCAGGCCAGGCCGGGCTCAAGCATCGAGGACGTGCGGGACTACCATCACGTCTTCCAGGGCTTCGCGATCAAGGCGCCGCCTTCGGCCCTGGCGGCCATCAAGGCCACGCCCGGCGTTGAGGGCGCGTTCGTCGAAGGGCGCCACGCGCTGGTCAACGACATCGACTTCTGGGGGATCCAGGACGGCCAGAACTCCGATAATGCCCCCGCCATGGGGACGGCCTCGCAGATGACACGCGCGAACCGCGCCGCCCTGGCGGGTGAGGGGCAGGTCGTTGAGGTTATCGACACTCGCTTCGACACCTCGCACGAGGCCTTCGCGGGGACCGTGGACGCCGCCTCGCTGCGCCTCACGAAGGATGCAGTCGCCGCAGTGACCGGCCAGCTGGGCGCCGGCAAGGGCGGAGCGTGGGTGAGCGACAAGATTCCCTTCGCTTACGACTACGGGGACGGCGACGCGGACGTCCTGGGGTCGGATGACGGTGGGCGCGAAACCTGGGGGGCCTACACCGAGGGCACGCACGCCGCGGCCCTCGCGGCCGCCAACGGCAGCGCATTCAAGGGCGCGGCTCCCGGGGCTCAGCTCATCGTCGCGAAGGTGACGCAGGACGGTGCTGATACGGCCAGCGACAGCGCGCTCCTGGCCGCCCTCGATGACGCCGCTGTCCTTGCCCCCGACGTCCTCACCGTGTCCTTCGCGACCATCGAGGGGATGAGTTCGGACTCCGAGGCGCTGTACTCGCAGGTGTACCAGAACCTGAACGCCGCGGGCATCACGGTGAACGCGCCCGCCGGAAACGAAGGAAGCGGAAGCTACGCCAGCGACCCGGACAACGGCATGATCGCCGTCCCCGCGTCCTACTCGTCCACCCTGGCGGTGGCCTCGGTCAGCGAGCAGGACATCATGGGAGCGGTGACCTTCGGTGATCGACGCATCGGTTACCGCACCATCACCAGGATGAACCAGGGTGATGCACCCGGCTTCGAGAGCCTCGCGGAGGGAACCTACCGGGTCGTGTACGCCCGAAACGGTACGACGGCGGACCTGGAGAAGTACCTCGGGTCGAACTACGGGGACCTGTCGCGCACGATCATCCTCGAAGACTGGGGAGGCACTGACGACAACGGGCGCGACGTCGAGCTCAAGCACCAGCTGAAGAACCTGAAGTCGCTCACGAGCAAGCCCGCCGGTCTCATGCTCGCCTACGTGCGAGACAGCGACACCCCCAAGAAGGCGGACGTGGATCGCTGGTTTAGTGTGCGGGCGGGAACCATCACGAAGTCTGATGGGGACGCCCTCCGCGAGGCGATCGCGGCTTCCGAGTCCGGCTACGTCGAGGTCACCGTGAGCCCCTCGGCGACGCTCTCCGTCCCAGCGAACGTCGAGGTCTCCGACTTCTCCTCCTCGGGAGCCACCTCCGACCTACGCCTCAAGCCCGAGCTCGCGGCGCCCGGCGGTCGGGTCATGTCCGCCACCCCCGGCAACAATTACGGCCGCCAGAGTGGAACGGCCGAGGCCTCGGCCCAGGTCGCGGGGATCGCGGCCCTCGTGCGTCAGCGCGTCGCGACCGACCCCGCTTTCGCGGGCAAGAGCGCTGCCGAGAAGAACGCTCTGGTCTCGGATTTCCTGATGGGTACCGCCCACCCGCTCGCGGACGCGACCCGCGAGGACGGGACCTTCTATTCGCCGCGGCGCGTCGGAGCGGGCCTCGTGGACGCGGTGGCGGCCACGACTTCGCCCGTGTATCCGACCGTGGTGGGTGCGGCTGACCCCTCCCGCCCGAAGACCGACCTGGGGGACGGCACGCAGGGCTGGACCTTCCAGGTGAACCTGACGAACGTCTCCGACACTGCCCACACCTACTCGCTCGGCGGTCAGGTGTTGTCCGAAAACGTCGAGAACGGGCTGTTCACGCGGCACGCGACCAACTGGGCGGGGCGGGGCATTGACCTGACGTTCTCGGCGGACTCCGTGACCGTGCCCGCCTCCTCCAGCGCGACGGTGACCGTGACGGTGACTCCGCGCGAGGCCTTCGCCTCGTATGCGAACGCGACCACTCCCAACGGAACATTCGTCGATGGCGCGGTGACCTTCACGAGCAGCGACGGGCAACCCGATCTGACGGTGCCCTACATGGGCTTCTATGGGTCGTGGGGCGCGCCCAACGTTTTCGATCAGCAGTGGCCGAACAACCATAAGGTCGGCTACGGGTCGACGGTCGCGCACGGGGTCATGCCTTTCGGCCAGTCCAATCCCTTCCGCCAGGAGGATGCGCGGATGGCGGACGGCATTGACCCCGACCGAGTCGTCATCTCGCGTTCCGCGGAGGAGCAGGCCCGGCGCAGTATCGGCACGGAAACGGTGCTGTTGCGCGCCGTCCCCTCGCTGACGTTCACTCTGACGAACCAGGCCGGCCAGACCCTGCGCAGCTTCACGTGCGACCGTTCGGATAAGTCCGTCTACGACGACCACTGGCGCGCCTCGCACAACGTCGAGTTCATGTCGCCCGGATGCGCCCCGCGCTTCGACGGCTATGACGCCGACGGCAATGAGCTGCCGGACGGGCGCTACACGGTCATGATCGAGGCCAGCAACTACGGCCCTTCGGCGCAGACCCACCAGACCAGCTACAGCTTCTGGCTGGATACGGCGGCTCCCACGGTCTCGAACGTGTCCGTCGCGGGCGAGGGGGACGCGCGCACGCTGTCCTTCGATCTGAGCGATTCCTCGCCGATCGCAGGCTACGGTTTCTCGCTTGGTGAGGATGGTGCGGTGACGATGTGGCACGTCGAAGATAACCCGTCCGCTCGCGCAGACGATGGCCTGTTCCACCAGCACTACGAGGTTCGCCTCTCGGAGGTGACGCAGGCGCTGGGCGAGAACCCCTCGAGCCTGTACCTGCAGGCGTGGGATTGGCCGGTGAACCGCGGGAGCGCGGCCGTTGTCGTGACGCCGGTTGCGATGACGTCGCTGTCGGTGTCGCCGCAGGCGGCCACGATGACGGTCGGCGAAACCGCGACGGTGCGCGCCACTCACCAGCCCGATGACGCGAACGTGACCGACGTGGTGTGGTCCTCCTCGAACGAGGCCGTGGCAACGGTCGACCAGGATGGCGTCGTCAGCGCGGTGGGTGCCGGCGAGGCGACCATTACGGTGTCCGACCCGACCCAGCCTTCGGTGAGTGCCAGCGTCACTGTTCGCGTGAGTGCTGCGGGCCCTGCGTCGCAGTCGGGCACCTGGCTGTGGGACGTCCACGGCTGGTGGTACCGCTACGAGGATGGCAGCTACCCCTCGGATACGACGCTCGTGCTCGATGGGGCCACGTATCGCTTCGATGCGGCCGGCTACATGCGCACCGGGTGGGTGAGCGAGCGGGGCGTGTGGTACTACCATCATGCGTCCGGCGCCCAGGCCAAGGGGTGGGTGCTTGATGGCGTGCACTGGTACTACATGGATCCGGACACCGGGGCCATGGTGACGGGCTGGCTGCACGTGGGTGGCACCTGGTACTACCTGTCTCCCGCCGACGGGGCCATGGTGACGGGCTGGTTTAAGGACGGCGATCACTGGTTCTACCTGCACCACGGCAGCGGTGCGATGGCCACCGGCTGGGTTCGCATTTACCAGAAGTGGTACCAGTTCAACGAGGCGGGTCAGCTGATCAGCTAACGCCCGCACTCAGGTTCGAGGTTTCGCGCCGACGCCCGCGCCTCTCGGTCAGTTTTCGGGAGGCGCGGGCCTGTGTCTGCATCGGCTGGCCCGATATGCGGGAGCGTCACGGGGGGTCGTTGCCGACGCGTGAGGGGGCTTGGCGGTGGGGTGGGTGATCATCTCTCTGCTCGTGCCGTATAACGCTGGGCAGAGAAGCAATTTATCATACGAATTCAGGGGATAGTTCGTTGACAGATGGTGAGAAAAATACGAGACAACCATCGTCTTATGGGTGGGTGTGGGTTACTCTTAAAGCGAGGGGTTCGTGACGATGTATCTCCCCATCGACCAGCTGTGAAGAAAGTGAGCCGCAGATGAACCACCGTCGACTGTCGGCACTGGCGCTTATAGCGACCGGTGCCCTTGCCATCACCGCTGTGATGACGCCACCCACGTTCGCGACTGACGCAGACCGGGCCGAGTCCTCCTCGACCAGCGAGGAAGCCCCGGACCAGCAGGCCACCGTCATCGTCCGGCTCGACGAGGGCGTCGTCGGCCAGGACCGCGCGGCCGCCTATCGGGACGTGAAAGCGCGCATCGCCGAGGCCGTGGCCCAGGCGTCCCCGGGCGCCACCATCGAGGACGTGCGGGACTATCACCACGCCGTCGACGGCTTCGCGATCAAGGCACCCGCGTCCGCCCTCACAGCTCTCAAGAGTGTGCCGGGCGTCGCCGATGCGTTCGTTGAGGCGTCGCGTCTGCCTGTCTTCTATCCCGAGTATTCAAGGATCACTAACGAGACAATCACTGACCCTGCGGCGAAGACACGCGCCGATCAGGTGGAGGGCCAGGGACGCGGGCGCGTCATCGAAGTCCTCGATTCGAGCTTCGATACCTCGGTCGATGTCTTTGCGGGGAGCATGGAAGCCGCCTCGCTGCGCCTGACGAAGGGGGAGAGTGCCACCCTCATTTCCCAGCTGGATGCCGGTCGGGGTGGTGCGTGGGTGAGCGACAAGATTCCCTTCGCCTACGACTACGCCGATGGCGACACGGATCTGTACACCGAGTACCAGTACGGGGCGGAGGAGTTTACGGTGCACGCGCACGGTACTCGCATGGCGGCGCTCGCTGCCGCGAATGGGCAGACGTATCGGGGCGCTGCTCCACAGGCTCAGCTCATTGTTGCGAAGGTTGTCTCCGATAAGGCGTGGGGCGCGCGCGACAGCGACCTGCTGGCAGCCTTGGATGACGCGATGGTTATCAAGCCTGATGTTGTCTGCGTGGCTTTCATGGCAAACCGCGATCTCAGTGGCAACGCGTCGGCGCTGTATGAGCAGGTCTTTGACAGGCTCACCAGCGCGGGCGTGAGCGTTGACGCGCCCGTGGGAGACAGCGGGCGCTCAGAGTGGCGAACGCGCCAGCGTGATCTGGGCGCCGTTGGCGCACCCGGCTCGTACTCCTCCGTGCTGGCAGTTGCAGGTGTCGGCCTCACTGTCGCCGACGGTAAGGAAGGGTTTGTCCCGTTTGGGGCCTCCGCGTGGGGGCCGACTCCTGATATGAAGCTCAAGCCTGAGATCGCCGCCCCCGGATCGGATGTCAGGTCTGCCATCCCCGGAAACGAGTACCGTGACATGGATGGGACGGGCGAGGCGTCGGCTCAGGTTGCGGGTATTGCGGCTCTTGTTCGTCAGCGTCTGGCGAGCGATCCGATGACTGCGGCAATGAGTGAGGCGGAGCGCAGTGCGCTGGTGACTAACTTCCTGATGGGAACTGCTCACCCGATCGTGGATCTGTGGGCGAAGGATGGGGCCTACTGGTCCCCGCGCTGGGTCGGGGCCGGCATGGTGGACGCGCTGGCAGCCACGACCTCGTCCGTGTACCCGAGCGTCGTGGGTGCTGCGGATCCGTCGCGTCCCAAGGCTGAGCTGGGTGAGAGTAGCAGTGGGTGGACCTTCCAGGTGCGACTGACCAATCTTTCCGACACCCCCCATACCTACACGCTCGGCGGGCAGGCGATCTCCGAGGGCGTGTTTGATCTGCTGTACACGGGGGATTCGGTGAACTGGACGGGAAAGGGGATCGACCTGACCTTCTCCGCCGACACGGTGACCGTGCCCGCCAAGTCCGCTGCGACCGTGACCGTCACCGTCAACCCGAAGGCCGAGTTTGCCTCGTTCGCGACCGAGATGACGCCCAACGGTACGTTCGTTGAAGGCGCGGTGACCTTCACGAGCACGGACGGACAGCCCGATCTCACCGTTCCTTACCTGGGCTTTTACGGCGCGAGTGCCGACACGCCAATCTTCGACAGCCCCGTGTTGGGTAAGGAAACCATCGGCACGTCTGAGATGACCTTCCACCGGCTGACTCTCGGGCAGCTGAACCCCTTCGACCCTGAAGAGGATATAGCCATCAGTACGAATGACCGTGACCTGTACATCATCTCCCGGTCGACGGATGAATACGCCAGAACGTATGCCACCCCTGGTACCGTGCTGCTGCGCGACGTCGTCTCGCTGACGTACACCTACACCAACGAGGCCGGGGAGGTCGTGCGCTCCTACAAGTACGGTGGCGCACCCAAGAGCAGGTCCTACTCCAACGGACGCTACTGGGAGGTCACCCGGGCGGAAGACGCGTTCGACAGCGCGCCCTGGTTTGATGGCTACGACGAGAAGGGGAACGAGCTGCCGGACGGGAAGTACACGCTCACCATCGAAGGCACAACCGGTGGCGCGTCCCCTGTGACCGAGCGGCTGACCCACGTCATTAAGGTGGATACGGCTCCGCCCGTCATCTCCAACGTGGAGATCACGGGCGAGGGGGATGCACGCACGCTGTCCTTCGACGCAACCGACGCGTCGCCCTTCCCGGGGTTTGGAGTCTCGTGGACGCAGGACGGCGAGCCTTTCATGCGCCAGAAGTACTACGGCTGGGGCGAGATTGGGGACGACGGGCTGCACCACGTCCACTTCGAGGTGCCGCTCTCCCAGATTGCTGAGCGTGCGGGTGGTGACCCCTCGAGCGTCTACCTGCAGGTGTGGGACTGGCCGGTCAATAGGGCAAGCGTGAAGGTGGACCTCAAGGCCATTCCCATGACGAAGCTGTCCGTCTCTCCCGAGTCGGCGACGCTGTCGGTGGGCCAGAGCGTGACGCTGAGCGCCTCCCACGAGCCCGCGGATGCGAGCGTGACCGACGTCGTATGGTCCTCCTCCAACGAGGCCGTGGCCACTGTCAGCCCGGACGGCGTCGTCAGCGCGGTGGGCGCGGGCGAGGCGACGGTGAGCGTGACCGATCCGACGCAGCCTTCGCTCGTGTCCGCGAGCGCCACGATCCGCGTTGAGGCTTCCGTTCCCGCGCCGAAGGCGGGTGCGTGGAAGTGGGACGGGCGCGGCTGGTGGTATCGCTACGAGGACGGCTCCTACCCGTCGAGCGAGACCCTCGTCATTGACGGGGCGACCTACCGTTTCGATGCGTCGGGGTATATGCGCACCGGCTGGGTGAGCGAGGGTGGACAGTGGTACTTCCACGCGGCCTCGGGCGCTCAGGCGAGTGGCTGGGTGCTCTCGGGTGTGCACTGGTACTACCTGAATCCGGACGGTGGGGCGATGATGACTGGCTGGGTGCAGGTGGGGTCCGCATGGTACTACCTGAGCCCTTCTGGCGGTGCGATGGCGACGGGGTGGCTGAAGGAAGGCGGCCACTGGTACTACCTGCACCACGGTAGCGGCGCGATGGCGACCGGCTGGGTGCGCATCTACCTGAAGTGGTATCACTTTGCCGAGAACGGCCAGCTGATCGGTTAGTCGGCGACCGAGACGGCTGATCCTACTCCCGCGCCCCGGACATGTGTCCGGGGCGCGGGCGTCGTTTGGGGGAGGGGTGGGGTCGTGTTGCGCCGCGCGGTGGGTCCACGCTGGGCCTTGTAAGCGCTGGTGAGGGGCGTGTGATGTGTGGGTGATCTATCAGGGGTGTTTGTCGCGAACAAGCTAACTGACAGGTACGCGGTAATAGTTCCTGAGATATTGTTTGTCAGGGGGGGCGCGTCCGCGTGGGCGAGGCACCCTGATGTGCTGATTGAGTGAGGGAGTGGTGGATGTTCCATCGAACGTTACCGGCGCTGGCGGTCACGCTTGTCGGCGCCCTGTCGATCGCCGTGTGCGGGGCGAGCCCGGCACTCGGTGCCGACGCGGCCGCGTCGCGCGTGGGCCCTCAGCACTCCGGCGTTGTCTCGCCCAGCGGCGAGGCCGCGCCGTCATTCCTGTCTCTGCGGCCCGGGGGCACCGTGCTCGCGCCCGGACAATCCATGGCCTTCGAGGCCTTGTACGACACGCGCCCCGCGGATAGCTCCGACGTCATCTGGGAATCCTCGGACACCTCCGTGTTCACCGTGGACGGCAACGGCCTCGTCACCGCCGTCGGTGTCGGCGAGGCGAAGATCACCGTGACCGATCGGGCGAGGAGCTCCGTGTTTGGCGTCTCGCCCGTCCAGGTCCGAGCCGTGCCCGAGGACACCGGAATCGAGCTGTCCTCCCCCTCGCTGACGTTGCTGCCCGGGGGCGGCGTCGTCGTCAACGCGCTCCTCGCGCCGAGCCTGCGCGCACGCGCGGTGACGTGGTCGCTGACCCCCTCCACGCTCGCCACCCTGACCCCGAACGAGGGTACCTCGAGCGCCAGCCTGTCCGCCTCCGCTCGTTCCGGCAGGGGCACGCTGAGCGCGACCGTGACGAACGAGAGCGGCGTCGCCGTCACCGCCTCGATCGAGGTCGAGGTCGAGCCTGATATCTCCGGCGACTTCGTCATCGAAGAGGATGGAACCCTCACCGGTTACCGGGGGACTGACGCGACCGTCGTGATCCCCGAGGGCGTCACCGCGATCGCCTCTCATGCCTGGAGCGGGACGGGGGTGACCTCCCTTCGGGTGCCCTCCAGCGTGCGCATCATCGGCGACGAGGCTTTCTCAAACAGCTCCCTCGAATCGCTCACCTTCGACGACGGGGAACAGGCGCCCTCCCAGCTCACGCAGATAGGCAGCCGCGCCTTCGTCAACACGGCCATCACGGACCTGTCCCTGCCCAGCTCGCTCGTCAGGGTCGCGCCGGACGCCTTCGTCGAGATGCCCCGCCTGACCTCGCTTCGCCTGGGGCCCAGCGTCGCCGCAGGGCAGCTCGTGGGCGCCTTCGCGGAGACGCCCGAACTCACCCGCATCGAGGTGGACGGCGCCAACGCGCACTACGAGTCCCTCGACGGGGTCCTGTACACGCGGGACCGCACGCGCCTGATCGCCTACCCCGCCGCCAGGAGCGCGGAAGGCTCCTACACGATTGCCGAGGGCGTCGAGGGAATCGACGACATGGCGTTCCTCATGGCGCGCGTGGAGTCCGTGTCCCTGCCCTCCACGCTGCGCCGCATAGGCAGCCAGTCCTTCGAGGGCGCCCACCTGCGCGAGCTGACGCTGCCCGACGCCTTCGAGACGATGGGCGCATCGGCCTTCTGGCACATGCCCGCGCTCACCCGCGTCGACCTGGGCGGAGCCAGGCACGTCTCGACCAACGCCTTCCGCGACGACGCTGCGCTGCGCGAGGCGAACCTGCGCCCCGACCGCGGGACGCTGGCGAGCGTCGCGGAAGGCGCTTTCGTCGGCACCGGCGTCACATCCATCTCCCTGCCGGACTCCGTGGCGAGCGTCGACGACGAGGCCTTCGCGAAGATGCCGGCGCTGACCTCGTTCCACGTCGGCGCAGCCCTGTCCGACCTCGGGGACTACGTGCTGGAGGAGGACGAGCGGCTCGCGACGATCAGCGTCAGCCCCTCCAACCCCACCTTCTCCGTGTCTGACGGCGCCCTCTACCGCAGGGCGGAGGGGGCCTCGACCCTGGTGCGATTCCCCCCGGCCAGCCCCGCGACCGAGGTCGTAGTCGCCCCGGGGACCACCGCGATCGGCGCCGAGGCCTTCGAGAACAGTGCCTCCCTGCGCCGCGTCGTCCTACCCGACGGACTCCAGACCATCGGGGAGGGAGCCTTCGACGGCTGCGCGAACCTGACGGACCTGGGGATCCCTGACTCCGTGCGGGAAGCCGCGGGGCTGACGAACACCGGCCTGGACACCGTCGAGCTGGGTTCGCAGGTGCGCGAGCTACGAATGGATGCTCGCGGGGCCCGCGTCGCGCGTCATATCCTGGTGCGCGGCGGCGTGGACGGCGTCTTCTCGAGTCAGGGCGTGGCGGCCAACGGGCGCCCGGAGAGCGTGTTCTTCGGAGAGGGCATGACCGCGGTGTCCTTCTCGGGGCAGACGCCGCGCGTCTTGGTGTTGCCCGCGACGCTGACCTCGCTCAGGCTCGCCGACGCGATGACGGCGGACCAGAAGGATGACACGATCATCTACGTGGCGGCCCCCGAGGGGACGGCAGCGTGGCGCGCCGCGGCGGGTGCGATGGCTGCCGCCGGTTACGAGGCCTCCCACCTCCTCCACTACGAGGCGCCGACGCTCACTCTGGCGGGCTCCGGCATCGACGAGGCCGGGGCCGGGTACTCGGTGAGCGTGGGCCAGGGAGCGGGAGTGCCCCTCACCGTCGCAGCGAGCGGCGGGACGCTGGGCGGACGCGAGGCACGCCTCGTCGAAGTCGAAGCGGACGGTGCCGAGGCGGTCCTGCGCGACTGGGGGTCGATGCCGAACAGCTCGGACACGCGCTCCTCCTCGCTCGCCTACACGTGGACCCCGTCCGGGACCGCGGCCAGCCTGCGCGTCGAGGTCCGCGACGCTACCAGGCTCGTCCGCTCGGCGACCCTCACCCTGACCCGCCCCCTGCCCGTGCCCACGCCGGCGTCCCCGACTCCGGGCGCCCTGCCCGCTCCGAACGACGGCGGTGCCCCCGTGCCCGCCATCACCCCCCACCCCGGTGAGCAGCCGGTTCCCGTCTATCCGGTGCCCGCTCCGCGCCCGGCTCCCACGACCTTCCCCGACCCGACGATCGGGTCGTGGAGTTGGGGCCCGCTTGGCTGGCGTTTCGTGTATGCGGACGGGGGATTCCCGGCGAACACCTCCGCCGTGCTCGACGCTCAGATCTACCGCTTCGACCCCTCTGGCTACATCCGAACCGGATGGGCGTATGACTCCGGCTCCTGGTACTATCACGCGCCCACGGGCGAGCAGGTGAGCGGCTGGGTTCGTGACGCCTTCTCGTGGTACTACCTGGATCCTGCTTCTGGTGCCATGGTGACCGGCTGGCTTCTGGAGGGCGGGTCTTGGTATTACCTGATGCCCGGCAGCGGGGCGATGGCCACGGGATGGCAGCGCGTCGACGGAACCTGGTACCGCTTTGCCGACACGGGTCGCTGGCTCGGATAGCATTGCAACGCCGTGAATGGGTGCGGGGGTGACCGAGGGGGCACCCTCGCACCGCATACACCCGCCCAGGACGGGGTGCTGACGCCCCTTCCAATCAGCCGCTCATATTCTGATCGGCCGGGCGAAATGTTCGTATTTCGGGCTCGTCACAGGTTGGACATATGCCGAGAAAATTGCCGGGAAAGCTATCGAGCGCCAGAGGAAGAGGACTAGTCTTGAGAGAGGAACGCCACTGAGGCGTGAGCGTTCCCCACCACTAGTTTTCGATCAAGTGAGGCACAGATGTCCCATCGACGATTCCCGGCGCTGACGCTGATAGCGGCCGGCGTCCTGGCCCTAACCACGGTCTGCATCCCAGCCGCCACCGCGGCAGGCTCGGGCGCGGCGGCCACGACCGGGGCCCTCCAGCCCTCGACCGTGCTTGCCCCCACCATCGATGTCCCGACGACGAGGCTCGACATCTCGCCGACCTCGACCGCACTCTCCCTCGGTCAGTCCCTCACCTTCGACGCCGCATACGACTCTGGGCCCGTCTACCCCGGCGACGTGGAATGGGCATCCTCGAACGACTCGGTCCTCACCGTGGACCAGAAGGGCCGCGTCAGCGCGGTGGGCCTCGGCGAGGCGACGATCACCGTCACCGACAAGAACGACGCATCACTCACCTCCACCTCAACAGTCCAGGTCCGCGAGGTTTCCGAGGAGGCCGGCATCGAGCTGTCCACCTCCGATGTCTCCGCCGTCGTCAACCACAGCGTCTTCCTCAACGCCCTCCTCTCACCCTCGCTCCAGGGCAGTACCGTCACGTGGAACGTGACTCCCTCCTCGCTGGGGAGTATCAATGCCCGTGACGATGCATCCGCCGTAGAGTTCTGGGCCTCGCAGCAGGCCGGAACCGGCACGCTCACCGCGACAGTCACCAACGCGGCGGGGGCGGCCAAGACGGTTACCGTCCCCGTGAGCGTCCAACCCGACCCGCGAGGCGACTTCGTCACGAACGACGACGGCGTCCTCGTGGAGTACAGGGGCACAGACCCGAACATCCGGATCCCCGAAGGCGTCACGGGCATCGGCTCCAGCTTCTCCTCAATCGCCCTCGACTCGGTCTGGGTGCCCGCCTCCGTGCGTACCATCGACGACCGCGCGTTCTACGGAACGGGCCTGAAGGAGATCACCTTCCAGGACGACGACGAACATCCCTCTCAGCTCACCGCCATCTACGGCGAGGCCTTCTCGATGACCGCCATCGAGACGCTGACCCTTCCCCGATCCGTCGAGACCGTCCTTCAGTCCTTCGAAAACATGGGGAACCTGACGACCGTGCGCCTGGGACCCAACCTCGGCCCCGACCAACTCGTGGGAGACTTCCGCTACACGCCGAAGCTGACGAACATTGAGGTGGACCCCGCCAACGCGAACTACACCAGCGACGAGGGCGTCCTGTACACGAAGGACCACTCACACCTCATCGCCTACCCCTCGGCGAAGAACGCCGCAGGAAACTACCGGATCCCGGAGGGAACCAGCGCCATCGACGACAACGCGTTCGAGAACGCGCAGGTCTCCACCGTCACGATGCCCTCCACGCTGCGCACGATCGGCGCGCAGGCATTCGCGCACTCCGACCTCACCCAGCTCACCCTGCCCGACGGGCTTCGCAGCGCGGGCACCTGGGCCTTCGCCTACACCACCAACCTGACCAGCGTCGACCTGGGCGGCATCACCACCCTGCCCGACGGCGCGTTCATCGGCTCGAGCTCGCTGGCCGACGTGAACTTCCGCCCCGACCTCGCCGCGCTCACGACGATCGGTGAGGACGCCTTCGACTGGACGAGCCTGACCTCCGCCATCCTGCCCGACACGGTCACGACCATCGCGGACAACGCCTTCGCCAACAACAAGTCGCTCACCTCGCTGCACCTGGGCGCGGGTGTTACCTCCATCGGAGCCACGGCCCTGGGAGGGACCCCCTCCCTCGCTACCCTGAGCGTGAGCCCCGCCAACGCCTCGTACTACGTGACGGACGGAGTCCTCTACGAGCACGCCCCGGCTGGCCCCCGACTGGTGCGTTACCCGCCCGCCAGGCCCGGGAGCGAGTTCGAGGTTGCCGCCGGCACGACCTGGATCGGCACGTGGGCCTTCGACAGCGCCTCCTCCCTCACCCGCGTCGTCCTGCCCGAAGGGCTCACGACCATCGACTACGGTGCGTTCTACGGCTGCACAAGCCTGACCGACATGGCCATCCCCGAGTCAGTGGACACCGCCAGGGGCGTGGTCAACACCGGTCTTGACACCGTCGAATTCGGCAGCCATATGCGCGAAATCTCGATGACCGCACGCGAGTACCGCATGGCCCCCCACCTCATCGTGCGCGGCGGCGTCAACGGCGAGTACTACACCGACGGGGAGGCCTCGAACGGGCGCCCCGAGAGTGCCTTCTTCGGCGAAGGCATGACGACCGTCGCCATTCGCTCCAAGGGACCGAAGGTCGTGGTCCTGCCCTCGACCCTCACCCAGTTCGAGCTCGACCCCTTCTCCGCCAAGGGCTTCAAGACCGACACCCAGGTCTACGTCGCCGCCGCCGAGGGATCGTCCGCCTGGAACGTCGCCAAGGCCGAACTGGAGAAGGAGAGCATCGACCAGTCGCACCTGCACGCCTACGTGCCCGCCACGATCACGCTGTCGGGCTCCGGCATTGACCAGGCCGATGAGGGCTACGCGTGGACCGGTACCCCGGGCACAGCCCTCACCCTGACCGCCACCGCGAGCGGTGCCGTGCCCGACGGGCGCGAACTGCGCGTCACCCAGGTCGACGCAGACGGCACCGAGACCCTCATCCAAGACTGGAGCGCGATGGAGCAGGAAGGGGAAGCCTCGAGCCTGAGCGTCTCGTGGACCCCCAACGCCTCCGGCGCACACCTGCGCGTCGAGACCCGCGACATCACGCGCGTCGTGCGCTCGACGAGCCTGAGCGTCACCGCCGCTCCCGCGCCCCAGCCCACAGCCGGAACGTGGCAGTGGGGCGCTCACGGCTGGTGGTACCGCTACGCGGACGGCACCTACCCGGCCAGCGAGACCCTCGTGATCGACGGCCAGGTCTACCGCTTCGACGCCGCCGGCTACATGCGCACCGGCTGGGTGCGCGAAGACGGCACCTGGTACTACCACGCCATGTCCGGCGCGCAGGCCAGCGGCTGGGTGCTCGACGGAGTCTCCTGGTACTACCTGACCCCGGGCACGGGAGCCATGGCAACCGGCTGGCTCAAGGACGGCGATTCCTGGTACTACCTGAACCCTGCCTCCGGCGCCATGGTCACCGGCTGGCTCAAGGATGGCGATTCCTGGTACTACCTGAGGCCCGGCAGCGGAGCCATGGTCACCGGTCGCGTGTGGATCGGCTGGCGCTGGTACACCTTCGCCGACAACGGCCAGTGGATCCGCTAGCCACCCGGGGCCGCGAAATCCCAGCGTTTTCACAGGTCCTTTCAGTGAACCCCCAAGGAACGCCCCCTACAGTAGGTGTCATCACAAGGGAATACGGCACGGGCCACGCGGGCCCGGGACCTGCCGACGAGACACTACTGAGGAGTCATCTGGGAGTACTTGCACTGTGTTGATGGGATACGCCGAGGGGCCGACCGCCAGGTCGGCCCCTCGGCGTCTCTGCATCCAGGACGATCAGTGGTGCAATCGTGTGCGAGTGCTACATGTCGTTGGCGTGCTGGCCTCCGGGTCTGCGCTGCTCAGTTTGTGCAGCGGAGTGTGGTGAGCAATCTGCGCTGCTGAGTTTGTGCAGCGGCGCCTGCGCTGTGGATTTTCTACGGCGGAGTGCGTGTGGCGGAGTTTCGTGTGGTGGGGCCTGTGTTACTGAGTGTGGTGAGGAGTCTGCGCTGTAGGACCGCCGCTGTTTCGGATGTGTTTCCCAGCGCCCACCAATTTCGCACGTAATTCCCCCACGACTGCTTCAAAGGTTGAATTGTGATCGTTGGAATTGCAACGTTTCTAGGTGTTGTTGAATGTTCCACAGTCGAATTACGTGCAATTTTGTGGAGCCATGCCCGGCAGGTGCGATCTTTGCGTTCGCCTGCTAGGCCTCGCGTGTTCTGGATAGGAACGGAACATCTGGATAGGAACGGAACATCTGGATAGGTTATTTTCCTATCCAGAAGCCGATAACCTATCCACATCGTCGTTTCCTATCCAGTTCGTTGGTGCCCGGCGCCTTCGGTGGCCTCTGAGGTGGTGGTACTGAGGGGGTTTGCGCTGGAGGGGTCTGGGTTTTTCGGACCGTTTGTTGTGAGAGGGTTGTTCTGAGTGGTCCCGGCTGCTTGTGGCCGGGCAGAATGGATGACCATGAGGAAGTTCTCGAAGCACACGCCTGAGCAGATTGTCGTGAAGCTGGAGAAGGCCGAGGCGCTGCGAGGTGAGGGCATGAGTACGGCCCAGGCCTGCCGCGCGCTGGGTATCAGCGAGGCGACGTTGTGTAGTGAGGCCTGCTTGTGCTGAGGGCTTCGCTGCGGCATAGCCGACACTCATGCGCTGCTCCGTTAACTGGCGCCAATATCGCTGGTCGTGGTGTCGTGGTGTCTACAGTGCGGATCGTCGAGGTGAGAAATGCCGGAGTGCGCTGTGGCAGGTGAAAAAGCCGGGGCGCGCCGGGCTCCACGAGAGAACCCAACGCGCCCCGGCCTCGTCGGTGAAAGGGCGAGCGAGCTTAGAAGCGCTCGACCCCCGCGTCCCAGGCGGCGCGCATGGGGTTGGCGTCTGCGACCAGCTGATCGAAACGCAGGTCGGCGATGTCGATGACCTCACCGAGCGCGAAGCGGGCCTCGCGGGCGGGGGAGTGTTCGACGCGGCGCCAGCCGGACTCGAGCAGGTGCTTGCGATCCACCACGTTGTCCACGCAGATGACCAGCGGGCGGCCGAACTTCGTGCGATAGGCGGTGGCCAGGGCGCGCAGTTCCTCGGCCTCCTTGTCGGTCAGCTCGCCGATCGACAGATTCGAGGTGTCCGCCAGCGACTGCTCGTCGCCCTGCCCGTCCAGGACCAGGGAAACAATGTCGGCATACGAGGCGATGAGCTCCTCCGCCTCCTGCGGCGTCGCCGACAGGACCGCGTCCTCGAAGGAGGAACGAAGCTCGGACACGGACGCGAAGGGGCGCGCTTCCCATGCCCGCTCGGCCGGCCACGTCTTCGTCGTGAACATCTTGGAGAAAGCCGACACGAAAGCCTGCCGATCCATCTCGTTGACGTCGTCCAGGTTGATCTTCTTGCCGTCCACCACGGCCACGTCCGGCGAGGCCTGGCGTCCGATGTGGAAGAACAGGAGGTTCAGGATGATGGCCGTCAGCGAGCCGATGGTCACGCCGGAGCCGAAGATGATCTGCAGCCAGGAGGGCATGACACTCACGATCCCGGGCTTCAGGGTCACGAGGAGGGCCAGGCCGATCGACGTGGAGACGATGACGGCGTTGCGGTTGTCGCGCAGGTCAACCTTCGCCAGGGTCTGGATGCCGACGACTGCGACGTTGGCGAACATCGCCAGGGAGGCGCCGCCGATGACAGGCTGCGGGATGGCTGCGACGATGGCCGCTGCCTTGGGCAGCAGACCCAGGAAGATCATGAAGACACCTGCCGCGGTGACGACCCAGCGGGACTTCACGCGGGTGAGGCGTACGAGACCGACGTTCTGCGCGAAGCAGGTGTAGGGGAAGGAGTTGAGGACGCCGCCCAGCAGGGTGGACAGGCCGTCGGCGCGCAGGGCGTTAGCGATGTCGCGCGGGGCGATGCGCTTGCCCACGACCTCGCCGGTGGCGAAGACGTCGCCCGTGGTCTCCACGGCGGTGACCGCCATGACGATGATCATGGCGAGGAGCGCGGTGAGCGAGAACTTCGGGATGCCGAAGTAGAAGGGCGTGGTGATGCCCAGCCAACTGGCCTCTCCCACGCCCGAGAAATCGGTCTTGCCCATCGCAAAGGCAACGGCTGTCATGATGAGCAAAGCAAGGAGCACGGACAGGGTGCCCATGAAGCCCTTGAAGAGGCGCTGGATGATGACGATGATCGCGATCGTTCCAAAAGCGTAGCCCAGTGCCTCGAACGTTGCGCTTGCCTTCGCTGCGTCATCGACGGCCCGATCGGCCCAGGCGACGATGTCACCGGCGGAGACGGACAGGAGCGTCGTGCCCATGACGGTCAGGAGCGTGCCCGTGACAATCGGAGGGAAGAAACGCAGGAGCTTGGCGAAGAAGGGGGCGGCCAGGAAGACGAGAAGGCCGACGGCGATGATGGAGCCGTACATGGTGGCCAGGCCGGTCTCCGGGTCGGCGCCGGGGGGTGTGGCCGCAGCTCCGATAGCAATGAGGGGGGAGACGGCGGTGAAGGTGACGCCCTGGATGAGGGGGAGCTTCACGCCGATGAAGCGGCCGATGCCGGCCGACTGGATGATGGTGGCGATGCCGCAGGTGAGCAGGTCTGCGTTAATGAGGTGGACCAGCGTGTGGTTGTCGAGCCCGAGGCCGGAAGCGATGACGAGCGGGACGACCACGGCGCCCGCGTAAAACGCGAGGACGTGCTGAATGCCCAGAATGGTGAGTTTCCCAAAGGGAGGGACTTGATCGACGGGGTGGGGAGCGGACGAGGGGCTTGATGCCATCTGTGTCTCCTGGACCTTTATCCAAGTGTTGAAGGGACCCCTCCATTCTCTGTGATCGGCAGGATTGTTTTACGAGTTATTTAAAAAGTGTGGCGAGTTATATGTCACGGGCCCTTGTCGTTTACGATGTGAACAAAGCTGGACGTATGCGGGAGGGAGGCCGGTATGACGCGCAATGGTCGTCCTCCGTCGATGGCGGATGTGGCCGAATTGGTCGGAGTCTCCCATCAGACGGTGTCTCGCGTGGTGAACGGCAAGGGGCGTGTGTCGCCTCGGACGCGCGAGCGCGTGCAGGCCGCGATTGATCAGCTGGGATACCGTCCGAACTCCGTGGCCCGTGCCCTGGTGACCGCCCGATCGGGCATTATCGGCGTCGTGACCACGACCTCGGCCCACTTCGGTCCCTCCTCGATGCTGGTCGCCCTGGAGGTCGCCGCCCGCGAGGCTGGGCTCTTCACGTCGGTCGTGGCCCTCGATCGTTTCGGCCCGGACGACGTGGCCAGCGCCTTCGACCACTTCTCCTCCCTGGCCGCCGAGGCGATCGTCGTCATCGCGCCGGTGGATTCTCTCGCCGAGGCCGTGGCCTCCCAGGGCGCGTCCGTGCCGGTGGTCGCGGTCTCCGGTGGGCGCGCGTTCGGTCGCGGAGTGTCGGTCGTTCACGCGGATCAGCGCGGAGGTGCGCGAGTGCTCGCGGAGCACCTCATGTCGCTGGGGCACAGGGACATTGCCTGCGTGGCGGGCCCTCAGGAGTGGTTCGAGGCGCGCGAACGTGTGGCCGGGTGGCGTGAGGCGATGGATGAGGCGGGTCTACCGAAGCGTGCACCGCTGGTCGGCTCGTGGGAGGCTCGCTGGGGGTACGTCGCCGGACAGAACCTCGTCGAGGATGGCCTGCCCGACGCGGTGATGTGCGCGAACGATGAGGTCGCGGTCGGCCTCCTGCGCGCCTTCGCCGAGGCCGGGGTGAGCGTTCCGGGCGACGTGTCGGTCGCGGGTTTCGACGACGTGCCGATGGCCGCCTACGCGGGGCCGGGGCTGACGACGGTGCGCCAGGATTTCGCGGATCTTGGGCGCTGCGCGCTTGAGGTCGTCAGTCGCGCGCTCGATGGGGAATTGGTGGACACGTACGTGCGTCCCACTCGCCTCGTTGTGCGTGGTTCGACGGGAGTTTGTCCTCGTTAGAGGCTCTTTTTTGTCGTCGTGCTTGCCTTGTGCGCGGGTGGGTGTTAACGTTAACCCAACCGCTCATCGATGCTCAGTGAGGAGTACGAATGGATCACCGCAACCCCGACACATGGACCCCCGAGTTCGCGCGCGAGATCGAGCGCGTCCGCGAATACGTCGCCACCCTGCATGCCGAGCTGCCCCGCTGGGGCCTCGTTGTCTGGACAGCAGGAAACGTCTCCCAGCGCGTGCGCGGCGAGGCCGAGGATGGCAGCCAGGACCTTCTCGTCATCAAGCCCTCGGGCGTGTCCTACGACGACCTGAGCCCCGAGGCAATGGTCGTGTGTGACCTCGATGGAAACCTTGTGCTGGGCGAGGGATCTCCCTCCTCGGACACCGCCGCGCATGCATACGTCTATCGCCACATGAGCGAGGTGGGCGGCGTCGTGCACACGCACTCCACCTATGCCACCGCGTGGGCTGCGCGCGGAGAGGAGATTCCCTGCGTCCTGACCATGATGGGTGACGAGTTCGGCGGTCCCGTCCCCGTTGGCCCCTTCGCCCTCATTGGCGACGACTCGATCGGGCGTGGCATCGTCGATACCCTGCGCGAATCGCGCTCACCTGCGGTCCTCATGCGCAACCACGGCCCCTTCACGATCGGGCGCGACGCGCGCGCCGCAGTCAAGGCCGCCGTCATGGTCGAGGAGGTTGCCAAGACCGTGCATGTCGCGCGCGCGGGCGGGCCTCTCGTTCCCATCGAACAGCACCACATTGATTCCCTCTACGACCGCTACCAAAACGTCTACGGACAGCACTGACATCAAAGGAGATTTCACCGTGACCAGTTTCTACGAGGGCCGCGAGGTCTGGTTCGTCACCGGCAGCCAGGACCTGTACGGCGAGGAAACGCTGGCGCAGGTCGCCGAGCAGTCCCGCGAGGTTGTGCGCCTGCTCAACGAATCCGACCTGCTTCCCGCGCCGATCGTGTGGAAGCCCGTCCTGAAGGACTCCGACTCCATCAAGCGAGCGATGCTCGAGGCCAGCGCGGACGACCGTGTCCTCGGCGTCATCTCCTGGATGCACACCTTTAGCCCCGCGAAGATGTGGATCCGAGGCCTCGAGGTCCTGCGCAAGCCCCTGCTGCACCTGGCGACCCAGGCCAATGTCGAGATCCCCTGGGACAGCATCGACATGGACTTCATGAACCTGAACCAGGCAGCGCATGGTGACCGCGAATACGCGTACATCCTCACGCGCCTGGGCCTGGCTCGCGCCACCGTGGTCGGTCATGCCTCGCAGGAGAATACGCGTCGCCGCGTCGCCAACTGGGTGCGCGCGGCCGGAGGTTTCGCGGCGACCAACGAGCTGCGTGTCGTGCGCTTCGGCGACAACATGCGCAACGTGGCAGTCACGGAGGGTGACAAGACCGAGGCTGAGCGTCGCCTCGGCGTCTCGGTCAACACGTGGTCGGTCAACGACCTCGTGGCCGTCGTTGATGCCGTGGACGAGGGGGCCATCGATGCCCTCGTGGCCGAATACTGCGAGCGCTACGACGTGGCCCCCGAGCTGGCCCCGGGTGGGGATCGCGCGGAATCGCTGCGCTACGCCGCCCGCGAGGAGATCGCGCTGCGCACCTTCCTCGAAGAGCGCGGAGCGATGGCCTTCACGACCAACTTCGAAGACCTCGGCGGGCTCCGTCAGCTCCCTGGCCTGGCCGTCCAGCGCCTGACCGAGGCCGGCTATGGCTTTAGCGCCGAGGGTGACTGGAAGACCGCGGTCCTCGTGCGCGCCGCGAAGGTCATGGGAGAGGGGTTGCCCGGCGGTGCCTCGCTCATGGAGGACTACACCTACAACCTCGTCGAAGGTCAGGAGATGATCCTGGGCGCCCACATGCTCGAGGTGTGCCCCTCGCTGACGAATGCCCGCCCGCGCATCGAGATCCATCCCCTGGGCATCGGGGATCGCGAGGATCCCGTGCGCATGGTCTTCGACGCGGCCCCGGGGCGCGGCGTCGTCGTCGCGATGTCTGACATGCGCGACCGCTTCCGCCTCACCGCGAACATTGTCAATGTCATCGAGCCTCCCCAGCCGATGCCCAAGCTCCCGGTCGCGCGCGCGATGTGGATCCCCGAACCCGACTTCTACACCTCTGTGGAGGCGTGGCTGACGGCGGGCGGAGCGCACCATACGTGCATGTCGACGCAGATCGAGCCTGAGGTGTGGGAGAACTTTGCGGCGCTGGCGCACATGGAGCTCGTGGTTATCGACGAGTCGACAACGCGACGCGACTTTGCCTCCGGCGTGCGCTGGAACCAGGCGTACCACCGCCTCGCCGAGGGGCTGTAAAACCCGCTCATATCGGCTGTGTGGGGTCGTCTGGCCCCGCACAGCCGGGGGATTCCTTTGTTTATATGTCCGTTCTTAAAGTTGTGAACGTTAACAATTGTTATCGGAACGTTATCAATTGGGCAATGCGAGGGTGACCCCTCTCTCATATGGTACAAGTTGTCAGACCACACGACGGACGTGTGGAGACGTGACGCCCATCGACAGTGATGTCGAGGCAACAAACAGGAGATATTCCATGAAGACACGTGGTTTCTTTGGCAAGATGGCAACGGTTGCGGCCACCTTCGCGGCCGGCGCCCTTGCACTGAGCGGATGCGCGGGCGGCGGCGCCGGCGGCGCCTCCAGCTCCGATAGCGGCGCTGCCGCCTCGAACGGCGGCAAGGTCAAGGTCGGCGTCGCAATGCCGACCCAGACCTCGGAGCGCTGGATCGCCGACGGCAACGCGGTGAAGGAAGGCCTCGAGGCAGCCGGATACGAGGTTGACCTCCAGTTCGCCAACGACGACATTCCCACCCAGACCCAGCAGATCGACCAGATGATCACCAACGGTGCCACCATCCTGGTCATCGCCTCCATTGACGGCACGGCCCTGTCGAGCCAGCTCGACACCGCGGGTTCGAAGAACATCCCGGTCATCGCCTACGACCGCCTCATCCGCGACAACGAGAACGTTGACTTCTACGTCTCCTTCGACAACTTCAAGGTCGGCGTCGCACAGGGCAACGCTCTGCTGTTCGGCCTTGGCCTGACCGATAAGGACGGCAAGAAGCTCGACAACGCCCCCAAGGGCCCGCTCAACATCGAGCTTTTCGCCGGTTCGCCCGACGATAACAACGCCAAGTTCTTCTTCGATGGCGCCATGAGCGTCCTCAAGCCCTACCTCGACGACGGCACGCTCGTCGTCAAGTCCGGCCAGACCAGCTTCGACCAGGTCGCCATCCTGCGCTGGCAGCAGGAAGTCGCCCAGA
>ERZ772912.134-NODE-134-length-35888-cov-3.815729_pt1 | contig 35888 bp, 30 predicted proteins | sample MGYA00512119_ERZ772912 | MGnify/ENA primary metagenome ERZ772912 (study PRJEB29015, sample SAMEA2738048) | human oral metagenome | biome: human oral; feature: human-associated habitat; material: saliva | place: China | collected 2230 ...
GGTGATGTTGCACCTTGCGGCGTGAGGTGCTGGCGCCCGAAGGCGCCTCAGGGGGTACCCGTACGCCGGCCTTTCATGGTGTGGGGTGAGTTGCGTTCCTAGGGGAGTGGGGCTACTGGTGCCCACGGGCGCTTGGGGGGCTCGGCTTTGGTGGGGGAGGCCGTCGCACGGGTACCCCCTGTGGCTTTACGGGCGCTGGGGTGATGTTGCGTCTTGCGGTGTGGGGTGCTGGCGCCCGAAGGCGCCTCAGGGGGCACCCGCACGCCGGCCTTTCATGGTGGGGGGCGGGTTACGGCTCTGGGTGAGTGAGCTGGTGCCCGAGGGGCTCGAGGCAGGAGCAGCTCAGTGGCCTTGGGGAGCGTGGGGCTGCGTTGTGCTCTGGGGGCGTGGTGAAGGACAGAGCGACCAGCCGTGTGGAAGGAAGGGTGACGCGGGGGCTGTCCCTGGGGCGCCTTCGGGCGCCAGCATTGTGGGGCGTGAACTGCCCATGCCGGTTTGCGCCCGTAAAGCCACAGGGATTGCCCCCACGGCGCCCCGTGCAGCGAAGGCACGGAAACCTCGGAAACCTCGCCGCTCCGCCTTGACGCAGCGGCGTCAATCCATCGAGTCGTTGTTGCCCTGGGTGATGTGCCGTCGGATGAAGTGGCGGATCCTGTCCCAGCGGGTCTCGGGTTTCTTCGGAGACTGGGCTTCCGGCTGGGTGGCGGTCTGCTGGGCGGCTTCTTCCTGCTGGCGGACCTCGGCTTCGGCGGCTTCGCTGGCGACGTTCTGGGCCACGGCCACGGCTTCGGCGGCTGCGGTGGCGGCTTCCTCGGGCGAGAGGGTTTCGGTGCTGCTGCCGTCATCCGGGGGCGGGGATTCGCTCAGGGGGCTGTCGGCGCGGGGGTCCATTTCCACGCCCACGGGCGAGACCTGATCGGAGGCGACGTGGAAGGGGCTGCGCTCTTCCATGGGCACGGGGTCGTCGTGGTGGATGCGCCACCAGACGAAGATGACCAGCAGGACGGTGAAGACGCCCATGCTCTGCGGGAAGCCCTGGGTGCCCAGGTACTGCATGGCCAGGCCGCTGAGCAGGGGGCCGATGGCGGCGCCGATGCCGTGCAGCAGCAGCAGGCCCCGGGTGGCTTCCAGTGCTTCGTTGGCGGGGAAGCGGTCATGGGTCTGGGCCACGGCCATGCCGTAGATGGAGAACATGAAGATGCCCAGCACGAAGGAGAGCGCGATGTAGTCGTTGGGCTCCGCACCGCCATCGAGCACCGAGTCCACCACGCTGAGGGCGACCAGGGCGAGGGTGGCGCCGGCAGCGACGGCGATGAGCATTTCGCGGCGGTCACGGCAGTGGTCGGACATCCAGCCGATGGGCCACTGGGTGAGGGCGCCCCCCAGGATGGCGACAGCGGTGAAGTTGGCGATGTCGATGTCGGAGAAGTTCAGCGCCCGGCCGTAGATGGCGGTGAGTGCCCAGAAGGCGCCCAGCACGAGGCCGGAGCACAGGGCGCCGGCCACGCCGGAGGGGGTGCGCCGCGCCAGGGTGCCCAGCGAGAGGCTGGGCGTGGCAATGGGCAGGGGCTGCGGCACGGGGGTGAGGGCGATGGGCAGCAGCCCCATGCAGAACAGGATGGCCGCGATGATGAACGACTCGATGGCCGTGGCGCCGTAGAAGGTGACGAAGTACTGGCCGATGGCGACGGTGGCCAGGTTGACGACCATGTAGACGGCGAAGATGCTGGCCTGGCTGCCGGGTGTGGCCTGGCTGCGTTCGTTGAGCCAGCTCTCGATGACCATGTAGATGCCCATCAGCGCCAGGCCGTTGAAGACGCGCAGCACGAGCCAGACCCAGGGGTCGACGACCATGCCGAAGGCCAGCGTGAGGGCGGCGGACAGGGCCGCAAAGCTGGCGAAGCAGCGCACGTGGCCCACGCGGCGGATCAGGATCGGGCAGATCCAGCCGCCGGCGATGTAGCCGACGTAGTAGCCTGACATGATCAGGCCGATCATGAGGTTGCTGAAGCCTTCGTAGACGCCACGCAGGCCGATCACCATCCCCAGCAGGCCGGAGCCGACCAGTAGAAGGCCCATGCCGATCAGCAGGGATGAAATGGACCAGATCGAGCGCAGCATGGGTCGGTCAGCCGGGAGGAGCTTCCGTTGACCCGGCCGTGCGCCGGGCGTCGGAATTGTTTCGGAAGTCGTTTATGGTAAGGGAGACCGCCGGTTTTGTGGGCCGACGGTCGTTTCCGTCACTTCTGGACTTTTTCCGTGCTCTTTGCCCGGGCGGCCGAGAAGCTGCCGGCCCCCACGGTCAGGGCCTTCTTCGGATCGATCCACTTGCGGAAGGCGGCGTTGACCTGCTCCAGCGTGAGTGCGCGGATCTGCTCGTCGCGGCGGGTCCAGCGGCCCATGTCGGTGTTCCAGAACAGGTTGCTGGACAACAGGCTGGTCACGTTGGCCTCGCTGGCCAGGTACTGGCGACGCTGGTCCATCAGGGCGTTGCGGGCCTCGTCCAGTTCGGTCTGGGAGAAGCCGTCGGCGTGCACGCGCTCGATCTCTTCCTGCAGTGCCTTCTGCAGCCGGTCGATGTTGGCCGGTGCCAGGATGGCACGGATGTCGATCATGGCGTTGTCCACGTCACGGCTGGCTGACAGCGAGGCGTAGGCGCCGTAGCTGATGCTCTCCTTCTCGCGCAGGCGGTGGAAGAGGCGTGCATCGGCCGAGCCGCCCAGCAGGCGCACGGCCATGGACAGCGCCGTGTAGTCGGGGTGCTCTTCCGAGAGGGGGATGTTGCGGGCCTGCAGCAGCACGGCGTTGGCCTTGTCGGGCACGTCCACCATTTCGGTGGCGGCGGGCAGGCCGTGGTAGTCCATGTGGATCCGGGCATAGGCCTGCGGGCTCTTCCAGTCGCCCAGCAGCTTCTGCAGTTCGGCCTTCAGGGCCTCGGGGTCGACGTTGCCCACGACCGAGAACTGGCCGTGGGAGGCGCCGGCGAAGTCCTGCCAGAACTTCATCAGCCGTTCGGGGGTCTGGGCCTTCAGGTCGGTGACGACCTCGTCCATCGTGCGGTAGTGGCGGGGGTCATCGGCCGGATAGGCATGGCCGCGGACCGCCATGGCTTCGGCAGCCAGTGCTTCCGGCTGATGGCGCTGGGCTTCGATGCCGGTGAGCACCTGGTCGCGCCGCTCCTGGAACACGTCCTTGGGAAACACGGGCTCGCGCAGCGCGCTCGCGGCCAGGGTCAGTGCTTCTGACAGGTTCCTGGCCGGGACGCTCAGCGACACCTTGGCGCCGCTGGCGTTGGCGTCGATGCTCAGCCGGGCATCCAGTGCGCGCAGGCGGTCCTCGAAGGCCTGGCGCGGCAGCTGTTTCGTGCCCGAGAGCATCATGGTGTCCAGCAGGTCGGCTTCACGCCAGCGGCCCGAGAGGTTCTGCAGGTTGCCCCATTGCAGGTTCAGCGACAGGCTCACGCGATCGCCCTTCACCTTGCGCGGCAGGATGGCATAGCGGATGCCATTGGGCAGCTGGCCGATCTGGGTGCGTTCGGTGATGCTGGCAGGGGTGAGCGCGACGTCGGCCGTGAAGGCTTCGGCCTGCTGCCATTTGTGGTCCTTCAGCAGGGCGGCGATGTCGGGGCGCGACGGGTTGGGGGCACGGACCGGCTGGGCCGTGGGCAGGTACCAGGCCAGCGTGCGGTTGTCGCGCACCAGCCAGCGGCGGCCGGCGGCACGGATCTCGTCCAGCGTCATGGCCTGGGCCCAGTCGGCTTGGGCGAAGGGCAGGCGCCAGTCTCCCTGGGCCACGGCTTCGGTCAGCGCCATGGCCAGGGCCTCGGGGTCTTCGGCCAGGCGCTGCATGCTGTTCCTGACGTCCTGCTTGGTGCGGTCCAGGGCTTCCTGCGACAGCGGCAGTTCGCCTTCGACCACCTTGCGCAGGGTGTCCCAGACGATCTGCCGCTTGTCTTCCGAGGCCAGCGTGGCGCTGAACAGCAGCATGCCCGGGTCGTACAGGTCGGACGAGGAGGCGCCCACGTTCACGGCGTAGCCGGGCTTGACCAGTTGCTGGTAGAGCGGGCCGTCGGGTTCGCGCGTGAGCATCTCGGCCAGCAGGGACAGGGCCACGGTGTCACGCGCTGCACCGGCTGGCGTGTGATAGCCGGCAAGCAGCAGCGGCACGCCGCCCGTGCGGCGCACCACCACTTCGCGTTCGCCCTGCTGGGCGGGGTCCAGGGTGTAGGGCTGGACGATGGGTGTCTTCGGGCGCGGGATGCTGCCGAATGCCTTCTGCACGGCGGCCAGCGTGCCGTTCACGTCGAACTGGCCGGTGATGATCAGCACCGCGTTGTCGGGGCGGTAGTAGCGCCCGTAGAAGTTCTGCAGGTTGTCGGGTGCGACGGCGTCAAGGTCGGAAAGCGCGCCGATGACGGAGCGGCTGTAGGGATGGAAGCCGTAGGCAGTGGCCATGAGCTGGTGGTAGAGCACCGTGCCGGGCCGGTTCTCGTTGGACTCCATCTCGTTGATGACGACCGGGCGCTCGCTCTTGAGCTTGCCGGCATCGATGCGGATGTTCTGCATCGTGTCGGCCAGCCAGGACAGCATCCAGTCGCGCGTGGCGTCGCTGGCGTTGAACTGGCCGAAGTAGTTGGTGCGGTCATACCAGGTGGTGCCGTTCCAGTCGATGCCGCGCCGGGTCAGCTCCTTCTTGGGATCGGGGATCTTCTCGGTGCCCTTGAAGAGCATGTGTTCCAGCAGGTGCGCCATGCCGGCTTCGCCCGGCCCTTCGTGGCGCGATCCCACCTTGTAGACCAGGTTGACGGTCATGGTGGGCTTGGACTCGTCCGGGCCCAGCAGCACGGTCAGGCCGTTGGAGAGCTGGTACTGGGTGACGCCGTTGATGGGCTGGCCCACCTGCACGACGCCGGGGATGTTCGTGGGCGTGGTGGCTTCGACCGTGGCCACGGCGGCGGAGGGGATGGGGGCTTCCTTGGCCTGGACATGCGGGGCGACAAAGGCCGTGGCAACGCCCAGACCCAGCATCAGCAGCGCCAGCCGCACGTCACGCAGCAGGCGGCGCTGCTGGCGGCAGGCCGGGCCGTCCTGCGGGCTGCGAAGGCCGGCATGGACCGGCGCTGCCTGGCTGACAGTGGTACGGGGGGCTGCGGGGGCGTGGGGCTGAGGGGCTTGTTCGGGTGAGGCAGGGCGCAGATGCATCAGGAAGGCTCCATGGAAGACGGGCATCCGAATCTTAACGGGCGGTGTCGTGGCGTGTGGCGTGCTGGCCCGGGATGTTGCGGGCTGGCACGCCACACCTTCCAGAGGTAACGCCTGGCCGGACAAGCGGTGGACAGGGCGCGGTTCAGCGACGGTTCAGCGCGGTCGGCGACACGAAGCGCCATTCACCCGGCGCCAGGCCCAGGTCCCACAGATTCAGGGCGCCCACGGCGATGCGCACGAGCCGCAGGCAGGGGTAGCCGGCCTTGGCCGTCATGCGGCGCACCTGGCGGTTCTTGCCTTCCTGGATGCGGATCTCCAGCCAGAAGTCGGGCACGGTCTTGCGCAAGCGTACCGGAGGCTGGCGTGGCCAGAGCTGTTCGGTCTCGTCGGCGGCCAGCAGGCGTGTCCGGGCGGGCTGCGCGATGAAGTCGCCCAGGTCCATCGGGCGGTGCAGCAGGGCCAGCTTGTGATCGTCCGGCGCGCCTTCCACCTGGGCCCAGTAGGTCTTTTCCTTGCCGTGGCGGGGTTCGGCAATGCGCGCCTGCAGCCTGCCGTCATTGGTCAGCAGCAACAGGCCTTCGCTGTCGGTGTCCAGTCGGCCGGCGGGATAGAAACCCGGGGCGTCGATGTGGTCCTTGAGGCTGGGATGGGTCTCGTGCGGGCTGAACTGGCAGATGACGCCACAGGGTTTATTGAAGGCGATGAGGGGACTGGGCGCGGACATGGGAAAGGGGCGTGCAGGCGTGCGAAGATCGCGTGAATGATGAACGAGCTTTGCAGGAGATGCGATGGCCACGAAGGTGAGTGCCCGAAAAGTGGGCGGAGAGAAGGCGGCTTCCACCGGGGAGAAGCGAACGAAGGCGGCGCCAAAGTCAGGCGCATCAAAGCCGGCGGCCTCGAAGCCGCGTGGCAGCGCCATTGACGCGGCCCGGCTGGCCGAGCTGAATGCAGGCCGGATCGAGGCGGCCACGCTGGCAGAGTGTCTGGCCGTGGATTTTGGTGTGCTGATGCCTTCCGTTTTCCCGGAGTTGCCTGAAGATATCGTGAATCGGATGCAGGCGGCGAAAGACGAGGGCATCCTGAAACGGATGGGCCTGGCGGGGCAGCTGCTGTGGAAGGTCTGGGGGGCTGATGGACTGGCGAGGCTTCAGGATCATCCCTCCGATACGGTGCGCGGCTGGGGGTGCTTCCTGGTGGGGGCGCGGGACGATCTGGATGTGGCGGCCCGTCTGGCGCTGATCCGTCCGTTGGCCGATGACCCGCATTTCGGGGTGCGTGAATGGGCCTGGATGGCTGTCCGGCCGCATCTGGTGGCCGAGCTGGAGGCCAGCATCGCGCTGCTGGCCGGGTGGACGGGAGATGTGTCGGAGCGGGTCCGGCGCTTTGCCAGCGAGGCCTTGCGGCCCCGGGGTGTCTGGGCGGGACACATTGCGGCGCTCAAGCGCCAGCCGGAAAAGGGTCTGCCCATTCTGGAGCCGCTGCGGGCGGATCCGGCCGTCTATGTGCAGGATTCCGTGGCCAACTGGCTGAACGATGCGGCCAAGGATCAGCCTGACTGGGTGCGCGAGGTGTGCGGGCGCTGGCAGGCCGAGCGGCCCGAAGACAGCAACACGCAGCGCATTGTTCGCCGGGCGCTGCGGTCCCTGTCGTAGCCGGCGGGGCGAAGGGGGCTGGCGGGACGATCGTGGCTGGTGGCGCGATGGCGGCAGTTCCCCCCGGTCTCATGGCTTGGCCCTGAGACCGCAGACCGGGCGCCGGAAAAGAAAAAGGGCCAGGCGGTGGATGCGATGTTCTGCATCCTTCGCCTGGCCCTCGGGGAGGGAACCGGGGACTAGCCCCGGTTCATCCGCCTGAGTGAAGCCTGGTGAATCAGGCTTTTTCCACGTCGGCGCCGGTTTCCTTGTGCATCAGGCCCAGCACCATCTGCAGACCGTAGGCGGCTGCACCACAGATGAAGATCATGTCACCGATGGTACGCACCCAGCGCAGGGTGTGGATGATGGGGGTCTGTTCCACGAACTCGGCGCTACGTGCCCACCACAGACCCACGCTGATGGAGGCGTTGGCCTGGATGATGCCGACCGGCAGCAGGCTGGTGAACAGCATCAGTGCCAGACCGAGGTTCAGCGCCACGAAGGAGATGCCCATCAGCCGGTTGTTCAGCTTCAGGGTCGGGCGGATGTAGCGCAGCACCATCAGCGAGAAGCCCAGCGCCAGGAAGCCATACACACCGAACAGCGAGGCGTGACCATGGTTGGCGGCCGTGTTCAGGCCCTGCAGGTAGTACAGCGAGATCGGCGGGTTGATGAGGAAGCCGAAGACGCCAGCACCGAGCATGTTCCAGAAGGACACGGCGATGAAGAACATCAGCGGCCAGCGCATCGGTTTCATCCAGATGGCCTTGTGCTGCACCGTCCAGTTCTCGAAGGCGTCATAGCCCAGCAGCACCAGCGGCACCACTTCCAGGGCGGAGAACATCGCGCCGATGGCCGTGATGGGGGTGGTGGTACCTGCGAAGTACAGGTGGTGGAACGTGCCCGGGATACCGCCGATCATGAACAGCATGGCGGCGAGCAGGCTGGCCGTGGTGGCCGTGTGCTTGCTGACCACGCCCAGGTTGTAGAACACGAAGCCGACCGAGCAGGTGGCGAACACTTCGAAGAAGCCTTCCACCCACAGGTGCACCACCCACCAGCGCCAGTACTCCATGATGGAGATGTGCGTGTGCTCACCGTAGATCAGCGCCGGGGCATAGAAGATGCCGATGGCAGCAGCAGCCATGGTGAACAGGATCAGCAGGCTCTTGTCGCCAGGAGCGCGCAGGGCCAGGTAGATGCCGCGCATCATCAGCACCAGCCAGAAGACCAGGCCGACGAAGAGCGCCAGCTGCCAGACGCGGCCAAGCTCGACGTACTCATAGCCCTGGTGGCCGAACCACCAGTTCAGGTTCGTGGCCATCCAGCCCTTCAGCGCCACGAACTGGCCACCGAAGGAACCGACCACCACGACGATCAGTGCCCAGAAGAGCACGTCCACACCCAGCTTCTGGTACTTGGGATCCTTGCCGCCGTTGATGATGGGGACGAGGAACAGGCCAGCAGCCAGGAAGCCCGTGGCGATCCAGAAGATGGACGACTGGATGTGCCAGGTGCGGGTCAGCGTGTACGGCAGGTACTCGGAGAGCGGAATGCCGTAGAAGTTCTGACCTTCAACCGTGTAGTGGGCGGTGGCGCCACCCAGCAGCACCTGCACCAGGAAGAGGGCGGCCACGACCAGCAGATACTTGCCGAGCGCCTTCTGCGAGGGGGTGAGCTTGATCAGCGACAGCGGGTCGGCCTTGGGAGCCTCGACCTCGATGTGCTGCTGGTGGGTGAAGAAGGCCCAGACCCAGATGATGAGGCCGATACCGAAGATCAGCGTCACGACCGAGGCGATCGACCAGATCACGTTTTCGGGCGTGGGTTCGTTGCCGATCAGAGGCTCATGCGGCCAGTTGTTGGTGTAGGTGACATCCAGCCCCGGACGGTTGGTGGACGCAGCCCAGGCCGACCAGAAGAAGAAGGCGGCCATCTTCGAGCGCAGCTCGGGATCAGGCAGCGTGTTCTCCTTCATGGCGTAGGCGGAACGCAGCTTCTGGAAGGCCGGGTCGTCGCTGAACAGCTTGTCGTAGTAGGCCGCAACGCTCTGGATGGAGCGGATGCGGTCTGCCGACAGCGTGACCTTGTTGGTGGCCTTGTCGAAGGTGTTGGTGCGGAACGCAACCTTCGAGTCGTAGCTCAGCGTGGCCTTGTCGCGCTCGGACAGCTGCTCGAAGTTCTTGCCAAACTGGCGCTGGGCCTGCTGGTCCAGCCAGTTCAGCACTTCGCGGTGCAGCCAGTCGGCCGTCCAGTCCGGAGCCTGGTAGGCGCCGTGCCCCCAGATCGAACCGATCGACATGCCGCCGATGGATTGCCAGGCGGTCTGGCCTGCGTAGATGTCTTCCTCGGTGTAGACGGTCTTGCCGTCCTCGCTCACGAATGCGGTCGGAATCGGCGGGCGTTCGTTATACACCTCTTTACCGAAGTAACCGAGCACCGTAAACGCCCCGATCATGATGATCGCTAGGATCACCCAAAGTCGTTTGTACTCTTTCATGAAAAAATTCCTGAACTTGTATGGCAGCCCTGTGCTGTCTATCGGAATTGTTGCAGGGTGCTTATGGGGCGTGCTTGATGAAAATCAAGAGCCTTTGCGTGATAGAAGATGTTGATGACGATGAAAATCATTCTCTTTCTTAAGTGCGGGTTTCCAATCTGCTCAATCGCACTCGGGAAGCCAACTTTCCCTTATGGAACAGCAGGGTTTTTATCTGAATTCATGATTATGAACACTGTTTTGTCAATGTATCCGGAGGCTTGCATGAAAAGTATTGGCTTCAAGGGCGCTGCCGGCGTGGCGGTGCCCGTTCTCAATGGGGAGGGGTGAGACGATGGCCATCGTGACCGGTCTGTTCATCTATCCCGTCAAGTCCTGTGGCGGCATCAAGCTGTCGGAGACCCACCTGCTCGAGACCGGTCTGGCACATGACCGGCAGTGGATGCTGGTGGATGCCGATGGACGTTTTGTTACACAGCGTACACATCCGGCCATGGCACTCATCCAGACGACACTGGAAGCTGACGTGCTGCGCCTGCGGGCACCTGGCATGGGGACAGACGTTGAGGTGCCCGTGTCCGACTTTGATGCGGATGCCGCGCCACGCCTGCGCTCGGCGGTGTTCCGCAGCGAGGTTCAGACGCTGGTGGAAGGGCCGCTGGTCAACGAATGGCTGAGCCAGTATCTGGGGCAGCCGATACGGCTGGTGCGGGCAGACCCGACTTTCCGGCGACTCTGCAAGCCGCGCTGGGAAGGAGCTCGGGAGGTGACGACCTGGCTGCCGGATGCCTATCCGTTGCTGGTGGTGTCACAGGGCTCGCTGGATGCGCTGAACCGGCGTCTGGTGGCGCGAGGCGCCCAGCCCGTGGGCATGGAGCGTTTTCGGCCGAACATCGTCATTCATGATGATGAATTACAACCCCATGAAGAAGACGACATGGCGCGGCTGATCGGGCCGGGCTACGTGCTGCAGATGGTGGCGCCCTGCGCGCGTTGTCCCATGCCCAATCTGGATGCGGCCAGCGGCCGCTTTCAGGAGGAGCCCACCCGCACGTTGCGTGAGTACCGGCTGAACCGGCGTGGAGACAACGTGTTGTTCGGGACGCACGCCTTCGTGGCTGAAGGCGCGGGCAGCGCGCTGATCCGCGTGGGGGACACGGTGGAGCCGGAGTGATGGTCTGGCCTGGGCGGCCGGGGTCTCACTTGCGCGACAGCCCGCGATCGATCATTCGGGAAAGCTGATAGGCAATGCAGGTCTCGGTGAAGGTGACGGCGGCGGCCTGGCGGTCAGGTTCGCCGGAGTCCAGGTCGATGCGGCCGGTCGACGCCCAGTAGTCGATCATGTCGTAGCGTTGCAGATAGGGCTGGTCGTGCAGGTTCATCGTCCAGCGGATGTACTGACGATAGTCGTCGGTCCGGTAGAAGGCCTCGAACTGCGGGTGATAGGGCGGATCCATCACGATGGTGTCGATGTGCTGCCGGCGCAGCTGCTCCAGCCCCCGATCCAGGGCGCGTGCCATGTTGGCAGGCGGCAGGCCCCGGCGGGTGTCGGTACGCCCCAGGTTCCAGATCACCAGCGCGGGCTTGCGCGGCAGCACCTGCTTGTTGATCAGCGAGGCCTGCTCGGCCACGGTACTGTTGCGCCGTCCGACCGATTCGACGTGGATGGTGCGGCCAGGCGGCAGGGGGCCCAGGTCCTGCATCAGGCGCTCCTGCAGCCGTTCGGCCAGCGGATTGCGGGCGGCAGCAGCCAACGTGGCACGCAGCCGGCTGCTGATGCTGCCGCCGGCGTCTGAATTGGCCGTATTGCTGGGGACACTGGCCGGGCGGGCCGGTGAGGGATTGGTGCTTTCCGATCCCAGCATGATCACCAGCAGATCGCCCTTGCCGCGCACCAGCGCGGCTGACAGTCCTGGCAGGCGCCCGGGTTCCGACAGCAGGTCATCCGGGACATAGCAGTTGCGGGCCTGCTTGGCCGTGTCGGCCGTGTCCGGCGCGGCCGGAAGCCGGTTGGCGCTGTTGGCAGGCTGCGTGGGAGGTGTGCCGGTGGAAGGGAGTCGGGCCGGCGGCGTGCTGCTGGCTGCCGGCTGAGGGGCGGCCTGTGGGGCAGCGGCTGGACTGGCGGCTGCGGGGGGGACCTGGCCGGAGACGGTGGTTTGACCAGATGTGGCAGGTTGTCCGGAAGCTGCGGGCTGACCGGAGGTGCCGGGTTGCCCGGAGGCCGTGGGTTGGCCAGCAGTGGTGGTTTGCCCGGAAGCCGCTGGTTGTCCGGATGTGGCGGGCTGCCCGGAAGCGGCCGGTTGCACGGCAGAGGAAGGTTGTACGCCAGAGGCCGGCTGCCCCGCCGGGGTGGACTGCCCAGCTGCCTGCGAGCCCGCAGCCGATGGAACGGCCGGTGCGGCGGGGGACGTGACGGCCGATGCAGTGGCAGGGCTGGCCGCGGAGGGCTGAGCGACACCCTGGCCGGAGGTCTGACTGCCGGGCTGGCCAGCGGTTTGGGCGACGTTCTGGGAGGCTGGCTGGGGGGCTGGCTGCCCGGTGGTCTGAGGTGCCACGGAGGTCTGCGCCGTGGCGGCTGGCGTGCCTTGCTGGGCAGAAACCGCCAGTGGCAGGGCGCCCAGCGCGGCCATCAGGGCCAGCGACGAGAGGGGGCGGCAGGCGGTACGGGTCGGGGTGTGCATCGTGGGCCTCCTCATGCGTTATGGGATGGAGCCGGGGTTTCGGCTGCTTTGGGTGCGGGAGCGGCTGCCTTGGGGTTGCTGCGGGTCTTGTACCAGTGCAGCAGGTAGGCCAGGGCCGTCATGACGGCCAGACCGCCCAGAACCACCAGCACCTGCATCGTCCAGCTGCGGCCGAACTCCACCAGCAGGAAATGCGCCACGAACGACAGCGAGATGCCCAAGCAGAAGATGTAGAGCGAGTGCTGGCCGCAGCGGATGACGGGCAGCGTGATGCGCCAGTTCAGGAAGCGGGCATCGGCCCGGGTGTAGTGGCCGACCAGGTAGGCCACGGCCAGGAAGTGCAGCACCCGGGCCGGGCCCAGGTTGGTCTTGTCGATGGGGTAGAGCCATGAGCCCACGATCGGCTTGGTCACTTCGTCGATGGCGGGCACGCGCCAGCCCACGGCCACGATGCAGGCAAAGAGCAGGACGGCCACGGCCACCCAGGCCAGCCAGGGGCGCCAGGCGAGCCACGGCGAGCCCGTCTTGCGCACCGAGGCGCACAGGATGCCGATGACGAACATCAGCTGCCAGGCCAGCGGGTTGAAGAACCAGACATCGCCGGCTTCATACACCGGCCAGGCCAGGTTGTACTTCTGCACGCCCCACCACAGCACCAGCGACAGCGCCAGGGTCAGCGGTCGGGACAGGCGCGCCAGCACCAGCAGCAAGGGCAGGGCAAAGAGCAGCGCGATGTACATCGGCAGCACGTCCAGGTTCACCGGCCGGTAGCGCAGGATCAGCGCATCCAGCACGGATTCCAGCGGACTGTCGAGGAAGGCCTGGACATTGAGTTCCTCAATGAACGAGGCGTTTCCATAGCGCACTGCCACCCACGAGATCTGCGCGATGAAGAAGATGAACAGCAGGATGTGGGCTGCGTAAAGCTGCCAGCAGCGCTTGAGCACCTGCATGGCCATGTAGACGAAGCCGCGCTTTTCCAGCGAGCTGCCGTAGACCAGCGCGGCGGTGTATCCCGAGATGAAGACGAAGATCTCGGTGGCGTCGCTGAAGCCGAAGTTGCGGAAGGTGATCTGCCCGATGCTGCTGGACGGGATGTGGTCGATGAAGATGAACCACAGCGCCAGGCCCCGGAAGAAGTCCAGCCGCAGGTCGCGCGGCGGCTTGATCGAGGCGGGTGAGGCCGGCTGCACGGAAGGGGCGGCGGGCGTCGCGGCCGGCGAACCGGCGGTATCGGGGGAGGTATGGGCCATATCGGTCTGGTTGGCTCAAGTCGTGGCAAAGCATGCCTGCCGCGAAGCGGACAAGCCCCCTCGGGGTTGATCCGCCGCCATGACAAGCCCAGACATTCTAGGACGGTGGCCCGTTTGGCGTGGCCACAGGCGGGCCTGCGCGGGGAAATCGATACAGATGCAGGCAATTTCTGGCTGGGGCTTTACCGAAACTTTACACAGGCTTCAATCGGCCTTGACCCGTCCTGCCCACAATGCAGTCCATCGGATCGACGGGCAGCGCCTCAGCGCCGGATGCCTCCGGATCCGTTCCTTCAACCCCAGCAGGAGCATGACACATGAAGATCACGACTCTGGTTGTTTCTTCCGCACTGGCCATGGCCGGCATTTCCGCCGCATCGGCGGCCACGCCCACCCTGGTGGCTGCACCGGTTGTCGTCACCGCCAAGGCCGAGCAGGCTGGCGAGGTCCGCAACGATGCACCGGCCATGCAGCGCCACGCTCATCCGGGCAAGCAGGCCCACGGTCACGAGCGCATGGGACGCCATGATGGGCCGGGCATGATGCCGCCCCCGCCGATGGCCGCACTGGATCTGTTCGGCATGGGCCCCTTCGGTGTGCGCCCGATGCACGATGCTCCGCCGCCTGCGCCCAAGGCCGAAGGCGGGAAGCTGTCGGCAGCGGATGCTGCAAAGCAGGTGAAGCGCGATGAGGCCGAGATGCAGAACCGCGCGCGCTGGGCCGAGCGCCGACTGGCACACCACATCGATCAGGTGATCGAATCCGTGAAGGGCACGCCCGAGCAGGCGGACAAGATCAGCAAGCTGGCCAGCGCCGCCTTCCAGGACCTGCGCCCGCTGCATGAGCAGATGCGTGCCCTGGACCAGCGGGCCGAGGCCCTCTACCAGGCCGAGACACTGGACCGCGCCGGCTTCGAGGCCCTGCGCACCGAGCGCAGCAAGCTGATGGACCAGATCTCGCAGCGTTCGATGAATGCCTGGCTGGACATGGCCTCGGTGCTGACGCCCGAGCAGCGCAAGCAGCTGGCCGAGCGTCCCCAGCATCCGCCCCGTCCGGAACGTGGCATGCACGGCGGACACGGCCAGCGCCCGCCCATGCAGGGTCATGCCCCGGGCATGAAGGGGCAGGGGCCCGACATGCCGCCGCCGGCCATGGAAGCGCCTGAAGGCGCACCGGGCGAGGCGGGTCAGCCGCACCCTGAGCCCGCACAGTGAGGCACTTGGGTCGTTGAGAGCCTGCGTCGGGCAATCGATATCATGTCGGTTGCCCGGCGTTTTGTCGTCTTCTGTCCCTTTCCTGCAGGAGGTCTTCCCATGTCGTCCCCCGAGATTCTGCTGATCGACGATGACCGCCGCCTGGCCGACATGGTGGGTCGCTACTTGGGGCAGGCCGGTTTTGCCGTGCAGCATCAGGGAACCGCCCGGGAAGGCCTGGAGGCACTGGGGCGCCAGGTCCCCGGACTGGTGCTGCTGGACCTGATGCTGCCCGATGGTGACGGTCTGGACGTGTGCCGCCAGATCCGGCAGATGACGGGCGCGGCTGCCACGGTGCCTGTCCTGATGCTCACGGCGCGGGGCGAGACCACCGACCGCATCGTGGGTCTGGAGATCGGCGCCGACGACTACCTGCCCAAGCCCTTCGAACCGCGTGAACTGCTGGCTCGGGTGCGGGCACTGCTGCGCCGTGCCTCGGCACCGCACGCAGTGGATCCCGCCGCCGCGGGTGAGGGACAGGGCGGTGCAGCCACAGCCGCCGGGGCTTCCGGTGCCGCCGGGCAGACGGGGGGCGCGGCAGCTTCCGGTGGCGCAGGTGTTGCGGCAGGCAGCGCGGCCTCCCAGGGGGGAGCCGCTGTACGTGGTGCCTCCGTGGCGGACGACGATCCCCCGGTATTGGTGCTGGATGATCTGGAGATCGACGAGGGGGCCCGCGAGGTGCGCGTGGCGGGCGAGAAACGCACGCTCACCAGCTACCAGTTCGACCTGCTGCTGGCGCTGGCACGCCATGCTGGCCGGGTGATGTCGCGCGAACGGCTGATGGATCTGGTCAAGGGCGCGCCGCTGGAGGCCTTCGACCGTTCCATCGACGTGCATGTGGGCAAGATCCGTCAGGCCATCGAGACGGACCCCCGCCAGCCCGTGCGGCTGCTGACCGTGCGCGGCGTGGGCTATGTGTTCGCGCGGCCGCGCAACGGCTCTACCTGATCGTGGGGGCTGCCGCTTCGGCCATCCGGTTCCTCTCTATATATAGATACTCATGCGTCGCCTGTCCCTGATCATCTTCCTATCGCTGCTGGCCAGCCTGCTGCTGATGGCCGCCGCGGTGGCCTTTTTCTGGCAATGGCGGCTGGACAACCGGACCGAGGCGCAGGAGAACCGTTTCACCGAGGCCCTGGCAGCCGAGGTGATTCCCGCGGCCACCGAAGGCGTGGAGCGATTGCAGCAGGCATTGCGGCACTGGCAGCGCCGTCTGCACATCGACCTGCAGGTGATCGACGCGCAGGGGCGGGGGCTGGCCGCCGCTGGCCGGCCCTTCCGTGCGGACGATACCGGGGTGCGGCAGGAAGAACAGCCCGGCCTGGAAGAGATGCCGCCCCCACCCGGGCTGGATGCTCCCCCACCGCCAAGCGAGGAGGCTCTTCATGTGCGTCGCCCTCAGGGCCACCACGGCCAGGCCCGTGAAGGGCATGGGCCCCGGCGCGCGATGGTGGCCGTCATCCACCGCGTGGCGCTGCCGGACGATCGCACGCTGCTGATCCGCACCTGGCGTCCCGCGCCGCCGCAGTTGCCCATCAGCGCACCGCTGGCGCTGGCCCTGCTCTTTGTGGCGGTGGGGCTGGCTGCCTGGCCGGTATCGCGGCGCATCACCCGTCGGCTGGAGGCGCTGCAGCGCTCGGTGGATGCGCAGGCTGCGGGCGATCTGCGGGTGCGGGCCGAGGTGTCCGGTCAGGATGAGGTGGCAGCACTGGCGCACAGCTTCAACCACGCCGCCGAGCGCATCGAGGCGCTGGTGAACCGGCAGGAGGCGCTCCTGAGCACCCAGCGCCGGCTGCTGGCCAATGCCTCGCACGAGCTGCGCTCACCGCTGGCGCGCATCCGCATGGCCATCGAGCTGATGCTGGAAAACCCCGCTGACCTGACGCATCACACCGATGAGGTGCGCCAGAACATCCGCGAGCTGGATGCGCTGGTGGAAGAGATCCTGCTGGCCAGCCGGCTGGATACCCTGAGCATGGACGAGCTGCGACGTGAGCCGGTGGACCTGACGCAGCTGGCCGCCGAGGAGGCGGCGCGGACGGGCGCCGTATGGATGGACGAAACGCCGTCGGACGTGAACGGGGATGACGGATCGGAGTCAGGCGCCGCACACACGACCGTGGCCGGCGATGCGCGCCTGCTGCGCCGGCTGCTGCGCAACCTGCTGGAAAACGCCCGGCGCTATCAGCCGGAGGGCGATGAGCCGGTGCTGCTGTGCCTGTCGCGGGAGCCTGGGCCGGTGGCGGTGGGTAGTCTGGAGGCCGACACGGACCCCGGCCGTTCCGGGGACAGTGATGCCGGGGTCAATCATTCCGGGGCCGGGAAGGAGGCCCTGGCCGGCGAAGTCACCGACTGGCTGCGCATCGAGGTGCTGGATCGTGGGCCCGGGGTGCCCGAGGCGGCGCGCGAACGCATCTTCGAGGCTTTCTATCGGGTGGACGGCCATTCCGAGCAGGCCGGCAACGTGGGGCTGGGGCTGTCACTGGTGCGGCAGATTGCCCGTCGCCACGGCGGCGACGCCCATCATGAGCCGCGCGAAGGGGGCGGCAGCCGGTTCGTGGTCAGGTTGCCTGTATCGCCTGCCAGGCCAGCCAGGCCGTGACAGGGCGCGGGCCTTGTTCGGGAGCGAGCCTCGTCCGGGCCTTACGCAGCCGGCGGCGTGTTCACGCCGCCCTCCACCAGTGGGGCCAGCTCGTTCAGGGCCTTGTCGTAGACCTTGCGCTTGAACTCGATGACCTCGTCCAGCGGCGTCCAGTAGCCGGTCCAGCGCCAGGCATCGAACTCGGGGTGCCCCTGGCCGTCCAGCGAGATGGCGTCGTCGCCGGCCACAAGGCGCAGCAGGAACCAGATCTGCTTCTGGCCCCGGTAGTGGCCGCGCCATTCGCGGCGCACCCAGCGCACCGGCACATCGTAGTGCAGCCAGTCGCGCGTGCGGCCCAGCAGGCTGACGTGCTGCGGACCCAGGCCGATTTCCTCGTGCAGCTCACGGTACATGGCCTGCTGCGGGGACTCGGCCGCGTTGATGCCGCCCTGCGGAAACTGCCAGGACTGCTCACGGATGCGCTTACCCCAGAACACCTGGTTGTCCTGATTCAGCAAGATGATGCCGACATTCGGTCGGTATCCGTGTTTGTCGAGCATGGTGGCTAGTGTCCGGTCGGCGTGCGGGCGCGTTCTTTTTTGTGGCGTGCACAAGGATATCCCGGCCTCCAGCTGGCCAAAAGCACCATGACACGCTCTAGAATGTTGCCCATTATATAGAGCGAGCCCATGAAAGCCACCGCACTGCACCTGCCTACCTTCAAAGAAGCGCCTGCCGACGCCGAAGTCGTCAGCCACAAGCTCATGACGCGCGCGGGCATGATCCGCAAGCTGGCCGGCGGCATCTACACGTACATGCCGCTGGGCCTGCGTGTCATCCGTCGTATCGAGGCCATCATCCGCGAGGAAATGGACGCCGCTGGCGCCATCGAGCTGCTGATGCCGGTGATCCAGCCCGCCGAACTCTGGATGGAGTCCGGCCGCTGGGAAGAATACGGGCCCGAGCTGCTGCGCATCCGTGACCGCCATCAGCGCGACTTCGTCATTCAGCCCACCTCCGAAGAGGTGGTCACCGACCTCGCCCGGCAGGATCTGCGCAGCTACCGCCAGCTGCCCAAGAACTTCTACCACATCCAGACCAAGTTCCGGGACGAGCGCCGGCCGCGCTTCGGCGTCATGCGCGGGCGCGAGTTCACCATGAAGGACGCCTACTCCTTCGACCGCGACCCGGAAAGCGCGCTGGTCAGCTACCGGAAGATGTTCGATGCCTACCATCGCATCTTCGACCGGCTGGGGCTGCAGTACCGTGCCGTGGCAGCCGACACCGGCTCCATCGGCGGATCGGCCAGCCATGAATTCCAGGTCATCGCCGACACGGGCGAGGACGCGCTGGTCTACAGCACGGGGTCCGACTACGCCGCCAACATCGAGCTGGCCGAGGCCGTGCCCCTGCTGGCCACCCGCATGGCGCCCACCCAGCCGCTCACCCGCACGGCCACGCCTGGCCAGGCCCGCTGCGAGGCGGTGGCCGAATACCTCAAGGTGCCGCTCGACCAGACGCTGAAGTCCATCGTGCTGAGTACCGAGACCCCGGGCGCGGACGGTCAGCCGCCCAAGGTCACGGTCTGGCTGCTGCTGCTGCGCGGCGACCATGAAATGAACGAAGTGAAGGTGGGCAAGGTGCCGGGCCTGAAGGGCTTCCGCTTTGCCACCGAGGAAGAGATCCTCGATCACTTCGGCTCGAAGCCCGGCTACCTGGGCCCGGTGGGCCTGAAAAAGCCCGTGCGCATGGTGGTCGACCGCACGGTCGCCAACATGAGCGACTTCGTCTGCGGCGCCAACGAGGTGGACTACCACTACACCGGCGTGAACTGGGGCCGTGACCTGCCCGAGCCGCTGCCCGAAGGGCAGGTGGGCGAGGTGATGATCGCCGACATCCGCAACGTCCAGGCCGGTGATCCCTCCCCGGACGGGCAGGGCACGCTGGCCATCCAGCGCGGCATCGAGGTGGGCCACGTGTTCTACCTGGGCACCAAGTATTCCCAGGCCATGAACGCCACCTTCATCGACGAGAACGGCCAGTCGAAGCCGCTGGAAATGGGCTGCTACGGCATTGGCGTCACCCGCCTGCTGGGCGCCGCCATCGAGCAGAACCACGACGACAAGGGCATCATCTGGCCGGCGTCCATCGCCCCCTTCGAGGTGGTGGTCTGCCCCATGGGCCTGGAGCGCTCCGAGGCCGTGCGCGAGGCCGTCGACCGGCTGGCTGCCGACCTGCAGGTGGCCGGCATCCGCTACGTGGTCGATGATCGCAACGAGCGCCCGGGCGTCATGTTTGCCGACTGGGAACTCATCGGCGTGCCGCTGCGCATCACCGTGGGCGACCGTGGCCTGAAGGAAGGGCTGCTGGAACTCACCGTGCGGCGTGGCATGGTCACCCACAAGGTTGCCCCGGCCGACGTGCTGGCCGAGGTGCAGAAACTGCTGCCGACGCTTTGATCGTCAGGCACTTGGGGGCAGTCGCGCTGTCGGCTGCCCTTCTCCTGCCCGTCACCGCCCGGGCAGGCGCCCAGCAGTACGAGGTGCTGGCTGATGCGGTGCGGGTGGCGCTGGCCAGCGCCATCGATGCCCCGCACGATGCCGAGCCGTTGTGGGAGTCGCGTGCGCAGAAGATCGAGTGGCTCACGCAGATGTCCGACCGGCTGCCGCGTCGCGCCATGCCCGGCTTCGAGGCACGCCAGGCCTTTCTCCTCACCGTGCGCTACGAGGCGCAGCGTGCCGGCCTGGACCCCGAGATGGTGCTGGGCCTCATCCAGGTGGAAAGCGGCTTTCGCCAGTACGCCATCTCGAAGGTGGGCGCGCGCGGCTTCATGCAGGTGATGCCCTTCTGGACGCGCGTGCTGGGCAACGGCGATGCCGACGCGCTCTTCAGGATGCGCGTCAACATCCGCTACGGCTGCGTCATCCTGCGCCACTACCTCGACCTGGAAAACGGCAACCTCTTCATGGCCCTGGGGCGCTACAACGGCAGCCGTGGCCAGTCGGCCTATCCCGATGCGGTCTTTGCGGCCTGGAAGCGCTGGCGCTTCCAGCCGTCCGACGTCGCTTCTTCGCATCACTCATCCTCGCCAACCGACCGTTCGTCGGCTGCAAGCCCCGTTGATTGACCGCTCGTCGGCCCGTTCGGGGGGCGGGACCTGCCGTCCGTCGGTGGACATTATTCTTTTTGCTGTGGATGGACGCACCCCGGCCAACATCGGCCCCCCACCTGTGTGTCTTCGCCCAATGTATCCCATTCCGGGATGACATGATCACCGCACGACAACCAGGGACCCCCTCCCGGGAGCGAATGTGACGCAGCCCCAGGATCCAGCAGCACGACAACGCCAAGGCGCGCGCCAACTGGCGTCGTGGGTGCTTTTGCTGATTGCGGTGTCGTACGTGGTCTGGATGTACGCCTATCCGATGGCTTATTCGAAGCCGGATCAGGTCCTGCCCTACAGGATCCTGGCGTCATCGAAGAACTTCAACGAACTCACCAGCGTGCTGGGCTCACTGCGCGAGCAGGGACCGGCACTGGATCTGGGCGCAAAGAGCAGCAACGCCAAGACCCTGTGGGTGCTGGCCCGCATCCCCGCCGACACCGTCGAGCGCACGCGCGTGCTGCACATCGCCAACCGTTCCGTGCAGAAGGGCGATGCCGTCATCCTGGACGAATTCGGCCAGGCGCTGCTCTACGCGCATTTCAACAACGAGCAGGAGCCCGTCAACGCGGCCCGTGCACTGCCGGGCTATGCCATCACGCTGCCCGAGCTGCCACTGCCCCTGCCGGCCGGCCACCGCCGCTTCAGCGGTGAACATGACCTGACCGCCGTACTGCGTCTGGAGCTGTCCATCGCCGGCTCGGCGCTCTCTCTCAACCTGTGGGACGAGACCCGCTTCATCGAGGCACAGCGCCAGATCGAGGCCCAGGGCACGCTGCTGGGCAGTATCCTGGCGCTGCTGGGGCTGACCGCCTTCGTGGCTGGCCAGCTGATGCACATCCGCGTGGTGCGGCTGCTGGCCTTCTGGCTGGGATCACGTGCCGTCTTCCTGATGGTGCGGGGCGGCTATATCCAGTTCTGGCTGGGCAGCTCGGCCTCCAGCGTGGTGGGCATGGGTCTGGAGCAGATGGCCCAGATGGCCTTCCCCTGCGCCTGCGCCGCCCTGATGTGGGGGCTGATGGAGTCCCGGCTGCAGGGCCACCGCTTCGGCAGCTGGCTGCACGGCATGTACATTGCCACCGGCTTCGCGCTGGCCGTCTCCGGCCTGCTGCCGCCCGACATCTTCCAGACGCTGCTGTACCTGGTGGGCGGTGCCATTGTCGTCACCGTGGTCGGCATGGTGGTGGTCAACCTCAGCCGCCGCATCTCGGTGATGTCGGTCTGGTACCTGTGCACCCCGCTGCTGGACGGGATGGCGGCTGCCAACACGCTCTTCTTCCTGCTGGGCATCACCCAGTCGCCGCTGCCCTGGCTGGACCTGCAGTCCACCACGCTGCTGGCCGTGATGAACGCCTCCACCGCCGTCATCGGCTACCTGGCGGCCGAGCGTTCGCGCCAGCTGCGCAGCCAGGAAGCCGCCATGACGGCCCTGGGACGCTACCAGGCCACCTACCGTGCCGTGCCCATCGGCCTGCTGTCCTTCGATCGTGACAACCGCATCGAGCGCTACAACGAAGTGGCGGTGCGGCTGTTCGACGTGCCGACAGCCGGCATCGACCCTCATCGGGCCCCGGGCGCGCGTGCGGATGCCTCGCCCCTGGCTGGCGACAGCGCCTCGCTGGACCGTGCCCACGTCGACACGCTCTCCGCGCTCAATGACGCCTTCCCGCGTGATCTGGCCGAACGCATCCATCAGGAACTGGAGAACTTCGAGGAAGCCGACTTTGTCTGGCGCCTGGAGAAGGTGAGCAGCCATCGCTGGCTGCGGGTGCAGGCCCAGAAGACCGATACCGGTCACGACGTCAGCCTTACCGACATCACGGCGCTCAAGCAGGCCGAACACCACCTCATCCACGAGTCCCAGCACGACAGGCTGACCGGCGCGCTGAACCGCCATGGCCTGGAGAAGCGCCTCGACGCACTGCTGAACGAGCATGAGACGCTGGATCGGGTGGCCCTCTGCTACATCGACCTGGACCGCTTCAAGGTGCTCAACGACGTGTTCGGGCACCAGGCCGGTGACACGGTGCTGGTGGATGTCGTGCGCCGACTGCGCAGCCGGCTGGGCGAGCATGCGGAGATTGCCCGCATGGGGGGCGACGAATTTGCCGTGCTGCTCAACGGCAAAGAGCCTCCGCACCGCCTGCTGGCCTATCGTGCCCTGGATGCCATTGCCGGCCGCCCCTTCGTCATCGCGCCCAAGCGCTTTGCCGTCACCGCCAGCGTGGGCATGAGCCCGGCCCTGCGTGGCCAGACCAGCAGCCAGCTGATCGACCGTGCCGACAACGCCTGCCGCGAGGCCAAGCGCAAGGGACGCAACCAGGTCGTCATCTTCCAGGACGGCGAGCAGGAAGGGGAGCGCCAGCGTCACCAGGTCGAGATGGATGTGCTGGACCGCCTGCGCCGGACCAAGGAATTCCGCGATTTCGAGCTGGCCATCCAGCCCGTGGTCGGCCTGGGCGAATCCAACCGGCTTGGCGGCGAGATCCTGCTGCGTCACCGCACCCCGGATGGCACCCTGCGTTCACCCGCCGGCCTGATCGAGGCCGCCATCTACCGCGGCGAAATGGCCACCATCGACCGCTGGGTGCTGAACGAGACCCTGCGCTGGCTGGACAGGAACGAACGCGCCTTCCGCGCCCTGGACTTCATCTCGCTCAACCTGTCGGCCGAGGCGCTCAGCGACGAAGCCTTCAAGACCTACCTGTTGAGCCAGGTACGGCGCTACCAGCAGGTTGCGCCCAAGCTGGTCGTCGAGATCAACGAGACCGTGGCCATGCAGGACGGCTACATGATGAAGCGCCTGATTGGCGGCCTGCGCCAGCTGGGCGCGCGTGCCGCGCTGGACAACGTGGGCGGCGGCTTCGTGAACCTGTCGGCCATCGGCGAGATCGGCGTGGCCTACCTGAAGATCGATGGCGCCTTCACCGAATCGCTCGTCCATCAGGGCGCCGGCCAGGCTGTGCTGCGCACCCTCACCGTGCTGGCGCACGAACTGGGCATTGCCAGCGTAGCCAAATCGGTGCAATCCGACCTGATGCTGCCGGCACTGGAGCGCATCGGCGTGGACTACGGCCAGGGCCAGGCGCTGGGCGCGCCCATGCCGCTGCCGGAATTCGAGAAGCTGGCCGGCATTGCCGCCGGCGTGGAGCATTCAGAAGCTTTCGTCCGCCCCCAGGTAGCGCCACTGGCCGGGCGGAAGGCGCCCCAGCAGGACATTGCCCACACGGATGCGCTTGAGCCCCGTCACCGCTAGACCCACCAGCTCGCACATCCGGCGGATCTGACGGTGGCGCCCCTCCTGCAGCACGAAGCGCAGCTGCTCGGGGTTCTCCCAGTCCACCTGCGCCGGCTTCAGCTTGTGCCCGTCCAGCGAGAGCCCGTGGCGCAGCAGCTTCAGCCGATCCGGCGGGAAGGCCGCCTGCACGTTGCGTTCCACTGCACCATAGCGCACCCGCACCAGATATTCCTTGGTGGTGGTCGAATCCTCTCCGATCAGCTGCCGGGCCACGCGCCCGTCCTGCGTCAGCACCAGAAGCCCCACCGAATCGATATCCAGCCGGCCCGCCACCGCCAGCCCGCGCAGCTGGTTGCGCTCGAAACGGCGCGGGTTCGTGTCGCCAGCCCAGCGGCTCTGCGCATCGATCAGCGTCACCGCCGGGCGGTAGCCGTCCTCGGCCTGACCGCTCACATAACCCACCGGCTTGTTCAGCAGGATCGTCACCTTGTCCTGCTGCCGGGCACGCGCTGCCTGCCGCACCTCCACCACATCGCCCGGCATCACCTTCTGCCCCATCTCCACCGGCCGGCCGTTGATCCGCACCCAGCCTTGGGCAATCCAGTCATCCGCCTCGCGCCGCGAGCACACCCCCGTGCGCGCCAGATGCTTGTTCAGCCGTTCGCCCTCGGGCGGGATCTCGCCTGAAGCCGCGGCCGGCGCCTGTCGCTGGGTCTTCTCGCGGGGCTGCAACCGGGCCTGCGTCCGCAGTTGTGTCTGGGCCTGCGTCCGGGGCTGAGCCTGGGCCTGGGGGCCGTCCTTCCGGTTCTGCGGACGTCCCGCGCGGGGGCGATCCGCCTCATGGCTTCGGGCATCCTGTGCCCGGCGCCGGGCCGGCACGAGTTTCAATGGCGACATCTCTTCGGTATCGGTAACGTTGGGGGAAGGGCCTTGAAAGCCTGACGGGGTCTGTCCGTATCGTATCCTGTCCGTGAATGGACAAACCATCCAGGAGAGTCATCATGCAGGATCCCTCGTCCGAACAGCGTGGCGTAGCCATTCATGACCCTGCTGCTGACATGCGCGGTCCTGAAGCACAGGATGATTGCATGAGGTCGGACAGCGTCGCGGCGCGTGGGACCACGGCCCCGTGTGGTCCCATGCCGGCACCCGGAGATGCGCGCCTGCCGGCAGTGTACCCGGATGGTTCCAGGAGAGCGGCAAGCGTCACCGGCGGGGTTCGCTGGCTCATGCAGCTCGAAGGACTTCTGCTGTGCATCTGCGCAGGGCAGGCCTACGCCTGGTTGACTGGCGATCTGATGCTGTTGTTGGTGCTGTTCTTCGTACCGGACCTGTCGGTGCTGGGCTATCTCTTCGGCAGGAGAGTGGGGGCGTTCTGCTACAACCTGGCGCATTCATTGACGCTGCCCTTGCTGGCCTGCGCCGTCGGCATGATCTTCAAGGACAGTTGGGGACGTGGACTGATGCTCCCCACCATGGTCTGGATCTGCCACATCGGCCTCAATCGTGCCCTCGGCTATGGATTGAGGTATGTCGATGGCTTCCGTTTCACGCATCTGGGATACATCGGCGCCCAACCGGAAGAATTCGATGGGCGCCGACGGCAGAGGTGATCAGCGCTTGTGCGCGATCACGCGATCCTTGATCTTCTCGTACACGCTGGCCGGCACGATCTTCTTGCGCTTCAGCTCATCCTTGCCCGTGTAGGGACGTCCCTTCACGATGGCCTTGGCACGTGCCTCGCCGATGCCGGGCAGTTGCGCCAGTTCCGCTTCGGTCGCGCTGTTCAGGTCCAGCTTGCCGACAGACCCTGCGGCGCTGTCCTTGGCAGCCTCCTTCGTGGCGCTGGCCTTGCTGGTGGCTTCCTTGGCCTTGTCCTTCTGGCTGGCGGCCTTGTCCTGAAGCTTGCTGCCGTCCTTTTTCAGCGCATCCTTCTTCTCCTTCAGGGCGGATGTCTTGCTGTCGGCAGCTTCGCTCATCTTGCCGGACAGCGAATCCTTCACTTCCGTCACTTTCTCGCGGGCGCCCGACAGCAGTTCGGACTTGTCGGCGGCGTGCAGCGACGGTGCACCGAATGCCAGCGCCAGCGCGGCCAGCAGGCCCAGCGCCGGAGTGCGCACCGAGGAGAGGGTGGGGGTCTGGTTCTTCTTCATGAATATCTTCCCTGAACACGTATGGTGCCGGCCCCGTGCCGAAGCCGGAACCGAAGGTGATGCCTTCATCCGTGCCGTCGCCGTGGACGGTACGTTGATGAAGACAGCCGACAGGGTACCAAAACCCGGGCCCTGAATCGTGCGGGCGGCAAGCCGATTGGCCGGGAAGACACACCTGCGGTAGGGGCTTCCTTGGCATGCCGATGATCTTGTCCCATCCAGTGCTCTGCCGGCTACCCTGATGGAGGGCAGATGTGATCTGCATGGATGGCTTCGGGATCGGATGTGTTCCCCATGTGTCATCGCATCCGGCCGTACCAGCCCATACAGGACACGACCGTCGGTACTCAGGCTGCCAGCGCCGTAGGGGCCGTACAAGGGGATCCCCTCAATGGGCGGCCGGCTCGCGTGCGCCCTTCAGCATTTCCACCAATGCCCGTAGCGTGACGGATATCCGGCGGTTCGGGTAGTACAGGCAGAAGCCCTCGATGCGCGGGCTGAAATCTGCCAGTACCCGTACCAGGCGACCTGCCGTCAGATGCTCCGCCACAAGCTGATCGGCCGAATAGGCCAGTCCCTGTCCATCAAGGGCAGCGGCGAGGATCAGGCCGGTGTCGTTCAGCACCAGCTTGCCCGGCACGCTGATCCTCAGCAGGCGGCCGTCCTGCATGAACTCCCAGCGCTGCAGACCGTCACCCTGAATCAGCCGGCGATTGATACAGCGGTGGTGCTGCAGGTCGGCGGGTGTCACGGGGGTGCCATGCCGCTTCAGATAGTCGGGCGACGCCACAACGGCCACTTGGACCTGGGGGCTGACGGGAACAGCCACCATGTCACGGGGGACATCGCTTCTCAGGCGGATGCCGGCATCAAAGCCATCCTGGATGATGTCCACGAAGCCATTGTCAGCCGATATCTCCAGCGAGATGTCCGGATAACGTTCCGAGAATTCGCGCAATCTGGGTAGAAGCACATGCAGGGCGGCCGTATGCGGCACGCTCAGTCGTATGGAGCCCGCGGGAACCTCGCGGTACTGGTTGAGACGCTCTACCGCATCGTCGATGCGCTCCAGCGCTGGCCGCACATCCGTCAGCAACGCCTGTCCCGCTTCCGTCAGGGAAAGGCGCCGGGTGGAGCGAAGCAGCAACTGAACGCCCAGTCTGTCTTCCAGCATGCGCAGCGTATGCGACAGCGTGGAGGGCTTCAGATTCAGCCGTGCGGCCGCCCGGCGAAAGCTGCCAGCATCGGCAATGGCCACGAAAGCTGAAAGTTCTCCCAGTTCGGTCGCTCGCATCGGGAAAGGGGGGGCTGCAGGTGAATTCAGGGGCAAGCAAAGCATATCAGCCCGGTTGATGGGTTCAAGGGAAGGTCCCTGAATGGGGGCACCTCAGAAAACGGAAAATAAAGCACGCTAAGGCATAGCTGACCTTGCCAGGCCTGCTTCGCCCTGTAGTGACGCGATCAACGGGCAGGAAACATTCCCCTTTCGTGCATGGCAGGCGCACACGAGTTCAGACAGCACGGTTTCCATGCGCGCCAAGTCGGCCATCTTCTCGCGCACGTCCTTGAGCTTGTGTTCGGCCAGGCTGCTGGCCTCCTCGCAGTGGGTGCCATCGTCGAGCCGCAACAGCTCGGCAATCTCGTCCAGACTGAACCCCAGCCGCTGTGCCGATTTCACGAATTTCACCCGAACCACGTCCGCCTCCCCATAGCGGCGGATGCTGCCGTAAGGCTTGTCCGGTTCCCGCAACAGGCCCTTGCGCTGATAGAAGCGGATTGTCTCCACGTTGACCCCGGCCGCCTTGGCAAAAACGCCAATGGTCAGGTTTTCCAAATTATTTTCCATATCGCTTGACTCCGTACATGAGTACGGAAGTAAGGTTACGCTATCCAATCCAAATTCAAAAGGGCCAACGTATGTCTGAACCACAAAACGGGCGCGGTGCGCTCTTCGCCGGCGGGCTGGCCGCCATTCTTGCATCGACCTGCTGCCTGGGGCCGCTAGTACTGGTCGCCCTGGGCTTCTCCGGTGCTTGGATCGGCAACCTGACGGTGCTGGAACCCTATCGACCGTTGTTCATCGGCGCGGCGCTAGTGGCGCTGTTCTTCGCCTGGAAGCGGATTTACCGGCCCGTGCAGGCATGCAAACCAGGTGAGGTCTGCGCGATTCCGCAGGTGCGCGCCACCTACAAGCTGATTTTCTGGATCGTGGCCGTGCTGGTCCTGGTCGCGCTTGGATTTCCCTATGTCGTTCCATTTTTCTATTAACCAGGAGTTCATCATGAAGAAACTGTTTGCCTCCCTTGCCCTCGCCGCCGCTGTTGCCCCGGTGTGGGCCGCTACCCAGACCGTCACGCTAGCGGTTCCCGGCATGACTTGCGCCGCCTGCCCGATCACAGTCAAGAAAGCGCTCTCCAAGGTCGAAGGCGTGAGCAAGGTCGATGTGGGCTTCGAGAAGCGCGAGGCCGTCGTCACTTTTGACGACACCAAGGCCAGCGTACAGAAGCTGACCAAGGCCACCGCAGACGCCGGCTATCCGTCCAGCGTCAAGCAGTGAGCCAGCAAGCCAACGACAACAGCGAGAGCCGCTTCATGGGACTGATGACACGCATTGCCGATAAAACCGGCGCGCTCGGCAGCGTCGTTTCCGCGATGGGCTGCGCCGCCTGCTTTCCAGCCCTCGCCAGCTTCGGCGCGGCCATCGGGCTGGGCTTCTTGAGCCAGTACGAGGGACTGTTCATCAGCCGCCTGCTGCCGCTGTTTGCCGCGCTGGCCTTCCTGGCGAACGCGCTGGGTTGGTTCAGTCATCGGCAATGGCTGCGCAGTCTGCTCGGCATGATCGGCCCGGCCATCGTGTTTGCGGCCACGGTCTGGCTGCTCGGCAACTGGTGGACGGCGAACCTGATGTACGTCGGCCTGGCCTTGATGATTGGGGTGTCGATCTGGGACTTCGTGTCGCCGGCGCATCGCCGTTGCGGACCGGACGGCTGCGAACTCCCCGCCAAGCGCTTGTGAAAGACGGCTGACCGTGCGACACGGCGGCCCACACGAATAAGGAACGATGGTATGAGCACTCTCAAAATCACCGGCATGACTTGCGACTCGTGCGCAGTGCATGTCAAGGACGCCCTGGAGAAAGTGCCCGGCGTGCAATCAGCGGATGTCTCCTACGCCAAGGGCAGCGCCAAGCTCGCCATTGAGGTCGGCACGTCACCCGACGCGCTGACGGCCGCTGTAGCTGGACTCGGTTATCGGGCCACGCTGGCCGATGCCCCCTCAGTTTCGACGCCGGGCGGATTGCTCGACAAGATGCGCGATCTGCTGGGCAGAAACGACAAGACGGGTAGCAGCGGCGCATTGCATATCGCCGTCATCGGCAGCGGCGGGGCCGCGATGGCAGCGGCGCTGAAGGCCGTCGAGCAAGGCGCACGTGTCACGCTGATCGAGCGCGGCACCATCGGCGGCACCTGCGTCAATGTCGGTTGTGTGCCGTCCAAGATCATGATCCGCGCCGCCCATATCGCCCATCTGCGCCGGGAAAGCCCGTTCGATGGCGGCATCGCCGCTACCACGCCGACCATCCAGCGCACGGCGCTGCTGGCCCAGCAGCAGGCCCGCGTCGATGAACTGCGCCACGCCAAGTACGAAGGCATCTTGGAGGGCAATCCGGCGATCACTGTGCTGCACGGCTCCGCCCGCTTTAAGGACAATCGCAACCTGATCGTGCAACTCAACGACGGCGGCGAGCGCGTGGTGGCATTCGACCGCTGCCTGATCGCCACCGGCGCGAGCCCGGCCGTGCCGCCGATTCCCGGCCTGAAAGACACTCCGTACTGGACTTCCACTGAAGCGCTGGTCAGCGAGACGATTCCTAAGCGCCTGGCCGTGATTGGCTCATCAGTGGTGGCGCTGGAGCTGGCGCAGGCGTTCGCCCGACTCGGAGCGAAGGTGACGATCCTGGCTCGCAGCACGCTGTTCTTCCGCGAAGACCCAGCTATAGGCGAAGCCGTCACGGCCGCATTCCGCATGGAGGGCATCGAGGTGAGGGAACACACCCAGGCCAGCCAGGTCGCGTATATCAATGGTGAAGGGGACGGCGAATTCGTGCTCACCACGGCGCACGGCGAACTGCGCGCCGACAAGCTGCTGGTCGCCACCGGCCGCGCGCCCAACACACGCAAGCTGGCACTGGATGCGACGGGCGTCACGCTCACCCCGCAAGGCGCTATCGTCATCGACCCCGGCATGCGTACAAGCGTGGAACACATCTACGCCGCAGGCGACTGCACCGACCAGCCGCAGTTCGTCTATGTGGCGGCAGCGGCCGGCACTCGCGCCGCGATCAACATGACCGGCGGTGACGCGGCCCTGAACCTGACCGCGATGCCGGCCGTGGTGTTCACCGACCCGCAAGTGGCGACCGTAGGCTACAGCGAGGCGGAAGCGCACCATGACGGCATCAAAACTGATAGTCGCACGCTAACGCTGGACAACGTGCCGCGCGCGCTCGCCAACTTCGACACGCGCGGCTTCATCAAACTGGTGGTTGAAGAAGGCAGCGGACGACTGATCGGCGTGCAGGCAGTGGCCCCGGAAGCGGGCGAACTGATCCAGACGGCCGCACTGGCGATTCGCAACCGGATGACGGTGCAGGAACTGGCCGACCAGTTGTTCCCCTACCTGACGATGGTCGAAGGGTTGAAGCTCGCGGCGCAGACCTTCAACAAGGATGTGAAGCAGCTTTCCTGCTGCGCCGGGTGAGGACAAGGAGGTGTGCGATGAGCGCCTACACGGTATCGCAACTGGCCCATAACGCTGGGGTGAGCGTACATATCGTGCGCGACTACCTGGTGCGCGGCTTGTTACGGCCGGTGGCCTGCACCACGGGCGGCTACGGCGTGTTCGACGATGCGGCCTTGCAACGGCTGTGCTTCGTGCGCGCGGCCTTCGAGGCGGGTATCGGCCTGGATGCCCTGGCGCGGCTGTGCCGTGCGCTCGACGCAGCGGACGGCGCACAAGCCGCAGCGCAGCTTGCCGTGCTGCGCCAGTTGGTCGAGCGGCGGCGCGCGGCGTTGGCCCATCTGGACGCGCAACTGGCCTCCATGCCAGCCGAGCGGGCGCACGAGGAGGCATTGCCGTGAACGCCCCTGACAAACTGCCGCCCGAGACGCGCCAACCCGTTTCCGGCTACCTGTGGGGTGCGCTGGCCGTGTTGACCTGCCCCTGCCATCTGCCGATTCTCGCCGCCGTGCTGGCCGGGACGACCGCCGGTGCCTTCCTTGGCGAGCATTGGGGTGTTGCCGCGCTCGCGCTGACCGGCTTGTTCGTTCTGGCCGTAACGCGGCTGCTGCGCGCCTTCCGGGGCGGATCATGACGAGTTCGCAGCCCGCCGGATGGACGGCGGCCGAGTTGGCGCAGGCGGCGGCGCGCGGACAGCTTGACCTGCATTACCAGCCGCTGGTCGATCTGCGCGATCACCGGATCGCTGGCGCGGAAGCGTTGATGCGCTGGCGGCATCCGAGGCTTGGCCTGTTGCCGCCCGGCCAGTTCCTGCCGCTGGCCGAGTCGTTCGGCCTGATGCCGGAAATAGGCGCGTGGGTGCTGGGCGAGGCCTGTCGCCAGATGCACAAGTGGCAAGGACCGGCATGGCAACCGTTCCGTCTTGCCATCAATGTGTCCGCCAGCCAGGTTGGGCCAACGTTCGACGACGAGGTAAAGCGGGTGCTGGCCGATATGGCCCTGCCCGCCGAGCTTCTGGAGATCGAACTGACCGAATCGGTCGCATTCGGCAATCCAGCCCTGTTCGCCAGTTTCGACGCCTTGCGCGCCATCGGCGTGCGCTTCGCCGCCGACGACTTCGGCACCGGCTATTCCTGCCTGCAACATCTGAAATGCTGCCCCATCACCACATTGAAAATCGACCAATCCTTTGTCGCCAGGCTCCCGGATGATGCCCGTGACCAAACTATCGTGCGGGCGGTGATCCAGCTCGCGCACGGGCTGGGCATGGATGTCATTTTCAGAAGACGACTGCACCAGTTGATTGGGCGTAATGGCTGTTGTGCAGCCAGCTCCTGACAGTTCAATATCAGAAGTGATCTGCACCAATCTCGACTATGCTCAATACTCGTGTGCACCAAAGCGAGGTGAGCATGGCGACGGACACCCCACGGATTCCAGAACAAGGCGTGGCCACTCTGCCTGATGAGGCTTGGGAGCGTGCGCGCCGTCGTGCGGAGATCATCAGTCCGTTGGCGCAGTCGGAGACGGTCGGGCACGAAGCGGCCGATATGGCGGCTCAGGCGCTGGGCTTGTCTCGGCGCCAGGGATACGTTCTGATCCGGCGTGCCCGGCAAGGCAGCGGCCTCGTGACGGATCTGGTGCCCGGCCAGTCCGGTGGAGGTAAAGGTAAGGGGCGCTTGCCGGAACCGGTCGAGCGCGTCATCCACGAGCTACTGCAAAAGCGGTTCCTGACCAAGCAGAAGCGCAGCCTAGCGGCCTTTCACCGCGAAGTCACTCAGGTGTGCAAGGCTCAAAAACTGCGAGTGCCGGCGCGCAATACCGTGGCCTTACGGATCGCTAGCCTTGACCCGCGCAAGGTCATCCGCCGGCGGGAAGGCCAGGATGCCGCTCGTGACCTACAAGGTGTGGGCGGCGAGCCTCCTGCCGTGACCGCGCCGCTGGAGCAGGTGCAGATAGACCATACGGTCATCGACCTGATCGTGGTCGATGACCGCGACCGGCAACCTATTGGCCGCCCGTACCTGACCCTCGCCATCGACGTGTTCACCCGCTGCGTGCTCGGCATGGTCGTCACGCTGGAAGCGCCGTCTGCCGTTTCGGTTGGCCTGTGCCTCGTGCATGTCGCCTGCGACAAGCGCCCTTGGCTGGAAGGACTGAACGTGGAAATGGATTGGCAGATGAGCGGCAAGCCCTTGCTGCTCTACCTAGACAACGCGGCCGAGTTCAAGAGCGAGGCCCTGCGCCGGGGTTGCGAGCAGCATGGCATCCGGCAGGACTATCGCCCGCTGGGACAGCCGCACTATGGCGGCATCGTGGAACGGATCATCGGCACGGCGATGCAGATGATTCACGACGAACTGCCGGGAACGACCTTCTCCAACCCTGACCAGCGCGGCGACTACGATTCCGAAAACAAGGCCGCCCTGACGCTGCGCGAGCTAGAGCGCTGGCTCACATTGGCGGTCGGCACCTACCACGGTTCGGTGCACAACGGCCTGCTCCAACCGCCGGCCGCGCGCTGGGCCGAGGCCGTGGCGCGTGTCGGCGTACCGGCCGTCGTCACACGCGCTACTTCGTTCCTGGTCGATTTTCTGCCGATCCTCCGGCGCACGCTGACCCGCACCGGCTTTGTCATCGACCACATCCACTACTACGCCGATGCGCTCAAGCCGTGGATTGCGCGGCGTGAACGCTGGCCGTCCTTTCTGATCCGGCGCGATCCGCGCGACATCAGCCGTATCTGGGTCCTGGAACCGGAGGGACAGCATTACCTGGAAATTCCCTACCGTACCTTGTCGCATCCGGCTGTCACCCTCTGGGAACAACGGCAGGCGCTGGCGAAACTGCGGCAGCAAGGGCGCGAACAGGTGGATGAGTCGGCGCTGTTCCGCATGATCGGCCAGATGCGTGAGATTGTGACCAGCGCGCAGAAGGCCACACGCAAGGCGCGGCGTGACGCGGATCGCCGCCAGCACCTCAAGACATCAGCTCGGCCGGACAAGCCCGTTCCGCCGGATACGGATATTGCCGACCCGCAGGCAGACAACTTGCCACCCGCCAAACCGTTCGACCAGATTGAGGAGTGGTAGCCGTGGACGAATATCCCATCATCGACCTGTCCCACCTGCTGCCGGCGGCCCAGGGCTTGGCCCGTCTTCCGGCGGACGAGCGCATCCAGCGCCTTCGCGCCGACCGCTGGATCGGCTATCCGCGCGCAGTCGAGGCGCTGAACCGGCTGGAAGCCCTTTATGCGTGGCCAAACAAGCAACGCATGCCCAACCTGCTGCTGGTTGGCCCGACCAACAATGGCAAGTCGATGATCGTCGAGAAGTTCCGCCGCACCCACCCGGCCAGCTCCGACGCCGACCAGGAGCACATCCCGGTGTTGGTCGTGCAGATGCCGTCCGAGCCGTCCGTGATCCGCTTCTACGTCGCGCTGCTCGCCGCGATGGGCGCGCCGCTGCGCCCACGCCCACGGTTGCCGGAAATGGAGCAACTGGCTCTGGCACTGCTGCGCAAGGTCGGCGTGCGCATGCTGGTGATTGTCGACAACCTCTCGCGCAACCAAGACATCGCGGTCGGACTGCAAGTGATCTTGAAGCCACGGGCCCGTCCCACCCCGACATGGACCTCGATGCCCGAACGGACGTTAGATTTCGAGTTCTAGGCGTTCTGCGATGAAGGTTGGATCCCAGCCGGGATTGAAAGTGTCGACGTGGGTGAATCCGAGCCGCTCGTATAGGCCACGCAGGTTCGGGTGGCAGTCGAGCCGCAGCTTGGCGCACCCCTGCGTTCGCGCGGCATGGCGGCAAGCCTCGATCAGCGCGGAGCTGACACCCCGGCCCGCATGTGTCCGTCGCACCGCGAGCTTGTGCAGATATGCGGCCTCCCCCTTGAGGGCGTCGGGCCAGAACTCGGGATCCTCGGCCGACAAGGTGCAACAGCCGACGATGCCGTCGCTGCAACTCGCGACTAGGAGCTCGGATCTCAGGACGAAGGTCTCCGCGAATGTCCGGTCGATCCGCGCGACGTCCCAGGCGGGCGTTCCCTTGGCGGACATCCACGCCGCAGCGTCGTGCATCAGCCGCACAACCTCGTCGATATCACCCGAGCAGGCGACCCGAACGTTCGGAGGCTCCTCGCTGTCCATTCGCTCCCCTGGCGCGGTATGAACCGCCGCCTCATAGTGCAGTTTGATCCTGACGAGCCCAGCATGTCTGCGCCCACCTTCGCGGAACCTGACCAGGGTCCGCTAGCGGGCGGCCGGAAGGTGAATGCTAGGCATGATCTAACCCTCGGTCTCTGGCGTCGCGACTGCGAAATTTCGCGAGGGTTTCCGAGAAGGTGATTGCGCTTCGCAGATCTCCAGGCGCGTGGGTGCGGACGTAGTCAGCGCCATTGCCGATCGCGTGAAGTTCCGCCGCAAGGCTCGCTGGACCCAGATCCTTTACAGGAAGGCCAACGGTGGCGCCCAAGAAGGATTTCCGCGACACCGAGACCAATAGCGGAAGCCCCAACGCCGACTTCAGCTTTTGAAGGTTCGACAGCACGTGCAGCGATGTTTCCGGTGCGGGGCTCAAGAAAAATCCCATCCCCGGATCGAGGATGAGCCGGTCGGCAGCGACCCCGCTCCGTCGCAAGGCGGAAACCCGCGCCTCGAAGAACCGCACAATCTCGTCGAGCGCGTCTTCGGGTCGAAGGTGACCGGTGCGGGTGGCGATGCCATCCCGCTGCGCTGAGTGCATAACCACCAGCCTGCAGTCCGCCTCAGCAATATCGGGATAGAGCGCAGGGTCAGGAAATCCTTGGATATCGTTCAGGTAGCCCACGCCGCGCTTGAGCGCATAGCGCTGGGTTTCCGGTTGGAAGCTGTCGATTGAAACACGGTGCATCTGATCGGACAGGGCGTCTAAGAGCGGCGCAATACGTCTGATCTCATCGGCCGGCGATACAGGCCTCGCGTCCGGATGGCTGGCGGCCGGTCCGACATCCACGACGTCTGATCCGACTCGCAGCATTTCGATCGCCGCGGTGACAGCGCCGGCGGGGTCTAGCCGCCGGCTCTCATCGAAGAAGGAGTCCTCGGTGAGATTCAGAATGCCGAACACCGTCACCATGGCGTCGGCCTCCGCAGCGACTTCCACGATGGGGATCGGGCGAGCAAAAAGGCAGCAATTATGAGCCCCATACCTACAAAGCCCCACGCATCAAGCTTTTGCCCATGAAGCAACCAGGCAATGGCTGTAATTATGACGACGCCGAGTCCCGACCAGACTGCATAAGCAACATCGACAGGGATGGATTTCAGAACCAGAGAAAGAAAATAAAATGCGATGCCATAACCGATTATGACAACGGCGGAAGGGGCAAGCTTAGTAAAGCCCTCGCTAGATTTTAATGCGGATGTTGCGATTACTTCGCCAACTATTGCGATAACAAGAAAAAGCCAGCCTTTCATGATATATCTCCCAATTTGTGTAGGGCT